>Ga0265295_1004338_pt1 | contig 19216 bp, 16 predicted proteins | sample Munlansysbiofilm_FD_192503 | JGI IMG/M metagenome (GOLD analysis project Ga0265295, IMG submission 192503) | Leachate microbial communities from a municipal landfill in Southern Ontario, Canada - Methane capture system biofilm | ecosystem: Engineered > Solid waste > Landfill > Unclassified ... | reverse complement strand
GGCCGGCCCGGTGGCCACAGCAGGGCAGACACACCCGTTCCCATCCCGAACACGGCAGTTAAGCGCCCTCACGCCGATGGTACTACGGTTTTCCGTGGGAGAGTAGGTAGCCGCCGGGCCTTTTTTTATAAAGTTTTCTTAGCAGAGTTTAATAAGAGAAAATGGAACAAAAATTTAATTTGAAAAAATGGCGCAATCCTTAGGGAATGCGCTTTTTTTGTTGGGATAGTTGTTTGTCTTTTAGGAATAGAAAGGGTTGGTTTTTGCTGATATGCTTACCTCCTTTCTAGCCGGTCATGAGCCATTTTTTTCATAAACCAATCCAAGCATGAAAGAGAATCATCCCTTATTTTTAAATTTGCTTGCAACTACCTCTATCGACTAGTTGTTGTTTAATTTTTAATACATATGACTCTCTAGGTTTGTGTTGTAAACGATCAATCATCATCTCAGCGCTGAATTTTCCAAGTAGGTCAGGACTAGTCAGCATGCCAGTAATTTTTGGTATGTATGGCTCATCATAATTTAGGACTTCGCCTGAAGCAATTATACTTATATCATTTGGGATGTTGTATCCTAGCTGCGTGATTACAGAGTAACAACGTGCCGCTAGATAGTCATCGATGAAGAAAATTGCAGTAGGCCTATTCTTTGCAGATAAAATTGTTTGGAGCTTTAAAGAAATTTGATCAAGATCATTTACATCAAGTCTTATTTTTTGTTGTTCTGTAAAAAGGACATTATGCTCATCTAATGCTTTGGAAAAGCCGAAGAATCTATCAATAAGAGTTTCTGGCAATTGATGAATATCAAAATCTGCATAGACAATATTCTTATGACCGAGCTCCAGAAGGTGAGAAGCCGCTTCATAGCTGCCCTGGAAATTGTCAGCACAAACTGTATAATATTTAGATTGGAAGTGACTATTGATTATTACTACTACGGGGATTGAAGCCCCTTCTAGCTGGGAAAATAAGTTTTCTCTTCCAAAATGCATTGAAAATACGGCTGATGCATTTAATGAGACTATCCTGTTGAAAATTTCGTTATCATCCATTTCATAAGTTATGGGTATCAATACCATAATATAATTATTTAAAGCTAATATTTGCTCAAGTCTTAATGTTACTTGACGTAGGATATGCCAAGTATGTGCAAGCTTTGAATCAAAATGGAACAAGACAGCTATAGGCTTTTGAGAACCTTTAACTTTTTGATTTCGTTTTGAGTATCCTATATCATCAGCTATCTCAAAAATTTTTTGTTTGACCTCATCTGAAATTTTCCCTTTGTTTGATAATACTAAAGAAGCCGTAGAAGGTGATACACCAGCTAATTTAGCAATATCTTGTAGAGTTGGTTTTGACATCCTAATAATCTCCATCGTTATGAATATGATAATAACACACAATTTGTCTAAGGCCAAGTAATTTATTCAATAATGATCAACAAATTGATTGAAATTGAATGAATTATTAGTAAATTTTGATTGACAATAAGAAAAATGATGGTATAGTTATAATTAAGAAAAGATTGTTGCATTAAATATATTAATGTAAGTAAATTTTTTTATTGTATCTACTAAAGAATTAGTAAAGATTTAAAGGAGAAAATTATGAAGATTAATTTGAGAATTGTTTTAGTCGTGGGATTAATTCTATTTGTTTCGACCATGGCTTTTGGAGCCGGAAAGTCGGAGAGCACTTCTACTAAAGATGAGAAAATCACATTAGGACTGGTAACAATTACTGCCAATGATTCTAGTAATGCTAGATTTATTGAAGGTGCCACTGCTGCTGCTACTTCTTTGGGGTGGGAGACTCTGGTTATTGATGCCCATGGAAGTGCTGAAGAAGCAAATTCAGCAATTCAAAATTTGGTATTGAGACAGGTTGATGCGATAATTGATTTGGTCTTTCCTGTGTCTTCCCTTGGATCAGGCCTTAGGGCTGCAGAAGAAGCTGGTGTCGTAGTTGGAACATGGGGTGGTGGATTAGGTGGATCTGTTGCCGCTACCAACGGAACGGGCGGGATTCAAGCAAAACCAATTGTAGAACAGATGGTGAAGGATCTCGGAGGAAAAGGTTCTATTTTAGCATTGACATATCATACTGGCCAAGTCGCTAGAGAAAGAGAAATGATTTTAGACGAAATAGTTGCAAAATATCCAGGCATTAATGTAACAAAAAATGAAGTACGTATTCCAGGAGCAATTCAAGATGGTGCTGAGTTCGCTTCAGCTTGGCTTGCTGCACATCCTAAAGGAAGTGGTCCTTTAGCAATTTGGGGTTCATGGGATGATCCTGCTTTAGGTGCTATCTCAACATTAAGACAGCAGGGAAGAGATGACGTGAAAGTGTATGGGCAAAACGGAAATGTTGACGCTATAGTTGCCGTAAAAGAAGGGTGGATGACTGCTACCGCATGGGCTCCTGTTGAGGAAGAAGGTCGTGTCATGGTTGAAACCTTACAAGAAGTCATGAAGTCAGATTCATGGACACCTAAGGCTGTAGAAGTTCCAGTTATCGTTGTTAATGCACAGTCCATAGATCAATTCTTAATCGATCATCCTGAAGCTGATGGCAACCGATAAATAGTAGGAATAAAAATGGTAGGAGAGGTTTGATGAAACATATAGATAATGTAAAAGCTCCTTTACTGCAATGTAAAGAAATCAGCAAGAGTTTTGGTGGAGTAGATGCATTAAAAAAGGTTGACTTGGATATTTTTCCCGGTGAAGTTCATGGTTTGATTGGTGCCAATGGCGCCGGCAAATCAACATTGATTAAAATTATATCTGGGGACATCACCCAGGATAGCGGGGAGATTTATTACGAGGGCAAGCCTTTAGTCTTAAATGGACCTCAAGATGCCTATAAATTGGGATTCAGCTTCATTCATCAGGAGCTGAATCTGGTCCCTAAGTTTACGATTATTGAGAACCTTACCCTTGGGATTAAAAAAGAATCCAAGTTTGGACTGATTGAATGGAAATCTGAAATTGAAAAGACAAAAGAAGTCTTAAAGCAAATTGGATTGAACCATTCGCTCGATACTGTTGTCAGCTCTCTTAGTGTGGCAGATCAATGGTTGGTTTCAATAGCCCATTCATTGATGAGAAATATAAAGATGATTTGTATGGATGAACCTACGGCATCTTTGTCTGCTGAAGAATCTTCAAACCTTTTTCAAGTAATTGAAAGATTAACGTCTACAGGTGTTTCCGTATTGTATGTTTCCCATCGGCTGGATGAAATCATGCAATTGTGTGATGGAATATCTGTATTGAAAGATGGTGTTTGTGTATTGACAACTGAAAAATCGAAAATTTCCCGTGATGAGTTGGTGACTGCAATTGTCGGTCGTGAAGAAAAAAGCGTTAAAAAAGCTCCCTCTCAAGAATATAAAAACAATCAGGTCATTCTTTCCACTAAAAACCTCACATGGGGTAATAAGGTAAAAAATGTTTCTATCGATTTGCATGAAGGTGAAATATTAGGTTTTGCCGGTCTGGTAGGTTCAGGAAGGACAGAGTTTGCAAATTTACTTTTTGGGGTAGAAAAGCCTGATTCTGGCACTATGCAACTGAATGGGAAACCTTATTATCCAAAAAATGTCTCCGATGCTATAGAGTCCGGTGTCGGGCTAGTTCCTGAAGAACGAAGAAGTCAAGGTTTGGTTTTAAAAAATACAGTTAATTTCAACATAAACATGATCAATTTGAAATCAGTTAAAGTTTCGAAATGGATTCAATTACTTAGTACAAAAAAAACAACTGCCATCTCAAGAAGCTTGGTGGAAAGGCTTCAGATAAAGACACCATCCGTACATACCCAGGTTATCAATCTTAGTGGAGGGAATCAACAGAAGGTTGTTATAGGGAAATGGCTAACAAGAGACTTGCAGGTACTCATCTTTGATGAACCATCCAGGGGAGTGGATGTCGGAGCAAGATCCGAGATTCATAGTAAGATTCGGGAATTGGCCAAGGATGGAAAAGGTGTGATAGTCATCTCATCCGACAACGAAGAACTCCCGTTCATTTGCGATACTGTTTATATCATGGCTGAAGGTAACCTTGTTGGGAAACTGGAGGGAGGCGATATTAGCAAAGAAGCAATTAACTACAAGAGTTATGAACACGTTATAAATAGAAATACAATGAAAAAAGAGGGACGAGATGAGCAATAAAAATATCTTGAATAGTAGAAGGTCAATGCTGTTAGTATTTAGTAAGTTTGGGACAATTATAGGGATGGTTTTGATGTTCCTTGCTTTTTCAATTGCAGTTCCTTCAATTTTCCCTACAATAAGGAATATTACCAATATCGTAAATCAAGCCTCATTGTCTGCAATAATTGCTGGCGGTCTTACTATTGCCCTAATTATTGGAGAAATGGATTTAAGCATTGCCAATGTGGCCAGTTTTTCTGGAGTTTTGGTGACTGGCCTGATGGTTGAATCAGGGTTTCCTGTGTGGTTAGCAATAATTGTTGTAATTCTTATTGGTGGAGTTTTTGGCATGATTAACGGGCTGATTATCACAAAGTTACGGGTAAATGCCGTTGTAGCTACGCTTGGAACCGGAAGCATAATTGGTGGAATAAGTTATGCATATGCGCGTGGCGTTCCAATAGCTTCCGGTGTTCCTGAAGCTTTTAAGCAAATATCCTTGGGCAAATCCATGGGAATACCAAATAATATTTTAATCATGGGTGGCGTATTATTTATTCTATGGGTTTTCATTAACTATACAGAGTGGGGATTCCAGCTCCGAGCCGTGGGAGGGAACCCTTCAGCATCACGTCTTTCTGGCATAAAAGTAGATAGGATAAAAATACTTGGTTTGACTATTGCTTCCATGTGTGCTGCCCTAACAGGTATTCTTTTAGCTTCTTTGATAGGATCGGGAACCTCAGCTGCAGCTGATGGATATCTTATGCCGGCATTTGCAGCCGTTTTCCTAGGTTCTGCTACACTCAAAGATGGTGATTTCCATATCTTAGGTACGCTTATTGGTGTGCTTTTTATCAGTATAGGATTCAATGGGCTTGCAATATTTGGTGTTCCTACTTATGTTCAATATTTCTTTAGGGGAGGTGTCCTTATTCTTGCCGTAGGATTGAGTTCCGTTGCAAGGACAATGGCCTCAAAATAACAATATCAAACTATACGGAGGATTTATATGACTAATTATTCTATTTGGTTGCTTCAGTATGGATACTGTACAACCCAACCTGTTTCAAGTTTAGTATACGGCAAGCATAATGCCGGAGTTTGTACCATCCCATTCACATTTCTTATTGTCAAAGGTGAAGGGAAAATTATAGCTGTCGACACTGGATATATTGATAAAGGATATGCTCACGAGCTAACAGTCAGGTTTGGTGTTGACAAGATGATACCAATTGAAACTGCCTTGGATAATATTGGGATCAAAGGGGAGGATGTAGATACTGTAATTTTGACACATGCTCATTATGATCATGCAGGTGGAATTACAGTATTTCCTAATGCACAATTTTATATTCAGGAAAAAGAGTTTGTGGATTGGATGAAAGTACTGGCAAAACCCAAGCAGTTTGATTTCCTGACAAGTGCGATTGATCCTCAAGATATTCGAAATATGATTGATTTGATGGATGAGAACAGATTACACTTTCTTAACGGTGAAGTGAGAGAATTCCTTCCTGGAATCGATTTGATTCCAGTTTTCAACAGTCATACCTATGGAATGCAATTGGTTTCGATTGCAGTAAATGGTTCCTCAGGTAGCAAGTGGGTCTTTACCAGCGATGCATGCTACTCATATGATAATTTTGGCGAAGATGATAATGATGGAGTATATCGTCCGGTTGGATTTGGAGTAGGAAGTTTGACTGAGATGGTCAACGCTCTCGAGGTCGTTATGCAAGAATCTGGTAATAGGAAGGATAGGATGATTATTCCTCACGAAGCGACCATGTGGGAAATTTATCCATCGAAAGTCTTTGACGATAATATGCATATAGCCGAAATCAGTCTTGCCCCTGATGAAAAGAGCAGGCTTTAGTTTTAGTTGAGAATAATAATTTATATTAACGTTTTCTTTTAACTAGGTATCTACATTATTTGAAACGTTCGGCAGGTTTTCATTGAAGTGTTATGTTGATATATACCAAAGCCCGCATTGTCCTTCAGAAAAGGGACAATGCGGGCTTCTCTTTTATATGTTGGTAGTTATATGCTCTGCCGTACTCAATTGTTCTGCTCCCATATCTCTTTCACATATTCTGTGGAAACACCCTGTGATAACGGGTATACTGGGGGATAGGAGGCACTTGTGGCATTAATTCCATTTTACAAACCCACCATCCGCCGAAAGGATATGGATGCTGTCTTGCAGACAATGGTAGATGAGAGAATAGGGCCTGGAGAACGCTCACAGGAGTTTCTCAAGCAGTTCTGTACCCTTGTTGGTGCCAAAGAAGGGATAGCTCTGAGAAGCTATGTTGATGCCCTTGGTACCGCCTTGAAATTATGTAATGTGGGTGCAGGGAGTACTGTAGGGGTAAGTATACTTTCTCCAGTTGTGTACGAGGCTGTATTAGAGAGTTTGGGGGCGAATATCCTTCTCGGTGATATCGATCCTGAGCATGGATGTCTCTCCACCAGTGAGGCTGCACGACTCGTATCCGAGGGTGCTTCGGTCCTGTTGGTTCATGAACCTATGTGTCAGATTCCCTTTGGCTGTGACTACCGGCAGTTCGGCGTGAAGGTCATCGAGGATATCAGCCAGAGTCTGGAAAGTGCCTATGAAGATACCAAAGCCGGTTCTTTCGGGGATATAGTGGTCTGTGCCTTTGAGCAGGACTGTATCATTTCCACAGGAGGTGGTGCCGCCTTGGTGTTCAATGACCATGAATTCGCCTCGCCTTTGCAGGAAATCTACGAACAGGTACGCCCCTATGTGGAGCTGCCGGATATGAATGCCGCCTTGGGGTCGATTCAGCTGGCAAGCCTTCCGATGCAGATGGAAAAGCGAAAGGAATTTTATGAGCTGTTTCGTAAATCTCTTCTTAAGACTCACCACAAGCTTTTTGGAATTGGGAACATTGACTTCGAGCCGAACGGCTATGGGTTTTGTGTGGTTCTGGACTCCAAGGCCGAGGATGCAATAAAATTTGCCAACAAGTATCAGGTAAGTGCACAGAAGACCTTTGAAGGGAGCCTTGGAATCCACCATAGCCAACGCTTTGACCTGTTTCCCCACGCTGTACCCGCACTTTTGAGGGCACTCTCGTTCCCTACATATCCGTTTCTCAAGCAGGGTGATGTAGAGATGCTGATGAAAGTCATCTCACACCTGCCTTAAGGAGTAGTCATGAAAAAACGAACGCTGCACAAGGTGCTCATCATAGCCAACTGGCAAAAGCCGGCATCACATGAACTCTCAGAGAAGATAGTTGGCTATCTTGGCGACAGGGATATCACAGCGACTATATTCCGTACCTGCGAAGAAAATGAGGCCCTCGTTGTGGAAGAGGGTACCGACCTGGTTATCTGCCTGGGAGGTGACGGTACGGTGCTTTACTGTGCCCGATACCTGCAGGATTTGGGTATCCCGATCCTAGCCATCAACCTGGGGACCTTCGGCTACATCACAGAGATATCCGTCGATGAGTGGGAAGAGGCTATCGAGCACTATCTTAAAGGGCGCAACTCCATCAGTCGCAGACTTATGGTACGGGTTGCGGTCTTGCGAAAAGGGGAGCGGGTGTTTTCCGGTCACGGGCTCAATGAGATGGTCGTGACCTCAAGCGGTATCAGCAAGGTCATCAACCTCTCCCTTTCCATCGAGCAAACCCATGCGGGATTCTTTCGTGCAGATGGCCTGATCATAGCTACCCCTACCGGTTCCACCGGTTACAGCCTTGCAGCAGGTGGGCCCATCCTTGATGTGAACCTGTCGGCAATGGTCGTCACCCCCGTCTGTCCCTTTACCCTTTCGCACCGTCCCCTTGTCATCAGCGGGGAGTCCAAGGTCTCCATCCTCATCCACAAGGGACAACGTACCGGTCTCATGCTCTCCATAGATGGGCAGCAAACCTTCCCATTGGAAGAGGAAGATGTCATTATAGTAGAGAAATCGAGGAGCAAAGCGCTCCTTGTCACAAGCGAAAGGCGTAACTATATAGAAGTAATACGTGATAAACTCAACTGGTCCGGAGGAGGTCTCCATGCTTGAGCGCCTTGAAATTCATCATTATGCCCTCATCGATGATGTTACAATCAATTTTGGTGAGGGTTTCAGCGTCATAACAGGGGAGACCGGAGCGGGAAAATCCATCATACTTGGGGCCCTCGGCCTGTTGCTTGGAGAACGCTCTGATGCTCAGGCTATCAGAAGCGGCTGTGAATCTGCGACTGTCAGCGCCACGTTCTTCCTTGGCGATAGCGTCCCCCCTATCATCGAGGGCTATCTTTCTGAGAATGCACTCACCCTCGATGACGGTAGCCTCCTGCTCTCACGTAGTGTCAGAAGCAATGGGCGCTCAAGTGCCTCCATCCAAGGCAGGGCAGCCACACGAAGCGACCTGGCGATGTTGGGCGAGGAGCTTCTGGACATCAGCGCACAAAGGGATCATCAGAGCCTACTATCCCCTGCTAACCAGTTGTTGGTCCTTGATGCATTTGGAAACTGCCATCAGGAGAAGCGCAGCTACCAGGAGCTGTACAGAGAGCTTCAGGACCTCGAGCAGGAACGCCAGCAGTTGAAGAAGCGGTTGCAGGAGAGCGAACGTGAAGCGGAATTTCTGAAGTTTGCCGTTGATGAGATCACCAAGGCCGATGTCCAATTGGGTGAGGATGATACGCTGGCCGAGCAGATACGGACCATCTCCTCTTTTGAACAGATTTACGACAGCCTGAGCCTGGCTACGGACCTATTGCACGGTTCGGAAGGAGGATCGAGCCTCCTGGGCAGCCTTCATCAGGCAGGCAAGCAGATAGGAATCGCTTCCAAGAGCGATCCTAACCTTACCGATTTTCACCAGAGGCTTGAGAGCTCATCCATTGAACTCGAGGATATTTATGAGAGTTTGCGCGACTATCTCTCCGTAATGTCCTTCTCCCAGATTGAACTCGACCAGCTACAGGGCAGGTTGGCCCTCTTGCAAAGGCTTAAGAAGAAGTACGGCTACTCACTGGAGGCTATGCTTGCTTTCAAGGCTGAGAGTGAGGAGAAGCTTCTGCAAAGTGAGCAAGGTGAGGATCTTCTCCTTGATTTGGAAAAGAGGCTCCTGAAAACCAAGGCTGAGATGCAGAAGGCTGCATCTGTTCTCACCGATGTCCGCAAGCGAGCAGCCCTTACCTTGCAACAGGAGATAGAGGAGACTTTGAGGACTCTCGGCATGAAGGAAGCCTTGTTTACCATAGACGTATCAGAGGCTACTCCTTCAATAAACGGGGCCGATGCCATAGCATTCATGATCTGTGCAAACCCCGGCCTTGAGAGCCGCCCTATCAAGGATGTTGCCAGCGGAGGCGAACTATCGAGGATCATGCTTGCATTGAAGACCACCCTCAGCCATCATGACAGGGTAGGGACCCTTATCTTCGATGAGGTGGATGCAGGCATAGGGGGAAGCGTGGCCCTCTCGGTTGCCAAACAACTGAAAAGACTGAGCAAGAGTCATCAGGTGCTCGTTATCACCCACCTGGCATCCATAGCCAGTCAGGCCGATGCTCATCTTGTCGTTTCCAAAGAGGTTACCGAAGGGATGAGCTTCAGCCATATCCAACAAGTGGAGGGCCCTAGACGGGAACAGGAGATAGCCCGTATGCTCAGTGGTGATGATTCGAGTGAAGTGAGCCTGGTCCATGCAAAACAGATGTTGGACGTCACAAAGTAGGAGGTGTGCGATGGTTGAGTGTAAGAAAAAAGAGAACGGATTTTATGTGGGGGAAGACCCTCAAAACCCGCTGGCTGAGATAACCTACCATCTCCGGGATGAGCGGACCATGGTCATAGACCATACCTATGTTTCGGATACCCTGCGCGGGCAAGGGGTTGGAGGCGTGCTGGTGCGGAACGTGGCGGAGATCGCCAGAAAGGAGAACAGGAAGATCATTCCCTTGTGCTCCTATGCCAAACGTGTCATGGTACAGAACCCCGATTATCAGGACGTGTTAGCTGATGATGATCTGGAGTAGGCTAAGGCTGTTAAAAACAACGTCCGGTGTGTAACCAGCTCGTCTGAATCTATGGATTGCATAAAAAACCTCCAACAGGCTTTACCGGCTGTTGGAGGTTTTTTTAGAAAAGGCGCTTACTTGAGAGAAATATCAAAGTTAAGCGAATTGCCCAGGGCATTGATCAGCCCTACATCAGTATCCTTGTGCGGGCTCTTTTCGCCGCTAAGGAAAGGGTAGACCGCATTTTGGATCTGGGTCAAATCAGGCTGGAAGGAGTGTTCCCTCACTATCGCGAGAAACTCCAGGATGAAACGGATGTTTTTATCGTACAGACCGTATGCCTGTATCTTTTCCGCAACATAATCCATCTCTGAGTTGAACAGCCTCTCTATGATGTCCCTATCAGTAGGTTTCGTATACTTTACGTAGAATCCTATCAGAGTGATGAAGGACTCCTTGAACTCTTCGTCCCACACCGGCATGCTCCCATACTTGAACAGGCTCTTCATTGCCCGTAGGCATGAGCCGATGTTCTCTTGGTAGAGCGAACCCATCGAAAGGTAGGGTGTTGCCTTTGCAAGGGCTGCATAGTGGTGGATTTCCCGAGCTATTCTCTTGATCTCACTTCTCTCCAAGCGGCATATGCCGTTATCTATCTGTTTGAAAAGTTCATCACGCATCCTTGCAGGGATATCCTCGGTATCGATGAAATGGCTCTGGACTTCGTCATTATGCATGTCTCTGAGAGTCAGGGTATAGGTAAGCTCGGATTTTCCAGGAGCGGGATCCAGGGCTGTGCACTCGTACCTGATCATTGAGAACTGGTTGGATATCTCCAAATGCTGTGTCTTCTCATCCTTGGACTCGAACTTCTCCAGCTTGAACACCCCGTAGGAGTCCTTGTGATCCTCCTTCAGGGCGATCCTTCTGTTCAGTACGAAATAGAGCGTCGCCTCCACTTCTCCGGGAAGGCTGTCCAGAGCATCCAAGGCAAGGTCCTCACCATCACCTTCCTGCTTGCGGTTTGACTTGGCAAGCTTGAGGCCCTCAAGGAGGGAAGCCAGCAGGTCCTCCTTACAGAAAGGCTTGTAGAGGTCCACTGCCATCAGTGCATAGACTATGTTTTGTTTCGGTTCCAGGCCAGCCAGATCATTGAAGAACCATCCGCAACTGGTGTAGGCGAAATGCCTGTACTGCATCCCCAACAACAGGGAAGCTACGTTCATACGCTCCTTCGGGTCGAAGGGGTACTTCCTGTTCACATCGGTAAGGAAATCCTCCATGGAGATGAGGTTGGAGATTACCGGGCCGAACATCTCAACGAGCTGGCTTGCCGCAAGGCCCCCTGAAAAAATACGTTTCACTTCCTTCTGCAGGCATGCGTCTATTTTCTTGCCGAGATTGTCGAATGCAGCTCGTAAAGGTGTCCGCCATTTCTGATTCCAGGACTCGTCCCCTCCGGTATGACAGCCACAATCCTTATACCATCTGGATACTCCATGGACGCAAGACCAGCTGGTTCCCTTGCCAGCCTCCCCATCATGGAGAATCGCATGGAGCGTGGCCGGGTGGTTTTCCAAATAGGTGGCATAGTTGGTAAGCTTGAAATCGGAACGTTCGTGCACTTTCTTGATCAGGGCTGCGAGGGCCATATCCCCGTAGGGTTCATGGTGTCCGTAAATTTCCCCATCAGTGGCGGTCTGGATGAGTTTCTGCTTTTCTTCCCGCTTGATGGTGAGCAGTCTTGCGTAGAGGTTGTCAGCATCCCTGAGCAGATGCCCGAAGCTGATACCCTCTGCGAGGCTCGGATGGTAGAAGAAAGCGCTTATGGTGTTGCCTTTGGCCCCTGTCAGGATAAAAGGCTTGCCATATGGGGCGCTCTTGCCATTGAGGTCCGTCATCTTCCCGCTCTCATCCTCGACACTTTTGCACTGCCAGGGGGACAATATGACAAACTTCAGGCCATACTCACTGAGCAGGTCGATGGTCATGGGGTTGATACCGGTCTCCGGAAGCCACATCCCTTCAGCTTCCCTGCCGAATCTCAGCGAGAAGTCCTTCAGGCCCCAGACTATCTGGGCCCTTGCCTCCTCCTCGGTGCAGAGGGGGAGTATGGTGTGGTTGAAACTTTGAGCCATGGCATTGCCATGGCCCAGGCGTTCGAAACTCTTTTTGTCCGCTTCGAGTATGAGGGCGTACGTATCCGGGTGCTCCCGTTCCAGCCAACTGAGTAGGGTAGGCCCGAAATTGAAGCTGATATACTCATAGTTGTTGGTCATCGAGATGATTCGTCTTACTCCCGAGAGGTATCGGGAATGGACATTCGCATTATAACAATCGGAATAGATTCTCTCGTTCCAGTCTGGATATGGTGATGCGGAGAGCTGTTTTCCTATGATTCCTGTGCGTGGATTCTCCCTGGGTGGTTGGTAAAAATGACCATGGAGGATCAAGTCAGTTGTTTTTTCTGTCTTATTCATAATTCATAAACGAGTATATCATAGGAATGTATGGCAATGATAGGTCAAACGGGGATGATTGTCTTGCCATCTAGGACCTAATGGCCGAATATGAGGGTAAGGAGATACGAGAAAATGAGTATACATATTGTAGCTGAGCAAGGGAGTGTCGCTGAAACCGTACTGCTTCCAGGCGATCCTCTTCGTGCCAAACACATAGCAGAGACCTACCTGAGCGATGTCTTTTGTTATAATGAGATCCGAGGCATGTATGGATATACAGGCTATTGGAAAGGCCACCGCGTCTCTGTACAGGGAACCGGCATGGGCATGCCATCCTTCTCCATCTATGCCCATGAATTGATAGATTCTTTCAAAGTGAAGAGACTTGTTCGGGTCGGAACCTGCGGAGCCCTCGATGAGAGGCTCAAGCTGAGGGATATTCTCATTGCCCAGGGGGCCGACAGCGACAGTGGTATGAACCCCTCGCGTTTTGGCCTCTACCAGCACGCTCCGACGGCAACCTTTTCCCTCCTGCAGAAAGCCTATGCCCATGCCCTTAAAGCAAAAGTGGCTTTCAAGGTGGGAAACGTCTTCACTACCGACCAGTTCTATGACCTGAAAAGCGAAGAAAAACTTGCCCATGCCCGTTCCCTCGGAACCCTAGCCGTGGATATGGAGACGAGTGAGCTTTATACGCTTGCCCGCCTCAAAAATGTGGAAGCCCTGACGCTCTTGAGTGTAAGCGACTCCATCCTGACAGGGGAACAGGTACCGTCAAAGGAGCGCCAAAACACCTTCAATGCTATGATAGACCTGGCTTTGGAAACCCTGTTCAGCTAGACTCCAACGTGCATGCTGTTGACTAATGGAACTGTTTCTTTTACGATTAGGCCAATTACTTATCACGTAGAAAACAATCCGGGAGCAAGCATGATTCTGATCAACATTGATTCCTTGTCCACTACTGAACTTCAGTACATCGCACAGCAAGAAGGGTTGGAGAACTGGCAAACTTTGGATAGAGAAAAGCTCATTGATGAGCTTGAGGAAGCCTATGGTGAGCAGGATGATGACATCAGTTCCTCCGCTACCAAAAACAAAGCCAACCGAAAGAGGTTTTGTAACGCCCTGACCGACTTCAGGGGCAATATGCAAAATGTCCAGGGGCTGCCGGGAGTGGAAGATCTTCCGGATGTCTATGCAGAGACCGCAATCCATCTGCTTTTGAGAGACCCTGTCTGGGCATATGCCTACTGGTCTCTCTCCCCAGGGACAAAGATCCAGGTTTTCGGTGAAGACGAACAGCTTGGGGGCTCCCTTTTCCTTCGGGTCTCTTCCACGTCCTTCCTTACCAACGAAGAGAAGACCTTTGATATTGCCGTAGGTGTCGACGACACACAGTGGAATGTCAATCTTCCAGAGATGGGCCACTCCTATCGGGTCGCTCTCTGCTACAAGAATAAGAAAGGATTGGAGATGTCCCTTGCAGAAAGTACGGAAGTCTCCACTTACCCCTCATATTGGACCGATCATTACAATGAGATGGCTATGGATCCCAACCTGTTCAATATTCATTTTTCCTCCTTGGTCACCAAAGAAGGGGAGATCGTCGACAATGCCGTGCTGCAGGAAATAGCACAGACCTTAAGCGGAGGTGTGCTTTAATGTCAAAAAAATCCGTTGCTTTCATTCTGAATCTCCATCTGCCCTATGTGCGCCACTTGGAGTATCCTCGGTTTTTGGAAGAAGATTGGTTATATGAATCCATCTCCGAGAGTTACCTTCCCATGTTGCGCATGCTTTATAAGCTTCGCGAAGAGAAAGTTCCCTACAGCCTCACCATAAGCATATCTCCTACTATCATGTGCATGCTCACAGATGAGGCATTGCAGAACAGGTTCAACTCCTACCTTGAGCTGAATCGAGAACTGGGGGAGAAAGAGATTGTCCGCTGCGCCGCCGAACAGCCGGAATTCCTTGAGATGGCGCAATTCTACCTTGACCAGCTAAAACAAAACCTTACCGATTTCAATGATCTTTACAGGGGCAATATCCTTGAAGGGTTCAAAAGCCTTGAGGCAAGCGGACATCTCGAACTGATAACCACAGCCGCAACGCACGCTTTCCTGCCGCTGTACCAGGAGTATCCCACAGCCATCAACGCACAGGTGGAACTGGCTATCCAGGCTTTCCTCACCACTTTCGGACATGTGCCCAAAGGCTTCTGGCTCCCCGAGTGCGGATACTATCCCGGTCTTGAGGAGACTCTCAAGTCCCATGGGATCACCTGGTTCCAGGTAGCAAGCCAGAGCATGTTGCTATCCCCTGATAAAGTCAGGTATGGCGACTACCGCCCGATCCGTTGCCCCAATGGTGTCGCTGCCTTCCCAAGGGATTATCAGGCGACAAGCCTGGTCTGGTCAAATACCAGCGGGTATCCCTGTGACCGCAACTACCGCGAGTTCTACCGTGACATCGGCTACGACCTTCCTATGGAGTATATCGGTGAGTATATCCATGAGCCTGAGGTCCGCGTGTTCACCGGTTTCAAGTATTGGGCCATTACGGGCAATACCGACCAGAAACATCCCTACGATCGGTCAGCCGCTCAAAAAAAGATTGTTGAGCATGCACATAACTTCCTTTTCAACCTGAAGAGAAAAGGCGACGTCCTCTCCGCTTCCATGGGTAAGGACCCCCTCTATACCCTCGGCTTTGATGCGGAACTTTTTGGGCACTGGTGGTTTGAGGGTGTGGACTGGCTCGAACAGGTGCTTGTCCTCAGCGGCAGTGAGGAAGAGGAGGTGACGTTGGTCACTCCCTCATCCTTCATGGCCAAGGAAGGGGAGACCTTCCAGGTTGCTCGGCCCGCTTTCTCCTCTTGGGGCGCAGGCGGATACAGTTCTGTCTGGCTCGACGGTTCGAATGCCTGGACGTACCGGCATATCCACAAGGCCATCGAGAGGATGGAAGAGCTTGCCGTCCGCTTCAGCGACCAGATCAGCTTGAAGCAGAGGTTCCTCAACCAGGCTGCCAGGGAGGTGTTGCTCGCCATGGCGAGTGACTGGCCCTTCATCCTCTATAACAAGACCAGCAGCGAGTATGCGCAAAAGCGCCTGACCGACCACTTGAGAAACTTCAATGTGGTATACGGGAACATGTGCAAGAATGCTGTGAACACAGAGTGGCTGGTCAAGGCTGAAAAGCGTGACATCCTCTTCCCGGATATCGATTATAATATCTTCAATCCAGAACGATAATTCGTTTTCCTGATAGTCCGACCTCCCTCCCTTTTCTGGAAGGGGGGTTTTCTTTTTGTCTGGAAATATGAAAATTTTACCGCAAAGGTCTACACCTGTTAAGCAGTTGGCTCGTCTATCTGCCCATCACACCACAAATTAGCGCTATAGGACTGTTGTATTGTGGTGGTAAGAAGTGTACATTAATGGAACACAGTGGGAAAAAATCCCAAAATTGCACCTATTTTATAAGGAGTCTGGGAGATGTTGACTGGTGAATTTTACAACACCATAGACGACAAGGGTCGTATTCTCATCCCTTCGCGATTGCGCAACGCCTTGGAAGGCGATGCCCTCTACGTGACCAGGGGATTGGAAAACTGCCTGTGGCTCATGCTCCCCTCACAATTTGAAGAGTTGAAACACATGATCGTAGATGGCCCTGGGGCCATGTTCGACCGCAAGATGCGAAACCTGCAGCGTGGGATGATAGCCCCTGCGCAACTGTGTGAGATAGACAAGGTAGGCAGGATCAACATCCCTCCCAAACTACGTGAGAGCGTGAAGCTTCTGGTACGTGAGGAGAGTGTGCTGCTGGGGACCGGAAACTATCTGGAACTTTGGAACAAAGATGAATATGAAGAGTATATGGATTTGAGCAATGCTGACTTCTTGGACGCAGCACAGTCGCTCAGTGAAATGATAAGGGAGAAAGATTGATGGAGTATGTGCATTATCCGGTGATGAGCAAGGAGATTCTAGAGTATCTCACTCCCCCTTTGGACAGGGAGGCCCATATGGTCGACTGTACCTGCGGAGAGGGCGGGCATACCCATCTCTTCCTGTCCTCCTATCCGAATCTGCACGTTACCGGCCTTGACCGTGATACTGGGATTCAGGCTAAGGCTATAGAGCGCATGAAGGATTTCGGATCACGCTTCACTCCCCGGAATATCTGGTTTGATGATTTTTTCGAACAGTATGAAGGCACTGAACTCGATCTCGTGCTTTTTGACCTCGGCATCTCCTCTTTCCACTATGAGGAATCGGAGCGGGGGTTCTCTTTCAAGCGGGGCGAGCTTTTGGATATGCGTCTGGATGAGGATGCGCCCATTAGTGCCATGGATGTGGTCAACGGCTACCAGGAAGAGAGATTGGCCAATGTCATCTTTCAGTTTGGCGAGGAACGCTATTCCCGCAGGATAGCCCGGGCGATTGTTGAAAAAAGGAAAGTGGGGAAGATCACACAAAGTGATGAGCTTGCCTCCATCATATACAAGGCGGTCCCCTCAGGATACCGCTATGGAAGGATCCACCCTGCAACCCGTACGTTCCAGGCGATCCGCATAGAGGTCAATAGGGAACTGGATAGGATCGAACCTGCCATCAAGGGTGCGATAGAAGCCCTGAGAAGTGGGGGAAGGCTCGCGGTTATCAGCTTCCACTCGCTGGAAGACCGTAGGGTCAAATGGTTCTTCAAGGGTCTTGCTTCAGGCGATGAGCCTACCATCAAGATTCTGACAAAGAAGCCTTTGATACCTACAGATGCTGAAAGTGCGGAGAATCCTCCTAGTCGTAGTGCAAAGTTGAGGATCATCGAAAAGATATAGTTGGAGGAGTTATATGGAACAAGACTGGTACACCTCTGATCGTGCGCAAGCACAAAAGCCACAAAACAACAGAGTGGTAAGGATGAAACAAGCCGTAACTATGCTCATGCTGCTCGCCGTCATGGCAAGCATGCTCGTTCCTGTCTGGCAAAGTGCAGTTAACAGGGCCTTGGAAGTTGAGTATAGGGCAATCTCAAGGTCACTGAAGAACCTGGAGGAGCAGCAGAGGCTGCTTCGTTCCCAGATATCACAAAGGAAGATGCCCGAGGCTCTTGCTGAAGGGGCTTGGAGAGAGGATATCCTGCTGCAGCAGATCAATGCTGATAAGCTTGTGATGGTTGGTAGGAGTCTCTGATGGCTAGGAAAGGGGGTTTTTCCAACCAACGCTATCCACTAGCCAAGGTGGCTGCCATGTGCGGCGGCCTTGTTGTGCGCCCTTCAGAAAGAATTGTAGAGGATGTCCAGATAGACTCCAGGCAGTGCTCCAGAAATTCACTGTTCTTCGCTCTTGACGGGACGCGTGAGCATGGCCTTTCCTATGTCGGTGATGCGGCTGCGAGAGGGTGCAGCGCTGTGGTGGTCTCCAGGTCTGACAAGGAAAGGGCTGTTGCGATGACACAACCCTACAAATGTGCGCTCATCCTTGTCAGTTCCCCTCTTTCCGCACTGCAGAGCCTTGCCCGTGAGTATCGCAAGATGTTGCCTCAAGTCACCAGTATCGGCATAACAGGCAGCTGTGGCAAAAGCACCACCAAGGAAGCCCTTGCTGCCATAGCCTCGACTCTGGGCAATACTATCAAGACCCCAGGAAACTTCAACAGTGAGATAGGACTGCCTTTGAGCATCCTGCAACTGGAGAACGATACACAATTCGGCATCTTTGAGCTTGGGATCGACCATGTCGGGGAGATGGACAGGATGGTGGAGATGCTCAAGCCGGACATAGGGCTGCTGACTAACATCGGAATATCCCATCTTGAGAAGTTCACTAGCCGTTTGACAATCCTTGAAGAGAAAGGCAAGCTGTTCCATCCTGGTATGCAGATGGGCTTTGTCTCCGATGATTGTCCGTATACCTCCGCTCTTGAAGAGCGTTCGCACCTGAGGCTGAAACAATATGGTTTTTCAGGTGTTGAGGCGGTGGACAGGGGCCTCGACGGCTGGGATCTCTCCTTTGAAGGTGAGCGTTTCCATGTCTCTTGTGTAGGCAAGCATCTGGTCCGTGATGTGATGGGAGCAATTCAGGTCGGCCTCGCCCTAGGGGCCGACAAAAAGGACATTGCAGAGGGCCTTGAGGGGTTCCGCCCTATGCAGGGACGTTCCTCCGTACATAAAAGCGGTGTCACCATCATCGACGACTCCTACAATGCCAGTCCCGACTCTACCTCATCTATTTTGAGCTACCTCAAGACCCTTGCGTGGAAGGGTGAGAAGAAGGTCGTCCTCGGTCCGATGAAGGAGCTGGGCAGGGAGAGCAAAAGGGCTCATATGTCGGTAGCCAAGCAGCTTTACACATCAGCGATGGATTCTGCCTATCTGTATGGAGAGGAGATGAAGGGAGCCTACGACCTGCTCAGACGCAACGGTTACTCCAACTCCCTCTACTATACCGACGATTTCAAGGAACTGGAGAATCATCTGGTCAAGAAGGGAAGGGAAGGGGATCTCTTCCTTCTCAAGGCTTCGAGAAGCGTGGCTATGGAACGGTTGATACCTGCTCTTAGCCAGA
>Ga0265295_1004337_pt1 | contig 19226 bp, 21 predicted proteins | sample Munlansysbiofilm_FD_192503 | JGI IMG/M metagenome (GOLD analysis project Ga0265295, IMG submission 192503) | Leachate microbial communities from a municipal landfill in Southern Ontario, Canada - Methane capture system biofilm | ecosystem: Engineered > Solid waste > Landfill > Unclassified ... | reverse complement strand
TAAAAGGTTATGCATTCGAACGGTTGGAGATTGGTGAAACGGCGCATGACGTGGTGCGTGCCTATTTTGCCACCCATGGATCAATAGCGGTTGACGATCGCTCTAACGTCATCACGGTCTAAGAAGGATAATGAAAAAAGGGGATAGGGATGAGTACTGCATGTATTGTAGCAGGTGGTCAGTCGACACGTATGGGCACGCCTAAAGCAACGCTGTTGTTGGAAGGAAAAACAGTTTTAGAACGTCTTATTGCAGCGTTTGAACCATATTATGATACCATCTGTCTTGTGACGCGGAAGGATATGCCATATGATTCCATAGATGTACCTAAAACATTTGATCGTTATGTTGGAGTAGGGCCGGCTGCTGGTGTTCACGCTGGACTTACGTTTGCTCCAAGTGATCCTGTGCTTATGATGGCTGTGGACATGCCTTTTGCCGCTCCTGAAGTAGGTCTAAGAATGATCGCACTGCTTGACACATATGAAGCGGTTGTTCCAATCATAGGTGGGAAACGCCATCCTTTATTTGCGGTGTATCGGAAAAATCTCAATGAGACCTATGAGGCGGCCATACTTTCTGGACGGCAACGGGTAGAAAGCATTTATGAGAATATCCATGTGCGTTTTGTCACAGCTGAAGAACTTGGTTTGAACGAGGAAATGTCGTTCTTTTTTTTCTTCAACATGAATACACCCGATGATTACTTGTGGGCGCAAGAAAATTATCATGTTTATGAGCGCTTAAGGAAGCAGTATACAGCAAATCAATAAAGGGAGAAATACATCATGAAGTTAAGCCCATTGTTTTTACAAAAGTTATCCGTCGATGATCGGTTGACCAAGCACCGATTTCAAAGAAGTGTGTTCATGATCGTATTGATAGTCTCTCTCTTATCCTTGCTAGTCGCCTGTGGACAGGCTTCGCCCAATACATTAGGATCAAATGTGAACACGCCTAATACACAACAATCAGACAATACTGAAGGGCAAAGCCAACAGAAAGCTGATCAGACTACTGGAAAACATAACGAGATTCAAGATGTGATTTTGGCAACAACAACGAGTACACAGGATTCCGGGCTTTTAGATACACTTATCCCGCTTTTTGAAAAACAGACTGGTTATAAGGTAAAAACGGTTGCTGTTGGAACTGGACAGGCATTAGCCATGGGTGAAAAAGGGGAAGCCGACGTTCTTTTAACCCATGCTCCTACTGCTGAAAAACCACTCGTTGATAATGGTACGGTCATAAACTATGAGCTTGTGATGCATAATGATTTCATAATCGTTGGACCAAAAGATGATCCGGATGGCGTGCAAAATGCGAAAGATTTAGCGTCAGCTTTCCAAGCCATAGCTTCCGGTGAGACACCCTTCGTCTCACGCGGTGATGATTCTGGAACCCATAAAATGGAACTTTCCCTATGGAAAAAAGCGGGCGTTGAACCATCTGGGAAAAAGTGGTATATCGAAAGCGGCACAGGCATGGGACAAACACTTCTGATTGCCAATGAGAAAAATGCATATACCCTGACCGATCGTGCAACATATTTGGCTTACTTAGATAAGATTCATTTGGCGATTGTCCGCGAAGGAGATAACGATCTTTTGAATATTTATCACGTTATGCAGGTCAATCCTGAACGTTTTCCAAACGTGAACAGTGCAGGAGGAGAAGCGTTTGTCAAGTTTATGATTGATCCAGAGACACAAAAAGTCATAGGAGATTTTGGTAAAGATCGTTTTGGTCAATCGCTATTTTTCCCAGATGCTGGTAAAACGTTGAAATAAGTGTGTTTAAAGCAGAAATGGACTGAACGATATGGATTTAATCTGGCATGGCTTGCAAGAAGCGTGGTTGATCTTACGTATTGGCGATGCAGAGATTTATGATATCTTTAAACTGTCGCTTTATATTGCTTTTTGGACGATGAGTATTAGCCTCATACTCGGTTTGCCTCTTGGCCTTCTTTTAGGCTTATCACGTTTTCGTGGTCGCAGCATGCTCTTTGTTTTAGCAAATGTTGGTATGGGCTTCCCACCGACCGTGGTCGGCTTGTGGGTCGCTCTTTTTTTCTGGCGAAGCGGACCTTTGGGAGAGCTTCGCTGGATATATACGCCTAAGACAATGATTGTTGCTGAGGTCATATTAACGTTTCCTATCATTGTTGCGCTGGTTGCAGCCGCTACACAGTCTCGGAGAGATAAGTTACATCCTCTCTTGTTATCTTTAGGACTGACACCGATGCAATATGTTTGGTTATACGTTCGTGAAATTCGCTTATCTATATTGGCAGCCGTCATGGCTGGATTTGGCCGCGTTTTTTCGGAAGTCGGCGCGGCAATCATGGTCGGTGGGAATATAAAGGGCGAGACGCGCACGATGACTACGGCCATTGTATTAGAAGTTTCAAAAGGTGATTTTTCACGCGCTTTAGCAATTAGCTTTATTTTGCTTACGCTCTCATTATTGATCACAACATTTCTTACGTTATTGCAACAATCAGAGTCACAAAAGTAAGAAAAGATGCTATAAAGATGTAAAAGGGGAGAGCAGGTTGATAGAAGCATCGGGTCTTACTTGGAGTAGTGGTACAAAAAATATTTTAGAGGATATCAATATTAGCATTTCTCCTGGTACACGTTGGGGATTGGTGGGACCGAATGGTGCTGGCAAGAGTACACTTTTGATGTTATTCGCACTTTTATTGCGTCCAACAGCCGGAGAACTTCATGTACTTGGTGCGTGCATAGGCCGACACATTCCTGTTGTCATACGAAGGCAGATTGCAATATCGTTTCAGCAGCCGCGTTTTCTAACGGGAACGGTATGGCAGAATGTCGCCATTCCATTGCAACTCCGTAGACTATCGCGACAAGAGATACGTTTGAGAGTGGGTACTTGGCTGGATCGTTTTGACCTTATGGATCTTGCACATCAGCCAGTCCATACACTCTCTGGTGGTGAACAGGCTCGATTACAACTTGCTCGTGCGCTTGCGTTGAAGCCTGCTTTGCTTTTGCTCGATGAACCCTTTGCCGCTGTCGATGCGACATCGCGCTCTATATTGAAAGAGCGTTTAAAATCAGCCTTGGCAGATGCATCTCCAACGCTCGTGATGATCAGCCATGATTACTCTGATATGTTGGATCTTACTGAACAGACGGCTGTGATGTTGGGAGGGCGAATCGTAGAGCACGGTCCTACAGAGACGTTATTTCGTCATTCAAAACTTGTCCAAACGTTGTTTCCGACACTTGTGCACCGCATTTAGTTGATCATGCACTCAACCTGAGGGCTACCGCCGAAACAACCCCTCTTTTTTTATATAGTCTATAATGACTAGGAAGAAAGGAGGGGTGATCTGTGACATCGACAGCGTACAATATTTCGCCACACGTACAACATGCCGTGACTGTGCCCTTTAAGATAACGGGTGGCGGTGGGACCGTGGACGTATTTTCGTCGTCGGTTGCCGTTTCTGCGATTGGACGAATTGATACCAAAGGTCAAGCCGTTACCGTTGATTTTTACCTTGGCACGATCACTGTTGCCAGTGTCACTGTTCAGCAAGGACAAAGTTTGGGTTTTACGGTGACCAATTTTGATACCGTCAAGGTCTCAGCCAGTGCTGCAACCAATGGTGAAATCACGTTGTTACCGATCTTTATAGCATAAGCGGAAGACAAATGACTACGCATCACGACCTAAACGTTCAAAATATGTCGCCTTTTTTTCTCAACAATGGATTTTAAGCTTTCTATGTTCCTCTTGACATGGCTTATACCGACTTTGCACCATGTCAGGAGGATATGCTTTTAACGATCGTTGTGAATGATATGTATATGTATGATACGATTGCCTGATTCATGAAAAAATATGGATCGGCAGACCGTCCGATTTGGTGATGTTAGTACGCGCTGAATGAGATGCTGTATGTTCCGGAACACACATGAGGCATAGGGAAAGTCCCCACAGGCGATACGAATCGATTTCAGCGTTGGAAAGTTATGTGTGAGGGTTCCGCCGGGGATGATAGACGTTTTGTACACTGAACATGTTTCCTCATGGAGATTGAATGTAGCGATGAATTCGTGATGCGTTAAGTTTCTTATAGAGACCGTGACCGATGGAAGGGGGGTATGTGCCTGAAAGATGGTCTGTTCACTTTGGATACTGCTAGGTACCCAAAATGAACCATGCCAATTGCAGCAGCGCTTTGAAGAACCACGAAAATGTTTTTTGGAACGGGAAGCTGGCTTCCGCACAGATCGATCTACACATATTTGCACTTTGTTATGATGTTGAAAAAGCATAGAGATAGACGGATGGGGCCATTGTTTCATCGACACACCTCCTCATGCTGACCATTGACAAGTGATAAGGTTTAGGTTAAGTAAGATATACACAAGTGTATTCAAACCATCATCTTTTGACGCGGCATTTGTCAATCGTGATCATATGCATCGCAACGTTTTAGCCTATGATGTCCGTCAAGGGAAAAGAACGGGGGAAAGCGCTATGAACACACCGTTTTTAGAAACGATCACCGATGTGCCAGGTGTGCTGGTTGGGCAAATGGAAGATGTCGAGGCTTTAACAGGGGTCAGTGTGGTATGGGTAAAAGGCGGAGCGGTGGCAGGTGTTTCGGTACGCGGTCATGCCCCAGCGACACGAGAAATCGAAGCGCTATTTCCAGATAATCTCGTTGATAAAGTGCATGCGGTCGTTTTAACTGGGGGGAGTGCCTATGGGTTGGATGCTGCGAGCGGAGTTATGCAGTATTTAGAAGAAGTCGGAGAAGGATTTGATACTGGTGTCGCTCGCGTTCCCATTGTGCCCGCGTGCGCGTTGTTTGATCTTGCGATTGGCCGAGCGGATCGGCGCCCCGATCAGCAAATGGGGTATGCCGCTATCCAACGTGCTGGTATCCTTTTAAAAGATGATCTGGGAAACCGTGGTGCTGGCACCGGTGCAACCGTCGGAAAGCTTTTGGGTATGGCGCGTGCGATGAAAAGTGGTATTGGCAGTTATGCCCGTCGTTATCCGGGAGGACTGATCATTGGCGCGCTCATTGCCGTCAACGCTGTCGGAAGCATTTATGACGAGACGACGCGCGCGGTCTTAGCAGGTGTGCGTTCTGAAGACGGACAACACGTTCTGCCCCTTGAAGTGCTTTTAACCAACGCTACAAACGCTACAGTGCATGCAAGTGATGCGATGAATGATCTTTTCCCTGGCACGGCTACGACCATCGGTGTGATCGCAACCAATGCGCGTCTCAATAAGATAGAAGCGGCACGCGTGGCTGATATGGCACATGGTGGGCTCATCCGTTCGATTTATCCTGTACACACTCAGTACGATGGAGATACACTTTTTGCACTTTCCGTCGGTGAGGTTGTTGCAAATGCCGATTGGGTTGGCACCCTCGCCCAAGATGTTGTAGCAGAGACAGTGCGGAGAGCCGTGACTATGACCAAACGCTCAGGAGAGCTTCCGGCTTTTAGTGATTTGAATCGTATGCTATGATATAAGAAAATATAAAAATATGAAACATCACTTGTAGAAGCACGTAGATACGCATGCCCCTTGAAAGGATGACGCTGATGAACAAAGTAGACCTTCATGTTTCTCCATATGTTCAAGATCATTACCCACAAGATTTTGCATGGTGTTATGGTTGCGGTTACAACAATGAAGCAGGGCTCAAATTTAAGACGCGATGGGATGGCGATGAGACGATCACTGAATATGTACCACGTCCAGAGCATATAGCGATTCCGGGTTTTGTTTACGGCGGGCTGATTGCCTCACTGATTGATTGTCACAGCACAGGTTCAGCTTCTTTAGCTTTTCATCGTCAGAATGGGCATACACTCGGTGATGGGACGCCTGTACCCAGATGTGTGACAGCGATGTTAAAGGTTGATTTTATTCGTCCCACACCCCATGGTGAAACTTTAAGCGCCCGTGGTCGGATCGTTTCTTTGGGAGAAAAAAAGGCCGTGATTGCAACTGATCTGTACGCTGGCGAGACACTTGTTGTCAAAGGAGAAGTTGTGGCCGTACTAGCACCGGAGACGATGACCCAAAAGGGGCGCTAATCCCTGAATAAATCTTTCAGTGCAGACTCTAAATCTGGGAAACGATACGGGTATCCATACTTTAGCGCTTCGATTGGTGTTTGTTTGTAGCCTTCAGTGACAAGGGCACTCATTTCACCGAGCACCACGTTCAGAAGTGCTTTTGGTACGGGTAACCAGTAAGGACGGTTTAATAAGCGGGCGATGGTCCGAATGACGTGTGCATTGCTAGCTGCTTCGGGTGCAGCCACATGGAGCGGGCCGTCGATCGCTGTTTGATCGATAGACCATTGCAACATCCCTACGACGTCGGCGATATGGATCCAGGATAGCATTTGATGGCCGCCAGCAATCGGACCGCCTACGTATAGGCGAACGGGCCGCACCAGCTCCGGCAAAGCTCCGCCTTCACGACTGAAGACAATACCAAAACGTGCGAATATGGTACGCATGCCGAGTGCTTTGGCTTGTGCTGCTCTTCCTTCCCAGACGCGTGTCACATAGGTTAAAAAATCGAGTCCGTAAAACTTTGTTCCTGTCTCTACGAGCTGGGAAAGCGGCGCATGAACATCGATATCGAGTGCAAGCGGACGACTCGCTTCTAAAGCGGAAGCATTGATAAAAATGCTTGGGCGTTGTGGCAGTTTTTGCAAAAGTTGAAGGAGTGTATCGGTAGCTGAGATCCGACTGGTCAAAATGGCTTCTTTTTGTGCTTTATGCCAGCGCGATGCATTGATAGAAGTCCCGGCCAAATTGATGACCACATCCGGTGTACCCAATGCTACCAGCCTATTTTCCGGTTCTGCGCCAGCGTATAGCCAAGGAATCACCTGTAAAGCATCGGCATAGGGTCGAAACGCTTCTGGGGGACGAGTATCGGTTGTTCGGCTGAGCCAACTGACACGGTGCCCTTCACGTAAAAAATTTTGTGTCAGGGCACGTCCAATGAGTCCGCTTCCACCGGTGATCAAAATGTGCATAGATGATCACTCCTTATGTTCAAAATGAGGTCATTATATCCCGTAACGGCCGAGAAAGAAACTTAAAAGCAGTACGCCCAGCACAAATGAAGTGATACATGTATACAATCGATCTTTTTCTTTTATAAAAGCATAAATAGAGACTAATACACGAACGACGGGTGTTAAAATTAAAAGAAGTAGGCCGAGACTCATCCAACTAAAGAGATTGCCTGTCATTAAGCCGTGCCACAATTGAGTAAAAGAGCGCGGATCAAAAGTGACGGAAGGGTGTGTGAAAACTTCCGGATACGGAGTGTGGATAAGCTGTCCACCGCCTATAAGGTCGTGAATGATTAAAGCTATAAGGCTTATGGTGACCACCCCCATACTGATGGCTACACCGATTCTCAAAATATAAGCAATGGTTGTCTCCACCAGACCAAGTGCCTCAGGTGCTGCATGATCTTTATGGCCTTCAGGATTACGTTTGGTTTCCGTTGTCTGTTCGGACATAGGCTCTATGCACCTCTTTTATGATGCTTTATGATTCTTGGACTTCTTTTCATAAGCACGAAGGCTCCATGCCTCTTTTCATATCGAATGGTGTGTCGTTATCTGGGATCATGCTTTCAGCCTCAATGTTTGAGCGCATCATAAATCATTTCGAGCGCTACGAAGATGATGACCGGGACAAAAACTTTATTCAGTGTCGATCCTTTTAAAGAAGGCATCAGCTTTGCTCCGATAAAAGCACCGATTAAAACACCGATAGCAACAGGAGCGGCAATGAGTGGTTGGATGTCCCCGCGCATAAAATATACAGCGGCACTGGCAGCAGCGGTCACGCCGATCATGAGGTTGCTGGTGGCAGAAGAGACTTTAATGGGTAAACCCATGATCATATCCATTACAAGGACTTTAAACGAACCGCTGCCGATACCAAGCAGTCCGGAGATCACACCTGCACCAAACATGCCAGGAAACGCCCAGGCCAGATGACGGGGTACGTAATGGATGGTTTTTTTCATGGCTGGGTCTTCATATGTTCCTTCCAAACGAAAGCGTTCTGTAAATGCATCACTTTTTCCTTGATACAGCATACCATCTTCACGTTTACGGAACATTTCATAGGCTGAATAGAGGAGCAAAAGCCCGAAGATGACACCCAACCACTGCGCGCTTAACCAAGCCGCTAGGGCCGCACCAGAAAGTGCACCGACGGTTGTTGCCATCTCTAATACCATACCGATCCGTACATTGGTCATACGATCCCGGACAAAAGCTACAGCCGCGCCACTCGAGGTGGCAATTACAGAAACAATACTGGCTCCGATGGCGTAACGGATATCTAATCCAAAAATGAGGGTAAGCATCGGCACGATGATCACGCCACCACCTAAGCCCAAGAGAGAACCGATGATACCAGCGAGAATTGAAGCGATCAGTACGATGATGACAAATGCTAAGACATCAAGCACCCAAGTCTTCCTCTCCTTCAATTATAAATGCTTATGATTTCAATGTTTTAACGCATCGTAAGAATGTGGGATATCTTGTTTTCATCGACATATGCTTGATGCTTTTTGTAAGAGATGACCATGTCTTCGATTTGCATATGGTTAAAGATAGTATACGTGATAAGGCTGAAGCGTTGCAAGAATAAGGATATCATTAAAAAAAAGATCGATTGCCTGAGAAGAAAAAGAAGAAAAAATAAAAGAAAATGTTCATGCGCTACAAAGTCATAGGATCAAGCGGCTGAACGATGTCATTGCATATACATGTGAAAAAATATGAAAAAGAGGGGATCGTCATGACAAAATTGACGAATGTCGAACTTTTAAAAGCAGTATTTCAATCTTTAGACGCCTTGTTTCCGGATATGGTTTCATGGCGTCGTCATCTTCACCAATATCCTGAATTATCTTTTGAAGAATATGAAACACCGCGCTATGTCGCAGAAAAACTAAAAAATTGGGGTGTTGAAGTCAGAGAGGGTGTCGGCGGACGGGGTGTCGTGGGTCGAATCAAAGGACATGGTGAAGGACCGACCGTCGCTTTACGTGCTGATTTTGACGCATTACCGATTCAAGATGAAAAAGCAGTTACGTATCGTTCAAAAATCAATGGTAAAATGCATGCTTGTGGACATGACGGGCATACTGCAACGTTACTAGCACTAGGCAAAGTCTTATCAGAAACGCGTCAGCTTTGGCCTGGAGAAGTCGTACTGATTCATCAATTTGCAGAGGAAGTCGCACCCGGTGGTGCTCAACCGATGATTGATGACGGGGCTTTAGAAGGGGTCGATGTCATTTTTGGTACACATCTTTGGTCGGGGTTGCCATTGGGTGTCATTGGTACACGGAGCGGTTATGCTATGGCTAACGCCGATCGTTTTACGATAGACGTCAAAGGACGGGGTGGGCACGGGGCAGCGCCCCATGAGACGATCGATGCTGTGGTTCTTGCGGCCAATATCATTGTGAAATTACAGCAAATCGTCTCCAGACGCGTCGATCCGCTCAAAGAAGCGGTGGTGACTGTAGGAAAGATTCAAGGTGGCTCCGCGTTTAACGTTATTGCTGAGCGGGTGATGCTGGAAGGAACCGTACGCACCTTTGATGCTTTTGTCCGTGAACAGATTGAACAAGAAATGGCGCGGATCGTCCATTCAGAAACGACGATGTTTGGCGGCGAAGCGACGTTTTTGTATGAAAGGGGTTATGATGCCCTGATCAATGATCCTAAGATCACAGAACATTTTAAGACGTTGATGGAAACGCTGTATAAGGCTGATCGAATCATAGAGATGCCACCAACCATGGGCGGGGAAGATTTTGCTTATTATTTAAAACATGTGCCTGGAACATTCTTTTTTACAGGTGCTGGTAATTCAGAGGTACAGGCCATTTTTCCACATCATCATCCGCGGTTTGATATTGACGAGCGGGCGATGTTACTCGCTGCTAAAGCGCTCATGGGGGCTGCTTTAGATGCCCTTTGGCAACATGCTTGGCCAGCGCATGAGGCGAAAGGTCTCATCACCGCACCAGAGATGCAACTTCATGAACAGTCATGATCAGGGTTAGAGCTAAAAGTGGTTGACGAAATTTAAGTTCCGTCTCGTTATCTATAGGCGTCCGGATCTCACCTCGGACGTTTTTTTATGATACAATAAGGGGACTGAAGGTGGTGAAACGTAGTGTTGTCACGTCAGGAAAAGTGGCAGATCATTCGGCGCTTTGCTGCGACGGGGGTTCAAGATCCTGGGCGCATTGCAGTTTTGGCCTTTCTTGCTGGTCGATTGGAGCGCGTCCGTTTTATGCGTTCACTTGATGTTTCTGAAACAAGTGCGTTCCTTTCTACGCGTTCTCTTGCCCTTTGGCCACGTCCGGCATTTATGGGAACGGTACGCGGTGTAAGCTTTCCAGATCCATTTTTGTGGATCGCTGCACTTGTGGATGATGATGGATATATCGATGTTAAACTTGATTTTGATGGTGCTGATGAAGCGGAGTGGTATGTACCGCATCTTTATGAAGATGCACGTGACCCCCTGCTTCGTCCAGAAGTGGCCGAAGCCGAAATTAAAGCGTCTATTGATCGCGCTTTAGATGTGTATCAAGCTGCAAAAGCGCGGTTTGAAGATGCGCTTCAGGGAAGTACAGCAGATTTAGAAGATGCGTATACGTTTTTCATAACGATGGCGAAACAAGACATCGAACGGTTAAGTCGTGCATTAAATGAACTAAAAGCTCGTCAAGCAGCCTCAAGCGCTTATCCGTCGGAGAAGGGAGATTAAAACGATGCAGGACCATCATGAAGGGCTTAGAAGTGCTCTTCATGCCGTCGATGAACTTTTTAAACCGGATGGCGTACTCTCGCACCTTGTTCCCAAGTATGAGGTGCGAGAAGAACAATGGGCCTTAACGCGCGCTGTTTTGGAAGCGTTGTTTGAAGGCAATCATCTGTTGGCGGAAGCGGCAACGGGTACAGGAAAATCATTTGCCTATCTTATTGCCGCTTCACTCTATGCGCTCACGTTTGAGGAGACAGTGTTGATTGCCACGCACACACTTCATCTTCAGACACAACTTTTGACAAAAGATTTACCGATCGTCCATGCTGCGATACAAGAACTTGGTTATGATGGTTTGCGATATGAATTGGCCAAAGGTCGGTCAAATTATTTGTGTCGACGCCGTTTTGCAGCCTATCGTGAGTCCTTGCCTCGTGGCAACAGCCGTAACGGTCGAGATCGAAATGATCTTTTATCCAAGCAAGATGCACCACCGGATGTTATTGAAAAAATAGCTGAAGTACTCGATACGACACAAGAAGGGTTGCGTGAGGAGTTTCCTTTTCCCATCCCCTACACCGTTTGGCAGGAGATTGCCGGTGATGCCGATGATTGTCTCTATCAAGCTTCCCCTTTTTATGATCGCTGTTTTATTCAACAGGCGCGGAGACGCTGGAGTAAGGCCCACTTGATTGTCGCCAATCATGCACTCGTCTTTGCCGATCTTGCCCTCAAAAAGACGCATGACAGCGGTGTCCTCCCGTCGTATACGCGGATGATTTTTGACGAAGGGCATCACGTTCAAGACGTATGTTCTCGTTATTTTGCGCGAACGGTTTCGATACCCGAAGTGGATGGTCTTTTTCGGATGATCGAGGGAAAAAAGCAAGCATGGATGGAAGATGTATTTACACCGGAGCGGCTTCAAGATGTTCGTGCCCATGCTGAACGTATTCGCTCGAGTTTACTGGAAGTGATGATGTTTTTTGACGGACTTCTGGAAAAAAGAGACAAAACATCTGATGATGCATCGGTGCATTTAGAGGCATGGCGCGCTCAAAACAATCAAACATACCTCCTTCAGTCGCCGTTAGACGGACCTAAAGGTTATCGCCAGACATTAAATGATTGGATCGTCTATCTCCAAGGTCTTTATCAATTAGAAGGCAGTGATGAAACGAAACAGCGCGGTCTGACGCGGCTTTTGGAATCATTTCAAAGTGTGCTATGGACGTTAGAGGCGGCGTTTGTGCATCAAAACGCGGATCAGTATGGTTATTGGCTGACGTATGTACCGCCGGAGCAGGCGACACCGATTGAACTGGGGATGAAAGAGGTTCGCGCCATGGGTATAACAGTCCATGCGGAGCCACTTTCAGCCAAAATGATTTTAGGCCCCATTTTTCGTGAGATACCCGTTACGATTGTCTCAGCCACGCTTGCTGCAGGGCAATCTTTTGATTATGTTGCCGATACGCTCGGTCTCGAGACGTATCATACATTTTTGGCACCGAGTCCGTTTAACTACGAAGATCATGCCTTATTCGTTATCAGTGAAACCGCACCCGATCCACGCGAGGAAAGTGCATTTGTTGATTTTTTAGAAAAAGGATTAAAACGGGTTTTATCGTTGACAGAAGGACGGACGCTTGTTCTATTTACGAGTTATCGTCATATCCGTGAATTATCTGAACGACTCACGCCGTGGTTTGAAGCAAAAGGTTTAACGCTTCTTGAACATCACCCCAGTGTAGATAGAGATGCATTAATTCGTCAATTTAAAAGCAATCCGAAGAGTGTGTTGTTCGGCAATGATAGTTTCTGGGAAGGTATTGATGTTCCCGGACCAGCTTTGAGCTGTGTTGTTGTGACCAAACTGCCTTTTGCAAATCCTCAAGATCCCCGAGTTCAGGCCCGATTACATGCGCTTAAGCGTCAGGGACGTGATGCCTTTATGGAATGGTCATTACCAGAAGCAACGCTTAAACTTAAGCAGGGTGTGGGACGTCTTTTGCGCAGTAAGCAAGATCGGGGTGTTGTCGTCTTTATGGATCCTCGTCTTCGTACCAAACGTTATGGAAGACAGATGCTTTCTGCGCTTCCGCCGGCGCGCTTGGGTAGCCTTAAAGACATACCACACTATATTGAAACGGAAGAGATCGTCATGAATGAACTCGGACAGTAATCGTTATGTTGTGTTTTGGATGATTTTAACTTTTGTGTGAAGCGAGCGCCTTTAAGCTTGCAAGGAACCGCCTTGTCGTTTATAAAAGAGAAAGATACGCAAAGTTAGGTTTTTAAACGCATGCCGTCAGTGATGGGTGTAAGGCGGATGAGCGTACAACAAAGAGGCAGCAGCTGTGGAGGGGAACAGGTTGTCTCATTCGACATACGTCGCACAGCTTATTCAGTTATTATCGAACATACGACAGCAAACAGAACATACAGGGATCATTGACACAGCCTTGCGAATCGGTGAAGCGTTGTTACATGATGAGACGCTTACTGAGGATGTGCGTCGACTTTACCTAACGATGATCGGAGAAATTGAACTTCTAGCGGAAACGCATCATCGTTTGGTCACGTACCATGCGCAGAGTCAAGCTGTTTTTCGTTTTACTCAGAAACTTTTTGGACTTTTTAATGTGGAAGAGATCTATCGGTTGGTCCATGAGTTAATAAAGGTATGGCTGAAACCAGATGTTTTTTTTATTGCGTTGATCGATGAAAGTCGTCACCGCATGGTTATTCCTTATTATGACGAGCAAGGGGTTCGCTACGATCCAGTGACGTTACGCTCCTCGCAAGGCATTGTAGGACATGTTGTCCGCACAAAACAACCCCTACTTTTGCATACAGAAGAAGATTTTCAGACCTTGCCACGGTTAAAATGGGGGCAGATGAGTCGATCCGTCGCTTCAGCGATGTTTGTTCCACTGTTTATTCGTGATACGTTACGAGGGGTTATGGCTGTTGAAAGTTATCTGCCCCACACTTTTTCCAATGAAGATATGCAATTTTTACAAATGGTTGGAAGTCAAGTGATGGTCGCCATCGAAGCTACGAAACTTCATCAAGAAGTTGAAAGATTATCATATTATGATGCGCTTACCGAACTTAGAAATCGCCGTTCATTTGAACGCGACTTATACGTTTTTGCCCAAACGGCTGATGACGAAAAACCTTTAGCGCTCATGATGATAGATGCCGATGATTTAAAACGTTTTAATGATACATACGGTCACGAAGCTGGGGACTTATTGCTTAAGGCCATTGCTGCTATACTCAGAGCGAGCGAGACCGAGACCATTCGCCCGTATCGCTTTGCAGGGGATGAATTCGTCGTCCTTATGAAAGACCATGTGGTAGCGGACATTCATCGTTATGTTGAACACCTTTTAGAGCATTTTCGAGAAAGTGAACTATATATTCAAAATACCATGGAACGTATTCGCCTCAGCGTCGGCATCGCTTTGTATCCTACACATGTAAAACACATTGACGAATTATTAAAAGCAGCGGATCAAGCCTTATATCTTTCAAAGTCACGCGGTAAGCATACCGTAACATTTTTTCAGTCATCCTTGTAAAAAGGATGATCTCTGTTATAAAAGTGTTCCAACCTTACCGCCATCGATTAAAATCGTCTGTCCAGTCACGTAAGTGTTGGCAAAAGATAAATAAAACGTTACGACCCGCGCCAATTCATCCGGCTGACCATAGCGCCCGAGAGGAATGGCTGCTGTCATTTTAGCTTTGATGTCATCTGTTGTGACATGGGCGCGTTTAGCGTTTTCTTCATCCAAAGCGCGCACCCGTTCTGTATCGATGCGTCCTGGTGCAAAACAGTTCACAAGAATATGGTCTTTGGCCACCTCATTGGCCAGTGTTCTTGCCAGGCCTGTGACACCAGCGCGAATCGCATTGGAAAGAAGTAACCCGGGAATGGGCTCTTTGACGGATTGCGACGTGATGATGCCAATACGTCCGCCTTGACGTTGGCGCATGAAGGGCAATGCCCCGCGAATTAAGCGGACGGTGCCCATAAAGTTCGTCTCGAAAGCGTCATAATAAGCTTCGTCGGAGAGTTCATCAAAGGAACCGACCGGTGGGCCACCCGCATTGGCGAGAAGAATATCGATGCCCCCCCACTGTTCAGCCAGATCTTTAAAAACGTGCTCTAAACCAGGAGCATTTTTGACGTCGACCGCATACGTGCGCACCTCGCTCTCGCGGCTGGGTGCTTTTTGAATCATCTCGTGTTTGACTTGTTTGAGCTTTTCTTGACTGCGACTTAAAATGGCGACATGTGCTCCTTCTGCGAATAATGTTTCGGCGATGGCTCGACCCAAACCTTGTGATGCGCCAGCAACAAGTGCTTTTTTACCGGATAATTTTAGATCCATGAGGAAAACTCCTTTTCTTATTCTTTGTTATTTGTTAAGCGGTTGGCTATGCCTCATATCTATTGTAACAAAATAACATGGTGCACAGTCTATTCATGATTGCATGTTCTTCATGTACTTTTTACTTTCTCCTTTTTTGACATCGCCGTTCATACAGTTGCTTGTACGAGAGGCTTTGCGTTATGATAGAAGAAACTGCTAGGATACTCGGAAGTATGTTGTAACGACTTCGTTAGATGATAAAGATTCAATGATTTCAAAGCGTTGATCGATGTTATAGAAAGGATGCTTCAATTGATTACAGGTAAAAACATATCCCATGATGATCAAGCGATGAAACGGTTGTTGGAAACATCGAAACGCATTGCGGTCGTAGGTCTATCGGATAAGCCGGATAGGGATAGCTATCGGGTTGCAGAATATTTACTTCAGGCTGGCTATGAAGTGATACCGGTTAATCCTAGATTAGAGACATGGTTGGGACAAAAAGCTGTCGCCCGCTTAGAAGATATTGAAGGACCCGTCGATATTGTCGATGTTTTTCGCCGTGCCGAAGAAACACCACCGATTGCTGAAAAAGCTGTCGCCATTCGTGCCAAGGCTTTATGGCTACAGCTTGGAATCCACCATGAGGAAACCGTGCGTATCGCAGAAGCGGGTGGGCTAGACGTTGTTACAAATCGTTGTATCAAAGTGGAACATGCTAGGCTTTTAAAAAAACCTTGAGATGTATAGTACCAGTGCATGGACGTATCATTGCACGTATCATTGCACGTATCATTGCCTTGACAAGAAACAGCGCTTCAGATGCGCGTCATGATGTGTGATGTCTAGAGCATGAATGATAAAGGAGAAATGAATGCCGATGAGCGGACGCATTAGCTGGCATGAATATTTTATGGCACAAGCCAAACTCATCGCTCTCCGCGCGACATGCACGCGTCTTATGGTTGGTGCGGTGATTGTTCGCGATCGGCGGGTTATTGCTGGTGGGTACAATGGCAGTATTGCTGGCGATGAGCACTGTATCGATGTCGGCTGTAAGATACGCGATGGCCATTGTATACGCACGATTCATGCTGAGCAAAACGCACTGATGCAGTGTGCCAAATTTGGTGTATCGACAGATGGCGCAGAATTGTACGTTACCCATTTCCCTTGCTTAAATTGTACCAAACTTTTGATTCAAGCAGGTATTCAACATATTTATTACGAAGTGCCATATCGCGTTGACCCTTATGCCATCGAGCTTTTAGAGAAAGCGGGTGTTGGGACAACGCAGATTATCGTCGACTTAAATGCCTATGTCCAAGCGATGCCTAAAATCATGCCTGAACCCGTTTTGATCATGGGGAGCGAGGATCTGGATAAAACGATCGTCGAGCATCGATCGTCATTTGAAAATGACACCTGTGGATGTTGATCGCAAGAGGTCCTTTACAAGCGAAAAAGGCTTAGAACGTTTAAAGGTTCTAAGCCTTTTTTGGGTGTTATGTTTAACCAAAGATCAGCGCTAAGATAGCTGCAGTTAAGCTAATCATGAAGATCCCATCAAAAACACCGGCGCCTCCGATGCTGATCATCTGTGTTTGAAAACGTTTAAGACGCGGCAGGTTTAAAAGGTCAGCCCCGATGAGTGTGCCTAAGACGCCCGAGATATAAGCGACCGGCGCGGCGTGATCGGGTGATACGATGACGGCAATCAATGCGGCGATTAAGGGTGGGATAAAGGCAGGAAGGGCAATACCAACACCTTCAACAGGACGGGCGAGCAGCTTGGCGACGATCGTCATAACCAGGGTCGCGATCAGCGCAGGAAAAAACGGTGTGCGCATCAGAAGATAAATGCTAAAGGCAATTGGGACGAGCGCACCACCCACATTGATCGCAATAATTTGTCTTTCGACTTGAGGTGGATAGTAATAAATAAAATAAGGAAAAAGCGATTCATTGCGTCGTCGAAGCGGACCCTGTTCAATGTCGCGAATACTCAGGGGAATATTGATCATGCTTCCGATAATGGATATGGTAAAAAGAAGCGTTGCCCCCAAGGGGGTAAGTCCAAGCGCGGTAAAAGATAGGGTTGTAATCTGGACGAATAAAAATAAAAAGAGCATGGGAATAAGTAACACCAGTAAAAACAGCCAAATCAGGGGCATTGGGCGTCTCCTTTCGTCCTTACAGATGCATCTTTGCGTGTATATCCTTCCATGAATTTAAGGTTGTGTATGTCTTTTCCTAAGACTGCCACCAGTGTACCATAAACCGAACATTTCGCAAAGCATGTTACGGTGTAGGACTTTCTCAAAGAATACGTGATATACATCGCATTCTTGACAAATGTGTCTTTTTTATGGATCATTAGTTTAAGCTTCATGATTCATGATATGAATAGGATAGATTAGACTATTTTATTTTAAGCTTGATCATGGAGAAGCGAAAAAAAGAAAAAAGGAGTGGATGTGTATGGTCAAGTTGATCAGTCATGTTCAATGGTCAGGAGAAGGTGTTCGATCGATTGCACATACAGGCGGGCACGAGGTGATCATCGATGAATCGACCGCAAGTGGAGGGACAGGCCTTGGACCCAATCCGGTGCAACTGTTGTTAAGCGCTCTTGGAGGATGTATGGTTGTGCTTATTCGTTCTCTGGCTCCGCACCATCATGTCAATATTCAACATTTAAAAATTGCAGTGGAAGGGGATCTTGATCCGAGGGGTTATCGAGAGGAAGACCCGGCGATTCGCCCTGGTCTTTTAGAAATTCGTTATCATGTAACGATTGAAGGGGAAGGTTCAAAAGAGCAGATCGATGCATTGTTAATGCATGCCGAACGCGTTTGCCCCGTTAAAGATACTTTAAAAGGCGTAACCGTCAAACGGATATAGATGTTCGTGTGCATGGTATGGTTGGTGACATTGGTGCAATATTGATCGGGGGAGGGGAAACGGCGATGACCCAGACGTTTTTTTTTAATATATATCTTCGTGATTACCCAATAGAGACGTTACCGTTGTCCACGGATGATGGCAAAACGTTTATTTGGATCGACGTCCGTCCTTATCAAGCGTTTTTAAGCGGACATCTACCGAGGGCACGTTGGGTTGATCTATCCCAATGGATGGTTGCTTTGGATTCGACAAGTGATCTGGAAAAAGTTTCAGAGGCGTTACAAAAAGTTTATCAATCGCTTGGTTTACAAGGTGCGTCCAGTCATACGGTACTCGTTCTGTATGATCAAGGGTTATCGCCTCTTTTGTGCCGTAGTGCTTTTATCCTTGGCTTAGGAGGCATGGACGTGATGCTTTGGTCGGAAGGTTGGCAACCTTTTGCCACGGATCATCATATAGAAATGTATGATCCTACGCCATTGCCAACTGTCCAGCTTCGTAAGGATTGGTTGTTACTTGGTGAAGAAGCAGCGGTGCATCCGAATTTGATCGATGTGCGCACGAAGAAAGAATATCATGGTCAGATGGTTGCACCGTGTTGTGCACAAGGCGGCAGAATAAAGGGCGCGACGCATATTGAGCTTGCTCGTTTTATGGAGGATCCTTCAAAACTTTTGCAAACGGAACCGGCTCTAAAAAAGGAGCCAGTCGGTCTTTACTGCCATAGTGGGGCCCGTTCTGCTGTTGTTTTTTTCTTGTTGCGGGAACGGGGTCTACCTGTAAAAAACTATTTTGATAGTATCCACGGCTGGTTGCGTGCTGGACGCCCAGTGGTTCAAGACGGTATACATGAACATAAACCTCATCTGTAATAGGACGTGGTTTGATTTATTGTTTCACGTTCGGGTGTTATTGGACGTTCGGGTGTTCTTGAATGAAGACGGGATTGTTATGAGAGACCTTTTAAAGGTGGTTATCATATTGGCAAATATGGACGTGCATGCTATGATGAGATGGGGGTGAAAGGTATGGATCAGCGCAAGTGGTGGAAAGAAGCGGTTGTATATCAAATTTA
>Ga0265295_1004336_pt1 | contig 19227 bp, 25 predicted proteins | sample Munlansysbiofilm_FD_192503 | JGI IMG/M metagenome (GOLD analysis project Ga0265295, IMG submission 192503) | Leachate microbial communities from a municipal landfill in Southern Ontario, Canada - Methane capture system biofilm | ecosystem: Engineered > Solid waste > Landfill > Unclassified ... | reverse complement strand
CCCCTAACTTTCCCCCGCCGCAAGGTTTTTTCTTTTTCTTTCCCCTTGCGGCACTCTAAAGGCGCACAGCTTCCACCCCAGTTGTGCGCCTTTTTTTGTATTCCGGCAAAACATTTTATTTTTTTTGCTATTGCGCCTTGACAACCGCTTGTTAAGGCGTATAGTATAGGCGTGGGGCAGGAAAAACCATCAATTCGCCGCCAAGGGGCGGCAAAAAAAGGAAAAAAGAAAATGGCTAAGTACGATGTCAAATGCGAAAAGTGCGGCTGCGAATTTGTGACCCACCTTGTAGGGAACCAATCTAGCCGGCGCTGGAAACTCGAAAACTGGGAGTGGATCTGCGCCTCTTGCAAAGAGGCCGAAAAGCTCGCCGAAAGACAGGCAGCTGCCGACAAGGCGCTGGCCGAGGCCAAGGAGGCCGGTCTGCCGGAGCTACAAGGCTCCGACAAGCAGGTTAGCTGGGCTGCCCAAATCAGGGCGGAGTTTATGACGTTGGAATTTACTGATATCAATATGCACTTGGCGCTGGACGGCCACCTGCAACCCCACAAGACGGCTATAAGTCTTATGGGGGATGCCGGCGTTGCCAAGCTGTTTAACAACGCCAAAGCCAGCCTGGCACAAAACACCAGCGCCAGCTGGTGGATTGACCGCCGGGAAAAGCTTGGCGGCACCATAGGCGCGGCTATGGCCGAGGCCTTGCAGCCAAAAAAAGAGGAGGAGATGGACGACACGACACGCGCCTGGCTCGAGGCTCGAGGCGTGAAAGTACGCACTCCGGCGCCTGTGGACAACCGCGAGCTGCTTGAGCCGGAGACCGTCCGGCACCAGGTCGTTTGTAAAATCGACCTGTGGGAGACAGGACGGATCGAAATAGAGCTGGCCGAGCGCATCGAGGAGTTCAGGCTCCTGGCGCGCGCAGCGGGCTTTGTGTGGGAGCGCCCGCACTGGGTGGACATGAATGGTCCCTGCCAGGAAGCCAAGGCGGTGTTTGTCGCCGCTAAGGCTCTGGAGCTGGGCATCCGAGTGCTAGTGCCGCCGCACGTCGCCGCCGCCGTCAAGGCCGGCAGGGTCTACTCGCGTATAGTCCACTACGCCGGCGATTTCCGACTTGAATGGTGGGCTGACGATTGGTACGCCAAGTGCCGGAGTCTGCCCGAGGCGAAGTGGGACAAGCCGCAGATGCGCGTGCCGTCCCTGTACTGGGCGGAGGTCGCAGACTTCGCCCAGACCAACGGATTTTTGTTGTCAATGGCCGCCCAGACGGCCATTGACCAGGGCAGGACGCCGGAAAAAGTTGCACCGGCGTTTGTCGCTGGCGAAGAGCTGCCGTTGCCGCCGGCGGGCGACGGAATAGCGGAGAGCCTGAAAGATGATTGATTTTAAGCTCTCAACTTATCTTTTCCACCACCAAAAAAAAGCGGTGGAAAAGATGCTGCCGTCTCGAGTCGGTGCCCTCTTTATGGAGATGGGCACCGGCAAGAGTCGGACGGCTATTGAGTTGGTCCACATCCGGCGATCAAAGATCAGCCGGGTGATCTGGCTGTGCCCAGTGGCCCTGAAGCAGACGGTCCGGGCAGAAATATTAAAGCACACCGACTGTCCGGACAGTCAGATATATATTTTTGACGACAAGACCGGACTGGAGGCTATGCCAGAGGCCGCTTGGCACGTCGTTGGCATCGAGTCGGTCAGCGCGACCAACCGGGTGGCACTGAGCCTGCACAGGCTCATAGACCGCGCGTCCATGGTCATCGTGGACGAGTCCAGCTATATCAAGGGCGCCTTTGCAAAGCGCACCATGCGCATAACGGAGTATGCCGCCAAGGCCCGCTACCGGCTGATATTGACCGGCACCCCTATAAGTCAGGGGGTGGTGGACTTGTATGCCCAGATGAAGTTTCTCTCGCCCGAAATACTGGGCTATAATTCTTTTTATACTTTTGCTCGCAAGCACCTGGTCTACTCCGACAAGTATCCGGGCAGGATCGTGTCCTCGCTCAACGTGCCGCTGCTGTCCTCGCGCATCGAGCCTTACACCTATCAGGTGACCAAGGAGGAGTGCATCGATTTGCCGCCTAAAGTGCACAAGAGTATATATTTTTACATGAGCGACGAGCAGCAGGAACTATACAACGAGGCTAAGGATTACTGGTTTGATCGGCTGCTGGAGTACGAGAGCGAGTACGTGCGCAGCACCATCATCCTGGGCATGTTTACTTCCCTGCAGCAAGTTGCCTGCGGGTTCTGGAACCGCAGAGCCGGCAAGGAAATGCAGTTGATCGAAGTCGCACACAGTCGTCTTGACCAGCTAAAGAGAATCCTCGCCGGCATCAATGGCCAGGTGGTGGTATGGGCAAAGTACCGCCATGACATAGAGGCTATTGTCGACCTGCTTGGCGCTGATGCGCTCGCCCAGTTCCACGGCGGCATCAGCGAGCGCCGACGCGCGCGAGAGCTGGAGCGCTTCCGCAGCGGCAAGGCACGGATTTTTCTAGCCACGCCCCAGTGTGGCGGACACGGTCTGACACTTAATGAGGCGTCCACCGTTATTTTCTACAGCAACGGATTTAAATTTAGCGAGCGCATCCAGGCCGAAGACCGCACCCACCGCATAGGCCAGAACCGGTCAGTACTGTATATTGACCTGTGGGCATACTGCGGCATCGAGGACCGCATCCGGACGGCTCTAAGCGACAAAAGCGACGTCGTGGAGTCCTTCCGCCGCGAGATCGAGGCCATCAAAGACACCAAGAGAGCCGACCGCGACAAGGCGATCAAGAAACTCAAGGAGAGGCTATGATTTATCTAGGACGGACACACAAAGAAAAGCAGGCGATCATCAAGGAAGCCTGCGTATCTGCCAGTCATGTGGTCATATTTCATGGCTCCAAAACCCCGGAAGTCTACGAGGCCTCATGCCCGATTGAATACCGGGCGTGGGACGATATCATCATGTATAAATATTTCTACCGGTTACTCCAGGAAATTACATCGGACAGCGTGATTATCCTGGACGAAATCATGCGTACGCAGGACAGAAACTGCCTGACCTACAACTGTCTATTGCATTATATCCGCAAGGCGGAGCGGTGTCTGGTCTTTCAGTACTTCCCCATCATCGACGACGTGGAGAATTTCTGCATCCTGGCCGACATGGTCAGTTGCGGACGCACCCGCGGGACAAACTACGCAGCACTGCGCGGCATAGTAGCCGATGTAGTCCGACGCGATTACCAGATTATCGAGCAGCCGGTTGGCATCACTGACGCAGACCGCAAGACATACGATAAAAAAAAGGCGGCGATATTCAGCCGTCCTATAAAAGACCCCGAAGCACTGCCCCGCCAAGTCGCCCTTGTGGCAGGCGATATCAAGGCGAAGTCTTGCAGCCCAGAGTCCGCTTACGTGGCAAGAAACGCACGTTTCAAGCGCCCAAATATCCTGACCTACAAAAATGCGCCCAGAGATGCGATCATCCTGGATCCACCGGTAAGCGCCATCGTCATGCATGACCACCTTGCCGGTGGCGCTGATACACCGGCCATACTGTATATGTCCACTGGCCTGCCGGTGGACAAGCACTACATCGAATTTTACCGCGGTATCGCGGAAAGCATGAGGAGGATATATGACGACCAAGAAAAATGACAGCGCGGTGCAGATATATACCAGCCAAAGTGTCCTAGATGCAGCACAAGAGCGCGTCGCCTATATCTTTGACCGCTATGCGCAAATCATAGTAAGCGTCAGCGGCGGCAAGGATTCAACCGTTCTTGCCCACATGGCGCTGGCAGAGGCGCACCGCCGAAACCGCCGCATAGGCTTGTTTTTCCTCGACGAGGAGGTGGTGTATGAATCCACCATCGAGCAGATACGCTATCTCATGGGGCTGTATCCGGAGAACACCATCAAGATGTGGCTCCAGGTCGAGTTCGCCCTGACCAATGCGACGAGCACAGAGGAGGGGCAGCTTATATGCTGGGAGGGGGGCAAGCATAAAATATGGATGAGGCCGAAAGAGCCAGACAGCATCCAGCACCCGCCTTGGGACCGCGACAAAGAGACAGTCCGAAACAAAACCAAGGGCTTCGGGTTTTACGATGCTCTTGATAACTTCGAGAACACCCGCAGTGACACGGCGTTCTTGTGTGGCATCAGAGCCATTGAAAGCATGCACCGCTGGCGTGCTTGCGCGCGAAATATCTGCTCCGCCGGCGTGCACTGGGGGACAAACCGCAAGCGCGGCAACGTGACTTTGTACCCCCTTTACGATTGGAATTTTACCGACATCTGGCGGTATATTTACGAGAATAAGCTACGCTACTCCAAGATATACGACTGGCAGCATCAAATTGGGCTGGGGCTGAATGAAATCCGCGTCTCTAGCTTGATACACGAAAAAAGCTTCAAGGCGCTGGTGGAACTGCCTAAGTTCGAGCCGAAGACCTACGACCGGCTTTGTAAGCGCCTGAAAGGCATCCGGTGGGGCAATGAGTACGGCAAAGATGCAAAGGTGATGCGCTGCCGGAAGTTGCCTGACAACTTCGAGTCATGGCTAAAGTACAGAGACTTTTTGCTTTTGACCTACGCGGACGAAGCGAAAAAACCGATTTTCGAAAGGCGTTTTTCCCGCCAGCTTAACAATAACTACGTCGCACGCCAGCAGTGCCGGCAGCTAGTGCTGAATGACTACGAAAACAACCTGCCTATAGATAATCAAGAAGACCCCTTAATCAAAAGAATAGAGTATTGGAGGAGCGTATTATGAGCACAACCAGCATCCAGACCAAACGCGGGACAATCGAGCTGCCCTGCATGGCCGTTGTCTTGATGGACATTGACAAGGTCAAGCCCAACGACTATAATCCCAACAGCGTGCCGACCCACTACATGGAGCTGCTGCTAGAGTCGATCAGCGCGAACGGCTTTTGCTTCCCTGTAGTGACGATTTATGATCCGGACGATGAAGTGTACGTCATCATCGACGGCGAGCACCGTTACAGGATATTCAAGGACTATTTGGAGGCGGACAAGCTGCCTATTGTGGTTCTGCCGCACAACATGGAAAAGCGGATGTGCGCCACCGTGCAGTTTAACAAGGCGCGCGGTGTCCACCAGGTGGAGAAGGATGCGGACATTATCCGCAAGCTTATCGAGCAGGGGATTAGCGAGGAGCAAATCGCCGAAAAGCTCGGTATGGAGCTGGAAGCGGTGCATCGCATGAAGCAAATTACAGGCATAGCGGCGTTGTTTGGCAATCAGCCTTATAGCAAAAGCTGGGTAATGGAAGAAATAACAGAAAAGGAAACAGAATGAAAACCCAAAAAGAAAAAAAGTGGCAATATGGTGGAGCTATCGACAGATACCCCATCGAGGCGGGCCAAGTGTGGAGTCTGCCCAACGGTAGCGCGCTTTGCGTCGCCGACATTACGGAAAAGACTCCGGAATTGCTGCGCAAGGCGGACTTGCTGTTTATCGACCCGCCGTGGAACATCGGCAACCTAAACAGTTTTATTACTAAGGCGGACAGGAACGACTACCGAAGGTGTTTTGATGCCTTTCTTGCAAGCCTTTTTTCGTGTATCCGGGATATAGCCCCCCAAACCTGCTACATGGAGATGGGCAAGCAGCACCTGGCCGATGCCATAACCATGATGCGCCGTATATTCCCAAAGGTCACCTTCTACAATTCCTCATATTACCACAAAAAAAACAATATCTGTTATATTGTTAGGGGATCCCAAAAATCCAAAAAAAATCATTATGATTTTTTAGACGAGGAGATAATTATTGAGCAGGTCTGCAAAGATGAAGAATATAACGTGATCGGCGACCTGTGCATGGGCCGAGGTTTGGTAGGACTAAATGCCTATGCAAACGGCAAGACATTTGTAGGTTGTGACATCAACCCAAAACGCCTTGCAGTTCTTATTGAAAAATTAGCAAATCAGGGGGAAACGTGGATAACGAAATAAAAAAAGCAGCTGCTATTTTAGGCAGCAAAGGCGGCTCAGTGAAAAGCGAGGCCAAAAGCCTCGCCGCCCAAAGGCGAAAAAAACACAACCTAACGCCCGAGGCACGCGCCAAAGCCCGAAAAAAACTTGACAGCCTAACAGCGGAAGAGCGCAGCGAGGCCGCCCGCAAGGCGGCATTGGCAAGGTGGAGAAAGAAATAACCACTGACAGCCGGGTTGCTTCAATGCAGCCCGGCTTTTTTGTGCCTAAAAAAGTTTAAAAAAAGTGAAAAAAATATGCTTTTTTTTGCAAAACGCACTTGACAATTAGTTTTCGAGCGCTATATTATTAGTGTTGACAGGGAAAACTGGCAATAACGCCAGTCCCGAAACCGAAAATGAAAGGGAACGAAAATGGAAACCACAAAAAAAATTTTAGAAGAAATAGCGGCGCTTGCCGACAGTCTCAACACCGACCAGGCTTTTAAAGCCTGGTCGGAGGGCTACTCCGTAACACGGGAAGGGTTCTATCAAGAATGCTTCCTGGACGCAGCGTTCCAGCTGCGCGACCGGCTGATTAAGTCTGACCAGCTCCGCCAGCTGGTTGCGCAATACAGCGCCGAAGAGGTGCTGCATGCGCTGGACTGCTGTCCTATCATGCGCCCTGGCATCCGGGAATTTTCCAGGGCGCAGCTGGCTGACATCGCCAAAAAATGCGAAGAGGCCAGCGCACAGCTTGCCCGGGCGCGGTTCACCGCCGAAAACGGCAAGCCCGGCGACCTGGACGATTTGGCCAGGCTGTACCCCGCCGACGTAGAACGGCACGAACAGGTAAACACGTATCACGTGTATTACCAAGCCCATAGCCTTTCTGGCCAAATCGCCCTTGACCTCATCAAGGGCGATCCAGAACTTAGGCCGTCCGATGCCATGAGGCAGGCGGCGGAGACCGTCAGGCGCGGCGGCAGGCCGGGCAATCTTGACGATTTGGCCAGGCTTTTCCCGTCAGCGCTGGCGCTCAGCTGGAAGCGCACGGCGGGGGAAAAAATAGAAATTCCCTGGCCGGAAGAAGATTACCTGGCCAAGATGGCCGACCACACGGCCATACTGGCCGCGGCAACGGCCGCCATGAAGGCCGACAAGGCGCTGACACCGCTGCAGGCCGTAGAGCTTGCCATATCGGAGCTAGAGGCAAAAGAAGCCAGAAGGAAGGCGCAGGAGGCCGAGGAGGATGCGGCCAGGCGCGAGGAATTCCTGAAAGCCAGGGCGCAGTTTGCTGCGGCGCTGGCGCCAGACAAGCCGGAAGCGCCGGCCAAGCGCAACACTCTGGCGCGCATGCTAGACCAGCAGGACGGCCAGGACGGCGAGCCAGAAGAAGAAGAAGAAACTGCTCCTTTTGGCACCGGCGCATTTGATGCCCTGTCAGATCTGAAACTCTAACACACAACCGCCGGTAACGGTGCCGGCGGGAAAACCAAAAAAAGGAAAGAAAATGAAAAAGTCCCCCGCTATCTGGTTCTCGCGCCACCAGCCCACAACGGCGCAAATCGATGAAGCCGCCAGGCGCGGCTGGGAGATCGTCGCCCTTGACGATGGGCTCCGTCTTGGAGCCATGAATCTGCTGGACGACGGCGACGTGCACGCTGTCGGGACGGCACTGCTGGCACTTGCGGAGGATCACGACGCAGTCGCCATTATCGGTGTATGGACGGCGCCCATGCAGGAGGCATTAGCCCGTACCGCACAGGACAGTGTGCAGCTTGGTGAGTGGCGTGGCTTGCCATGCTACGCAGCGTGGAATATCAGCCGCCCAGTCGAGGGCGGGAAGCCGGTGTTTGAGCACCGTCGATTCTGCTGCGTTGGCCGGCTGACCCAGTCGGCTTTGAGGTGGTCAAAATGACCACCCCACTCAGCAAGGCCGCCCCCGAAAGGGGGCTTTGCAGCAAAACGAAAGGAGAGCAAATGAAACCGAAATACACCGATGAGGAAATCGCGATGGCGCAGAAGATCCTCGCCTATCGCAACGGAAGCAAGCGCACGGCCGCCAAAAAGGAAGCCGCGAAAAAGCGGACGGACGAAGGCAAGTCGCCCGGGCTGGCACTGGGCAGGGAAGCGCTTGCTAAACTGACTCCAGAGCAGCGCAGAGAGAATGCTAAAAAAGCTGCACGGGCAAGGTGGAGAAAGAAATGAAGATACCTTTTATCACGGCCCAAAGCGGCCACTCTACTCTTGTGGACAAGGCCTCGTTGGTTTTCCCTGAGGCTCTGGCTGCAATACAGGATATCTATCCCAACGGCGGCGATCTGCCGCCATATTTTCATGTGAAATTTGAGATCGGCAAAACCCACATTCTGGTGCCGATCTCATCCCAGGCCGAGCGCGAGCAGCCGGTTTGTGAACTGGTCGTGGCATGGGGGAAATCATCTAAATATTGGTATAAAAAGCTTGTCCCAGAAAAGAAGCAGGATGGCTTTGACGGGGAAACGCCCGTCATCATAGCCAATCTTAACAACAGAATCAAGTTTCTACCTATAGATGGCATCGTTATGTTGGGAGACTTGGAAAAGGTCATAGCAATATTTCTGCTAGACCTTCATCAGCCGTCTTTGTGGGCATAATTTATAGCTCGGGAAACTTTAGCAGCGCGGCTTTTTTCGCCCGCATATCCTCCACCCGGGCATAAATGCGCGTCACCGTGCTGCTGCCATGCCCCAGCCAGCTTTGGATTACCGCCAGCGGCACACCGGCCTCGGCGCAGATACTGGCAAATGTTGTACGCAGCGCATGCGCGCAATACTGCTGCGGCTCGCCGCAGATCCCCGCCATCCCAAAAAGCCGCTTGATCCTCCGCGTCAGTGCCGCCCCCCTCATATACAGGTCGGCCATGGACGGGAAAACATATTCTCCCTGCCTGGGCAGCAGCGGCTCCAGCGCCGGATGCAGCGGAAACTTCACACTGCGCCCCGTCTTGGCCATCAACCGCTCGATGCATCCCTCGCCGAAGTCCACCTGCGCAGTTTTCAGCGTGGCCGCATCCCCCAGACGCAACCCGGTGTACAACAAAAACCGCACAAAGACGGCGAACTCCATAGCATCCCTGGCCGAATTACCTTGCCCCGCCAGCCTGTCCGCCTCCCCCAGCAGCGCCGCAACCTGCTCCCGCGTCAAAGGCTCCCTGTGCATAGGCCTAGGCGCCTCCGGCCTCAGGCCCTCAAACGGATTCTCCCCCAGCGCGATTCGCTCGAACATGGCTCGACAATACACGTAGCAGACCACCCGCCAGCGCGGCCTTCTCGATTCCAAAAACCCTGCCGCCAGACCTCTGTCCACATCCTCCACGCACGACACCCCCCTCTCCCTGCAAAACTCCACAAAGCAGCCCCAGGCCTGCTTAGCCCCCTCCAGCGTCGATTCCTTCAGCCGTTTCCTCGCCGAGCCATGCGGATACCTTACCCAGCACTCATCCAGCCTTAGCAGACTGGCCATCTTTCGTTTTCTTTCCCTGGCCAACTTGGCTCCGATCGCCGCCGCCGTCGCCACCCTCAGCTCATCATCCGACTGCGTCAACACCGGAGCCAGCAGCAGCGCCTTTCCCTCCGCCTCCTTCTTATCCCGGCAGCCCGTACTCATCCGCACCTGCCGCTGACCGTCCCAGTGCGACACCCACCAAATCTCGCCTCTAAGATACAGCTTCACGACACGTCCCCCTGAATTGTGTTAAAATGTGTTAAAAACCCACTGCAACGCGGCTTTAACCGGCGTTACAACACAATATAACCCCACTTTTCTATAAAACAAAAAAGCCGCTTAACCTGTTAAAGTTAAGCGGCTTGGAGATGGTGCCCCCGGGCGGATTCGAACCGACGACCAACTGATTAAGAGGCAAGACGCAAGGTTGTTTTAAGTGTATTAGTATAATATATTTATATATTTCGTATTTACGCCATTGTGTTAAATTGTGTTAATTCGTCGGACTTGGCGTTACAACCAACAGGACACAAAAAAAGACGCGCTTGTACTATAGCGCGTCTTGCAGAGCAGGATCAGTCGTCAAGGTCTATCTTGACTTGGCCGTGCCAGTGACTGACTCCGGAGGCGGCGACGCATCTCTGGCAGAGGCGGACGGTGAGGCCGCTACTGAGGTCGTGCTCGGACTCGTAGAGCTGGCCGGGCAGGATGACGGAGGCGCAGCGGCTACAGGCGTAGCGCTTGCGGGCGACTGGTGTGCTGACTTTGATCTGGTGATGGTGGCCGGGACGCATGGCAGTTCCTCCTTTCGGTGTTTAGGGACTTTGTTCTCGACATAATACTGCACCCAGCAGTTTGTGCACATCTCGTCTTTTAGGGGTTCTGGGCTTCGCTCGCCGCAAAAGTAGCACTGGTATGGCTCCAGCCCTTGGATGCTGACGGCCTCAGCCATCAGCTTAAGCTCCTGCTGTAAGTTGTTCACTGTCGTGCGCAGTTCGCCCATCATGTCCGCGAAGGCTTCCTCCGGGCTGGCTCCCTGGCCTTCGACCAGGGGGAAGTCCACTCCCGAGGGGTCGCAAAGGTATTTCTCGCACTCCCAGCGCGTGGTGCCATTCCAGCGTCGGCGGTGTACCAGGTCGCACCCATACGCCACCGACACGTAGCGTGCAATCACCCATTCGCACACGGCTTCCAGGGGCGGCACTTCAACCATTTCCCATTTACTCCAGTCAATTTTCATTTTTTCATTTCCTTTTTGAGTTCCTTTCCCAGGTCTTTCAGGTCTCCCATGATTGACTTATACATGGCAACCATATCTGCCCTTTTCTGTACCGCATTCCAGAATAAAAACCTCCTCCGCTGGCAAACCACGTCGTCATCGCCTTTGCTTTCCATCCTTTCCAATCCGGCTTCATTTCACCACTCCTCCATTTGTTTCAAAATTAATGGTATGGCCTCTGCCAGTCTCTTGATTTTTCGCACCGCCGCATCTCTGGCATCCTCAGGGGTACAGCCTCCGCTTTCGATGTACAGCCGCTCCCCCATGGAAATCTCCAGCTCCCAGCAATTGCCCTTGTTGTATTGCGTAAAGTGTTCCAGCACCGCGTTTCCCAGGCTATATCCCACAATCAAATGCTCATCATCATCAGGGTGTGGCGGACTTGTTGTTTTCTCCCACTTGCTCAGGTCAATTTTCATTCTTTCATCTCCTTTCAGATGCTTGACTTACCGCCAAAATACGGAAACGGGGCTTTTAGCTTCATTTTTCCTCCTATTAAAAGTCCTTGGTTGCGCCATCGAAGTCGAAGCCGCCCTGGGTCATGGCCAGGCCTTTAAAGACGCGCTCGCGGTCTATACTGGAGCGCCTGCTTGCCCTGACGCCGTGGACGCGGGCGACGGCGGCCTGGAAGGTGGGCGAGGAACGCGGAGCCAGGCCGTTGCTCAGCAGGGCGGCGCGGTAATGCTCGTAGGCCTGGGCGACTCTGGTTTCGGCGCCTTCGGCCAGGCGGTAGTGTTCGTTGAGATACGCCGCGTCGAAGTCGCAGCGGTCGCGGTGGTGGCGCTTGTGATCGCTGCAGCGCACTGGCTCGGGGAAGCGGGTATGGCGGCGCAGCTCGGCCAGGCTCCACAGCGCCAGGTTGAGGATGCCGGGCAGTTCCTGCGGGATAATGGTATCCTTGATATTTCTGATTTCACCGGCGGCGCCGCGGAAACGCTGGTCGAAGGGAATGATAATCAGGCGGTCCCAGATGCCCTCGGACTTGTCGAAGAAAATCGGCAGCGAGTTGGTCGCGAAGACGTGCCGGGCGGTGCAGCGGGCGGTGCAGATGTCCTTGCCCTTGCGCTCGATAGTGATGATGCCTCCGGAGATCGAGTCCTTGAAGTCGCCCTCGATGTAGCGCAGCTTGCCCTGCGGATCGTCGGTGGGCATCTCGCCGACGATATTGAGCAGGGACTCGGCCAGGGGCCAGGTGGAGAAGCGGTCTTCAAATTTCAACAGCGGCACGCGGCAGCAGTTCTCGGCGCCGACCAGCGCCTGGAGTATGTCCAAAAATGTGGACTTGCCGGTGCCGCCGTCGCCGGACAGGAAAAAACACACGTTGTAGCTGGTGTCCGGCACCAGCGCCAGCCCCATGAGCATAAGCATGGCACTGCGCACCTCCGGATCAGGCTGGGTGGACTCCAGCCAGGCGCGGAAGTTGGGGCAGTCGGCTCCGGGCTGGTAGGCGTAGTCCAGGGCGAAGGTGGAGAGCAGGGCGGGGGAAAGCGGGCGGGTGTAGGCCTGCATGGCCTGCGGCTCTATGTCGGCGCCGCTGCCGCCTGCCTGATGATGCGCCCTGGCGGCCTCCTCGAGGTTGAGCAAGGTATTGCTCATGGCTATCCAGCCGTCGGCGCTTTGGCCGTCCGGCAGCCAGGAGGGCGCCTCGGTCTCCGCCGCTATGCCGCAGCAGGCCGCGGAGCGCAGCCCCAGCAGCAGGTTGCGCAGGGCATTGCTGGAGGGCTGCACGTGGTAGCGCTCGGCCACGGCGGTGTCCTGCAGCCAGGCCACCGCCTGGCTCTCTATGTCCACATCCAGGCGCGGGCGGAAGCAGCGCCCGTTATAGGCGTACCAGTTGTTGCGCCAGTGGCGCAGATGCAGCTGCCCTTCCGCATCTAAGAACAAGTCCCGGTATGCCTTCGCCAGGCCGATATAGTCGGCGGCCGGTCTGCCGCCCTTGACGCCGTGAGCGGCACCCTTGGCACCGTGAGCGGCACCCTTGGCACCGTGAGCGGCACCCTTGGCACCGTGAGCGGCACCCTTGGCACCGTGAGCGGCACCCTTGGCACCGTTGACTGCACTGGTTCTGCTTCTGCCGTCCGGCTCCGACTCCTCCCAGCATTCCGGCTGTTGGAACAAATTGGCCGGCTGGGCGCCGCGGATGCCGGCGGAAAGCAGGCGGCTGAACTCCTCGGGTTTGTGGTGCAGCTTCTCCCAGGCATCGGACGGGTCCTTATAGCCTGACAAAGAGAAAAACAGGATTTTATGCAGCAATGCGGAGGGCTTCCGGTTTTTCCTCGGGTTGCCGACAAAGCTTTCAAAGACGGTCTGCCCGCCTTTGTCCAGCTCGATGTGCACGTAAATCTTGTCAAAGAACTCGACGTACTGCTCGTCGCGCTCGGCGCGCCAGTTTGCCGCGCCAGGCATGCCCAGGGCGTTGACTCCGGCATGCCAGAGGGCGTGACAGTCCGACTCGCCCTCGACGAGCAAGACCGTCTTTTCCTCCAGCTCCAGGTGCCAGAGGCCGTACAGGCAGAGCTGGCTGCCGCGCGCCCAGAGGAAACGCGAAGGCTCCGACCCCTGCTCCTTGGCCAGGCGCATGCGCCAGCGTGTGGCCGGGGTCTTGCCTTCGCGGTCCATGTACGGGATCATCACGCCGGGGTGCCGCCGCCCGCTCTTGGTCTCATACATGCCGTCGGCCACACCCCAGCGCTGCAGCAGCTCCACCGAAAAATTTTTGCCCTCGGCGTATTCGGCCAGGGTCAGTCCGTACTTGAAAGGCAGCTTGCCGGCCTGCGCCGGCGGCTCGCCAAAGAACAAGTCCTTAGGCTCGAGGCCGGCTGCCGCGCAGACGGAGCTAAAAGAGCATCCGGCATGACAGTGCAGCAGCAGCTTGTCGTGCTTCGCCGTGATGCTCAGGCTGGCATTGTTGTCCGGATGCGCCGGGCAATGCGCCTTCCAGGCGTTATCGCCGCACTGCGCCGCTTTCAATATCCTTAATACTTCATCAATTCTCAACGGTGCCACCCCTTTCCTTGGCCAGCGCCGCATAGAGGCGCTGGTCTCGCTTATATCGCCTGCCCTGGTCTGCCACCGCGCTGGCTGCGATCACCGACACATAGGTCTGCCATTGGCCTTTCTCCAGTTGCCACTTTGGCAGGCGCCTCAGCGCCTTGATGCAGGTAGCCTGCACCACGTCCTCTATGTCATCGCGGCGCAGCAGCTGCCGCTGGCAGGCCACGCGCACGGCGCAGCGGGCGATGGCCAAGGTGCCCCTGCCCAGCTCTTCCATCTGGGCAGGGCTGGCCAGTCCCAGCTTTGCCATAGTGGCCAAATAATTAATACTAGGCATTAACAATCCCTTCAGTTGCGCATAGGCATCAGGATATACAAGAAGCCCTCGTCGCAGCAAAAAGCCACCGGGCTGGCGTTGTCGTTGAACTTCATTAAAACCTGGTCGCATTCGAGATGCTTCATAGGCTCGATAAGAAACTCGGGATTAAAAGCGATATTCAGCTCTTTGCCTTCATAGGCGAACTCCATAGGCTCGCTGGCTTCGCCATACTCTGGGCTTTTTCCCCAAACTCGTACTTGACCGCTGCCTAGCTCCAGATTGATCGAGCTGCTGCTTTCGCTGACCACCAGGGCGATGCGGTTCAGAACGCCGGCAAATGCCAGCCTGGGCAGTTCGGCGCTGTAGTCGAAAGCGTCCGGTATGACTGAGCGGTAATTCGGGTATCTGCCCTCGGATAGCTTGCTGGTAATGGTAGTGTCGCCGGTCTCGAAAACCGCCACCGAGGCCGACAGGCGTATTCTTACATCCTTGCCTGCGTCAAGGCTCTTGATAAGCTCGGACACTGTCTTGCTGGGCAAAATCACATCACAGTCGCGCTCTTCTATGCCCTGGTCGCTAATCTGCTTCTCGACCATAGCCAGGCGCCTGCCGTCGGTGGCCGCCACGGTCAGCATGCCGGAGCGCAAGCTCAGCAGCACGCCATGCAAGACCTTGCGCGCCTCATCGTCACTGCGGGCATAGAAAACCTTTAGCAAAGACAAAACCAGATGCTTGCCCGGCAGGCTGAAAGACCATTCCTCGGCGAAGTCCTCCAGCTCGGGAAAGCCGTCGGCGTCCAAACCGCGGATTTTGTAGCTAGCCCTGCGGCAGGACAGGGCAACCAATTCTTTATCCTCGGCGCTAAGCTCGAAATTAACGTCACCGGATGGCAGGGCGGAAACTATCTGGTAAAACTTTTTGCCGGGCAGGGTTATCTTGCCGCTCTCAAACACCTGGGCGGCTACCTCGGTCTTGGTGCAAATCTCGTTGTCCAAACCGGTAACCACCAGCTTATTGTCAGTCGCTTCAAGAAGAAAATTGCTCAGTATGGGATTGGCCGGATTGCTTCCGATCACCGACACAACCCGACGCAAGGCTAGCAACAGATTCTCGGTTGTAATTGTCAGCTTCATTTTTCTCCTCCCTCTGGATAGATATATATTTCTAGACCACCGCCCTGCAAATATTTTTCCTGGTCGGCGAAGACAGCAGGGACCTCGCGGTGGATTTTTGGCTCCAGGTCTCCGCCTGTCAAGACAAATTCAGTAACGCTATCATCCATCCTACGGATCACGGCAAATCCTGCCTTAAGCAGGTCAACCATGATCTGCTCGCTACTTGGCCCATTCCAGTAAAAGTAACCCAGCTCCCCCCTGAGCACGATATGCCCCAGGTTTTCGGCGGCCACCAGGGCGGCTTCGGCCTGGTCCGCATCCTCGCAGAGGCTGGTCTGCCAGCCCGGCTCGCCACACGCCCAGCGGTCAACTGAGCGTTTCCAGTGCTGCCCGGCAGCCGGCCGGCTGGCTCGAAAAACGTCTTTGCCTAACTGGTGCGCCGCCTGGATCAGATTGCGTTCCTGCAGGGTTTCATACACCGGGCCATTCTCTTCCCGGGACTCGGCCAGGGCGCGCTCCAGCTTCTCTTCGGGCTGCTCGGCGCCTTCCATGCCAGGCAGCATGGGACTGGCCGCATCGATCTCGCCGGGCAAGAAATCATCGTCCTTGCGCCTGAAGCTTTGCGCCCAGACCACCGAGGCAACCTCAATTACGGCCTTGTCATCCCGGGGATGCTCGACGATCATCTTCAGGGTCATCTCGATGCGATCCTCATTCTTAGAATCAATAAAAAGTCCGCGCTGCCGGCGTATATCGCCGATTACCAGCGGAATGTTCCTGCCTATGGCATAGGCGGCCTTTTTGCCGGCCACGCTGATAACCTCGTCAATAAATTTCTTCATGCCTTAAATCTCCTGTTGATTGCCTTGACACTAAAATAAAAAACCGGCACCGCCGCGTATCCCGCCAGGCCAAGTGCGCAGCAGCCGGCCAGCTTCAATAAAAATAAAAACAGTTCTTTTTTCCACATCTCAGACCTCCCTCAGTTGCCGCCGCTGCAAGGGCGGTATATATAGCTCACGGTTCATGGCCAGGGCATACCATTCGCCGGCCATATCGACCTTTACCTGCCCTACCCAGCCGGCGGGAATAAAGGCTCCGTCAAGCTGTACCTTGCGAATGGCGACGACTCGGATAATTTCTTGCATGGCTCTTTCTTTCTGGTTATGACACATCCCCGGCTTCAACCAGGACTTGATGGACGACTTCGAGGGAATACATCTCCTCCTGGCCGGTGGCTCCGCCTAGTGCTACCGGCTTAATCTCTGCTGCGCGCAGCCGCCGGCGCAGTGTGGCCGGATGTACGCGGTAGAGCCGCGCCAGCTGGCGCAGCGGTTTGGCACCGTCCTTGAGCAGAACCGCCAGAGCGGCGGCAAGCTCGCCGTCATCCACTCGACGGCGAAGCTCCGGATAAACAAGCTCGCGAATCGCCGCCAGCTTATAGTCAGGAAAGATTCTCCTTGTCATTTTTTCCCTCCTTCATGTTTTCCAGCAACCGGCAGGCCTCAGCTGCTTGCCGGAAGACGGCCTGGGCGCGGCGGTAATCCTTGCCGCCGGGCTGCTCCAGGGTCATCAGGTCTATAGCCGCCAGCGCTGCCTCTTTGATGAAAATCAGGTCGTACATCATGCTTCCCTTTAGAAAATCGTATCGTGTGCTTCTTTTTCGGCCTCTTCAGCCTTCGTCTTGTGCATTTCGGCCAGCGCCAGCAGGGCAACACGCGCCGACCACCCTGAGGCTTTGGTTTTTGTGAAGTCGCTGGCAATCCAGCACCTCGCAACCCTCCCCGCAGCAAAATCTATGACTCGCAGGGTAATGTCCCCGCGGGTGTACTCCCTTTCGCAGTCGGGTTCCGTGTCTGGCTTTGGATACTGCACCTTTTTCTCCAGAGTCCACCCTGCCAGCACTGCGAGCGCCTCCTCGGCAGTCTCGCCGCGGGCGTCTCGACCGGTCTTTGAGTCGATAGCCTTCCAGTAGCCATCGACTAGCGAATACTCGTAGTGCACCAGCCGCCGCCGCTTATCGTCTTCTTTCGTGTACGTTGTCGCCTTCGCCGGCGATTTCGGATCCAGCTGCTCCTGCAGCTTCTTGGGGGCCAGCTTCCAGCCTACAGGTGGTTTGGTCTTCATTGTTTTCTTTCTCCTTTTTTTGTTTTTATTCTTTTGTACCAAAAGGCACAAAAGAAGGCAAAATTTTTTCGCTGAGACAGTAAATACCTTCACGAATTATTTGAGCGTTATTTGTAGTTCTGCGTACTTTTTTAAGCTTTTCTAGCAGTAATACTTCTTCTTTGCCTAGTTTTACACTTAAAGATTTTGTCATTTCAACCTCCTGATTATTGAACAATATCTGTAATATCGTACCAATTGGCACAAATGCAAATCGCAAAACAGAAAAAAACGGAAAAAACATTACCTTATGTTAATTTCTATCTGTAAACAGGGGGTGCTTTATGGATATCTACAAGCAATTGCGCGACTTATTGCAGCACGAATACGCCAGGGGTGCCACTGATCAGGAAATAGCCGACAGGCTGGGGTGCTCTGGCCAACAAATCAACCGTCTACGCAACGGGAAGCGTTCCTTTGCCAAGATGCGCCTAGAAACAGTGCTAAAGCTTTTTCCTAAGCTGTCGATTGCCCTGGACGGGATACCGATCCACGGCGCGGCAGTGACCGCCATTACCAACGGCAATGGAAATATTGTGGCCGGACGTGATGCGCATGCTTATGCAGGACGCTGTACCGACGAGATCGAAGCATTCCGCTCGGGTTTAATGCAGGGTCTTATCGACATCGAGCTTGACGACAGCGCCAAGGTGCAGATGCTCCGCTTTATCCGTGATTTTAGCAAGTAGCTAGAGATTAAGGTTATTCGCCATGATCACTGTTTGCAGCAAGTGCTATCAGGACTTCCCAATAACCGAAGAACTTTTTGGTTCAACGGTGGAATGTCCTATTTGTGAAAACCAATGGCTCGTCCAGGACTGCAGCATTGCGTATCCGCCGCTGGTCGATATCCCGGATTATACAGTGATTGACATCGAGACAACCGGACTTTCCCCTGGCAAGGATAGAATCACCGAGGTAGCCGCGCAAAAAGTGAGAAATCACCAGCTGGTTGACAGCCTGGAAACCCTGGTCTTCCCAGGCTGCTCGATCCCTAGAGCGGTCTCGCAGTTAACCGGCATCCGGGCAGCCATGTTAAAAGACGCTCCGTTATGGCACGAGGTGGCAGAGAAAATAGCAAATTTCATTGACAAGGAAATACTGGTAGGGCATAACATCAAAGACTTCGACAGCTCATTCCTGACTGACGGATTCTCCCGGGTAATGAAGACACCGCCAAAGGTCGAGCTGGTCGATACGCTAGAGATGTCCAGAGACTTGATACCAAGCCTGGACAACCACAAGTTAAGCACTGTATGCAAGGCTTTCGGCATCGAGTCCACATATCACAGGGCGATGGTTGATGTAGATAGCACCCGCCAGGTGTTTGAAAACCTGCTGGGACTGGCCGCCAAAAAACAAAGGGACTTATATGACTATTTCTCTTATCCCTTAATGGAGCCGTACAAAACAACCTTCGATGAAACGAACCCGCTATACGGAAAGAACATCGTCCTTGCCGGTGAATTCTGGCAGCTAGCCAGGGAGGACGTGCAAGTTATCATCGAGAACATGGGCGGGCGTTGTCAAAGCTCGGTAACCATGAAGACTGACATCCTAATTATCTGCGACGGGATATCGAACGGGAGCAAAGTTCAAAAAGCAAGGCAGCTCAAAGCAAAAGGGCAAGACATTAAAGCAATGAACGGTGAGGACTTTCTGAGAATATACACAAGGCTGAATGGCGGCAAACTGCACCGCCCGCCCATATCCAGAAGACTCAGCGGCCAAGAGAAGCAGGTATATATCCAGCCGACCCAGCGAGCAGCCAGGATCGTCTTCAGAACCTGAGCAACCCCACAGCAACGCTTAGAAGCACCATCTTTTACGAACTATTCCCAGCCGGCAAAAGCCGGCTTTTTTTATACTTAAAAGGGCGCGTCCCAAAAATCCCAAGCTTTTCAAGTCCCCTATAAGAAACCCCCCCCAC
>Ga0265295_1004333_pt1 | contig 19232 bp, 19 predicted proteins | sample Munlansysbiofilm_FD_192503 | JGI IMG/M metagenome (GOLD analysis project Ga0265295, IMG submission 192503) | Leachate microbial communities from a municipal landfill in Southern Ontario, Canada - Methane capture system biofilm | ecosystem: Engineered > Solid waste > Landfill > Unclassified ... | reverse complement strand
AGATTTTGTAAGTTTGATCCTGTAATGTACCATATCTGCAGATTATTTTCTGCAAATATAATCAATAACTTAAAATATACGTCATAATACACCTAACATAACACTAGTTGCATATATTGGTTGTTCAAAAATTCTTCGTGATGAGTTGGGCATGGCTTGTAACCACTCCATGTAACGACCCGGAAATCGTTCCTTAACAAAATCTGGTGTGGCTTTTACTGCTGTTCCTTTAATCTCCATGGGGCTTATGTTAGAGTTGATATTTAAAGCAAATTAGGAAAAAAAACGTATTCTTGGAGTATTTTTGAAACTTTGTGATAGTAAAACAGTATTTAACTATGATAGCAGTATAGGGAAACTAAGGTATAAGAGTATTATAGATTTTTGGTACTACTGCAATTTTAGTGGAATGATTTTAGGGTCGGAAGTCCGAAGACCCCCGCCTGAACGATGCAGTCGGGCAGGGAAGTTGAAAGGTTGAAGCATGATAATTCTGACTTCTGCCTTCAAACCCAACCAAAGATTTAAGTTTGCTATAATTTACATAGTTCCCACGAAATTGGTAGTAGAACCAGATTTTTACTATTTAACACACTGAATTAGCTAACCTCAAGATGATACCATTGAGTAAAATTTGTGCATTGTTTGCTCTGCTTACATTGCCCTTGGTATCCCCCTCGCAAACGGATGTCCCAACCTCCAGTAGTAACGATAAGGTAGAGCATGCGCAAAAGCTATATAGCTTGGCCGAAGAGTTGTATAGAACCGGCGATATCCAGGAAGCAATTGACTGTTCCAAAAAGGCCATTACTGCCTGTGAAGAGGCAGGTTTGCTGCAAGGAGTATCCAGCATGCTTCTAAACATCGGCATTTTACATCGTATCAACAGCGACTATACCGAAGCCCTTAAATACCTATACTCAAGCCTCGAGAACTACTCTGCTCTGGATAACCTCGGTGGCCAAGCCACGGCCTTAAACCAAATAGGATCAATTTATCGTATCCAAGGAAACTATCCCGGAGCTTTGGAGCATCTGCTCAATTCCCTATCTCTCTTTGAGCAGGTTGATGATACCCTGGGTAGGGCAAGTGCGCTGAACAATATTGGAATAGTGTATTTTTACCAGAATGATTTGCCCAAAGCCCTAGCGTACTACCTGGCCTCGTTGGAGCTGGAAGAGTTGGCAGGCAGTGAGTACGGCGTATCCATATCTTACATCAACATTGGCGAGGTTCATAAAAAGATGGGCAATTTTAATGATGCCCTCGACTTTTTTCTCAAAGCTTTAGTCCTGGCCAAAAAGCATGAGGAGTCGGACATTGATGGCGACAGTGTTGGAATTTTATACAACGAGATAGGTTCGATATACACTGAACTCGGCGACTTTGAGCTAAGCCGGAATTACCTTGATAGGGCAGTCGAAATTTTCAGGAACTTAAGCAATCACCAACGATTGGCACAATGCAAAATCTATTGGGGCGACCTTGCCTTTAGGATGGGCAGATATTCTCAGGCAACCCAACATTATCTGGAAGCATTACAGCATGCCAAAACAATATCGGCAACCGATTTAATCTCGGAGAGCAATAGAAAGCTAAGCGAGCTATACGAAAGGTTGAATAATTCTGTCAAAGCACTTGAGCACTACAAGAAGCACATTAGCGCCCGCGATAGCCTTTTTAATGAGGATAACATGAAGCGTATGGTGCAAACCGAGATGCTATACAATTTCGAGAAGCAGATGCAAGAGGCCCGTATTGAGCAAGCCAAGCGCGATGTGCTGATGCTTGAAAAAACGAATAGACAAAGGATTGTGCGGAATATGTTGCTGTTAATACTTGCCATGACATTGGTTGTTATAGTAATTGTATTTAATGCATACAAGAATAAAAAGCGATCCAACGTACAGCTTGCTCTTCAGCAAAATCAAATACTCGAGAAGAATGAGGAGCTGTTACAGCAGCAAGAGGAGATTCTGTCGCAGCGCGACGAGATAGAAACGAAGAATAAAATCCTGGAGAACTCACAGCGGATTATTGAGGCAAAGAATGAGCGCATAATCAGCAGTATTGAGTACGCCCAAACCATTCAGCAAGCAATTTTGCCCAACCAGGAGCAGCTAAATAAGTTCTTCCCAAACCATGTGGTGCTTTTTATGCCCAAGGATATAGTTTCGGGCGATTTTTACTGGTTCAGCAATGCGCAGGACCAGCTCTTTGCTGCTGTTGTAGACTGTACTGGTCATGGTGTTCCGGGTGCATTCATGTCGGTTATCGGAAATACCATGCTAAACCAGATTGTAAACGAGTGGCGTACCTATAACCCAGCGGTAATCCTTGAGCTAATGCACAAGCAGGTTCGCAGAGTGCTTAAGCAAGATATTAACGACTCCAAGGGGCACATAAGTATGGATGTGTGCCTGGTATCTATTGATTTAAAAACCCGTAAAGCTACTTTTGCAGGGGCGAGTAGGCCACTATACATAGTGAGGGATGGTAAGGTTGAGCGAATTGCGGGTGATCCCCGGTCGGTAGGCGGTTATCAACGAGAGGAGAAACGATACTTTACCAACCACTCCATAGATTTGAGCGAAAGCCAATCACTATATCTAACAACCGATGGGTATATCGATCAAATGGATGGTGAGTTTAGAAAATTTGGACAAAAAAAATTGATTGAACTACTGCAGGCAATTGATGGTAAACCCAATGAAATTCAGCATCAAATGTTGCTATCGGCATTAGAGCAACACCAGAAGGAGCAGGATCAAATTGACGATATTTGTATTCTTGGGCTTAAACTTTAGCTATTTTTGTTGTCAAAATAGTTGCCCTGATGAAAACTAAACCTTAAGCTAACTGCCTCTTAGAGCGAAGAGACAGTTTTTTTATTGGCATAAATTAAAATCAATTATAATGACAGAGACAAAGAAGAAAAGATCGCTTATCGACAGGTTTTTGAACATTGTTGAGAGGGGAGGTAATGCATTGCCTCACCCTGCATCGTTGTTTGCCATCTTTGCCCTATTAGCACTGGCATTTTCGGCCATTGGCCATTGGCTAGGGTGGGAGGTTATTCACCCAGCCACAGGCGAGGCTATCCGAACGGTGAACCTCTTATCTAAAGAGGGGCTGAACCGTATTATTGTTGATATGGTGCATAACTATACCAGCTTTGCCCCACTGGGCATTGTAATGGTGGCCATCATGGGGATTGGTATTGCCGAGGGTAGTGGACTTATTGGGGCCCTAATTCGCAAGCTTGTGCTGGCCTCGCCTCGCCGAATACTAACCTTTGTGATAGTGCTGGCGGGTATCCTTTCCAACACAGCTAGCGATATTGGTTATGTACTGCTAATTCCTTTAGCAGCGGTAATATTTATTGCTGTCGGTCGACACCCCATAGTCGGTATGGCCGCTGCCTTTGCAGGCGTATCGGGCGGTTTTAGCGCCAACCTAATTTTGGGAACCATAGACCCGCTGGTGGCCGGACTATCCGAGGAGGGCGCTCACATTATCGATGCAACCTACCACGTTAACCCCACAGCCAACTACTACTTCATGGTGGTGTCTACTTTTCTAATTGCATTCCTTGGAACATGGGTTACCGAGAAGTTTATTGCCCCTCGTTTTGGCAAGTACACTGGCGATGGGGTGGGTGAAACCATTGAACCGCTTACCCCCCTTGAGCGCAAGGGTATTCGCTGGAGTTTCTACACCATGCTTATTTGGGTTGCCATTATTCTGATTGGAATTATTCCAGCCAATGGCTACTTGCGTGGCGCCGATGGTGGAATACTATCATCCCCAGTAATTAAGGGTGTAATTGGTGTCCTATTCCTTGTTGCTGGTACCATGGGTATTGTTTACGGAGCAGTAACCGGAAAGTATAAAAACGATGGCGATGTGGTGAAGGGGATGACAGTTAGCCTAAAGTCCATTGCAAACTACATGGTGCTTGTTTTCTTTGCTGCCCAGTTTGTGGCCTACTTTAAGTGGAGTAACCTAGGGGTGATTTTTGCCATTAGCGGTGCCGAAATGTTGATTAAGGCCAATCTTGGTGTGATCCCCCTTATGCTTTTGTTTATAGTGCTAGCCGCTGTAATTAATATGTTTATGGGTAGCGCCTCGGCCAAGTGGGCCATCATGGCGCCCATTTTTGTGCCCATGTTCATGCTGCTGGGCTACTCGCCTGAACTCTCGCAGGTGGTTTACCGTATTGGCGACTCGGTAACCAACGTAATATCACCCATGATGAGTTTCTTTGCGCTAATTATCGCCTACTTCCAAAAGTACGACGAAAAGGCTGGTATTGGCACAATAATATCCACCATGCTGCCCTATAGCATCTTCTTCTTCATTGGCTGGGCCTTGCTGCTTATTGCGTGGATTCTCTTGGGTCTTCCCCTTGGTCCAGGTGCTGAGCTATACTACGAACTACCAGCCGGAGTTCAAGGTTTTTAAAGCATCTCTTTTGATATATCCGAGCCGTAAGCCAAGCAAAAATTGCCTAAGTTTACGGCTCGTTCGGTTACTGTGGATTTATTATATAAGTCTAAAGTCTAAAGTTTAAAGTTTAAAGTTTAATGTTAACAGTTAATAGTTAAACCCCTAAACGCTAAACTCTAAACCTTTACGCTGAGTTGCGTTGCCCTGCTTGTCGAAGGGTCGAAGTGCTAAACCCTAAACCCTAAACCCTAAACCTTTACGCTGAGCTTGTCGAAGTGCTAAACCCTAAACTCTAAACCCTAAACAATTAATCTGTATATGAATAACCTCCCCATCACCGACCCAAAAATCCAATCCGTTGCGCAGGGTATCAATCTACCTGAGATAAAGAAAACGACCAATCTTTTTGTCGATTTGGTGGAGGATATCGTTGCGCAGCAGCTGTCGGGCAAAGTGGCCGATGTTATCTTTAAACGGTTTTGTTGCCTGTTTCCCCAAAATCTGCCCACCCCAGAGCTGCTATACAAAATCTCAACAGACGATTTGCGCTCGGTTGGACTATCCAATGCCAAGGCGAACTATGTGCGGAATATTGCTGAGTACGCCATGACCAACATCCTTACGGTTGAGCATTTCGATTCGTTGAGCGACGAGGAGATTGTTAAAGAGCTAACCAAAATAAAGGGCGTTGGGGTATGGACCGCCCAAATGGTGCTAATCTTCTCGCTAAACCGACCCGATGTTTTCCCAATTGACGATTTAGCCATTCGGCTTGGGATGCAAAAGCTTTATGCTGTGGAGTTGGAAGGCAAAGCCCTAAAACAAAAGCTAGTTGATATTGCCAATGGTTGGAGGCCAAACAGAACCCTTGGGACACGCTACATCTGGGCTTGGGTCAATAGCCAGAAGAACAATGCAGCAAGGATGTAGTAACTACGCTATAACCCCCGATCCAATTAGCTCATCATCCAGGTACCATGCGGCAAACTGCCCCGATGCAATTCCCCGTTGGGGCTGGTCAAAGGTTATATACATCCCTTCATCCACTCTGTGTAATTTACCCATCTGTAGGGGTTGGCGGTAGCGAATTCTGATCTGATAATCCTGAGTTTCGCCAATTTGCATAGCCATATCGCGACGTATCCAGTGTATATCATCCATGGGGATGAACAGTCCGCTGCGGTACAGTCCGGGATGATCTTGCCCTTGCCCAACGTAAACAATATTCTTTTCTACATCTATTGAAAGTACAAAGAGGGGTTCGGGCGTTCCGCCAACGTTTAGCCCCTTACGTTGCCCAATGGTGTAAAAGTGTGCCCCTTGGTGGGTTCCAACCTTTTTTCCATCGGGTGGATTGTATCGGTACTCGCTGGCAATATCCTTTAGCGAATCGGAATCAACCCTATTATTCGTTTTGGTAAAATCTTTGGGTATCTCGATGATGTCACCCACTTTGGCTTGCAGCTTCTGCTGAAGAAAAACCGGCAGATCCACCTTGCCAACGAAACAGATACCTTGCGAATCCTTACGCTGGGCAGTGGCTAGTCCAAGTTCGGTTGCAATGCGTCGTACCTCGGGTTTTATCACATCGCCTATGGGGAACAGCGCTTTCGTAAGCTGCTCTTGGCTAAGCTGACAGAGGAAATAGCTTTGGTCCTTATTGGGATCGACCCCTGCCAGCAAGCGGTAAACTGTTTCTCCGTTTACTTCAATCTCGTCCTTACGGCAGTAATGACCAGTTGCCACAAAGTCGGCATCGAGCTTTAGGGCAGCCTTTAAAAACTCGTCGAACTTAATCTCTCGGTTGCAAAGCACATCGGGGTTTGGGGTGCGCCCACGCGAGTACTCATCGAACATATAATCGACCACTCGCTTGCGATACTGCTCGCTTAGGTCAACCATCTCGAACGGAATTTTGAGCTTGCGGGCAACCATCTGCGCAAAGTTGTAGTCATCATCAAAGGGGCAATCGCCATGCAGCACGCCGGTGGTATCGTGCCAATTCTTCATGAATAGCCCAACCACATCGTAACCCTGCTCTTTAAGCACGTATGCTGCTACGCTTGAGTCAACCCCTCCCGATAATCCTACTACAACTCTTTTCACGTTGATAATTTTTTTCTGCGCAAAATTAGTAATTTTTTATGGAGTTCCGAAAGAGCCATAGCCCCTACCTGTTTATCTAAATGCTACAAACATTAAACAAAATATTGTTTTTCTTGTTTATTCGGAAAGTTTATGCATATTGAAAAAAATAGTTATCTTCATCTTCATGTTGAGCATTGATGTATTTGACCTATTCAGTAGCATTGACAAGGTTTTTATGAATTTGTATTAGTATTCACAATGTAAATCAATAAAATATAAGATGAAAAAGGCTCTTGTAGTGGGGACAGGTTTGGGCGGATTAACCACCGCCATTCGCTTATCGTCGAAAGGTTATCAGGTTGAGATGCTCGAGAAGTACCATCAGGCTGGTGGTCGTTTAAACCAGCTTAAGCAGGATGGTTTTACTTGGGATTTAGCGCCCACCTTTTTCTCTATGAGCTACGAGTTCGACGAGTTTGCCAAGAGTTGTAATCTGGAACTTCCGTTCACCTTCTTCCCCCTCGATCCGCTTTACACAGTCAACTTTTCAGGAAATCCTAAGAAATACGTAATTCACAAAGATTTACAGAAGCTGGCCAAGGAGTTTGAGGTGGTGGAGCCCGATTTTGAGAGTAAGATGCGCGAGTATCTGAAAAAAACCGGTGCTCTTTTTCACGATACGGAGAATAGGGTTATCCGTCGTAATTTCAGCTCACTAGTCGATTTTGCCGCCACGCTGGCAACGGTTCCGCTTAAGCACGGTCCACTGATGCTAAAGACCATGTGGAGCGAGATGAATAAGCATTTCTCATCGTATGAGGTGAAGGTGATTTTTTCGTTGGTGGCCTTTTTCTTAGGGGCAACACCCTTCGATACGCCTGCAGTATACTCAATGCTTACCTACACCGAGCTGGTGCACGATGGGTATCACAACGTGCAGGGTGGAATGTACAAGATTGTTGAGGGATTAGTAAGCGAGTTGGAGAAGAGAAATATTAAGGTTACGTACAATACCGAAATTGTTGGCTATTCAGATGATGGTAAGGAGATAGATGGACTTATCGATAGGCAAGGGAAGAAATGGACAGCCGACTTGTATGTGGTTAATGGAGATGCCGCCTCGTTCCGTGGCGAGATACTGCAGCGCAAAAGTCATAGTCCCCAAAAGTTGGATGGTAAAAAGTGGACCCTAGCTCCCCTTACTATGTACCTAGGGGTAAAGGGAAAGATTGATGGGCTGGAGGTTCATAACTATTTCCTTGGTCAAAATTTTGAGGAGTACAGCTCGGGAATTTTTAAGAACCGAGTAAGCCTCGAAAAACCTTATTACTACGTTAATGTGCCCAGCAGGGCAAACCCAGAGCATGCCCCCGAAGGTTCGGAGGCAATCTTTATACTTTGCCCTGTGCCCGATTTGCGCTATAAACCCAATTGGGACGACAGCGAAACCATTGCCAATAATATTATCAGCGATCTATCCGAAAGGATTGATTTCGACATCCAAGGTAACCTGGTCTCAAAAACCATTCTAACCCCAAAGAATTGGGAAAAGATGTTTAATCTATACCGCGGAAGCGGTCTGGGGTTGGCGCATGACCTGAACCAGATTGGTTATTTCCGGCCCCACAATACCGACGAGAAGTTCAAAAATCTCTTTTACGTTGGGGCTAGCACCATACCCGGCACCGGTTTACCTATGGCAGTTATAAGCTCACGTCTAACCACCGAACAAATTGTTAAGCGATATGGATCTGTACAATAGTACAAGTTTAAGCTGCAGTAAGATTTTCACCACTGAGTACTCAACATCCTTCTCCAAGGCAGTATCAATGCTGCCCCCTTCGATTCAGCATGATATTTATGCTATCTACGGTTTTGTTCGCATTGCCGATGAGATTGTTGATACCTTCCATGATCACCCCAAGCGTGAAATGCTTTCGGATTTTCGAGCACAGGCATACCAATCCATAGAGCAGAAAATTAGCACAAACCCAATACTTAACAGTTTTCAGCTGGTTGTAAATAGATACAATATCCCTCACGACCTTATCGAGTCGTTTTTGGAGAGTATGCGTATGGATTTGGAGCAGCAGGAGCATAACGATGAGACCTACAAAAAGTATATCTACGGCAGCGCCGAGGTGGTTGGGCTAATGTGTCTCAGGGTGTTTTGCAATGGTAATCAGCAATTGTACGATGAGCTTACTCACCCCGCACGTAGCTTGGGCCAGGCTTTTCAGAAGGTTAATTTTTTGCGTGATCTAAAATCCGATTTCGAGGAGCGTGGCCGTATCTACTTTCCTTCAGTCGATTTCGAAAACTTTTCGGAGGAAGAAAAACGCAAGATTGAGGACGATATTGAGGCCGATTTGCAAAAATCGCTCGAAGGGATTCGTAAATTGCCCCCAAAGATCAAACTCGGTGTTTATATTGCATATGTTTACTTTAAGGCATTGCTTCTGAGGATAAAAAGGGTAAAAGCTGCCAACCTAATGAACGAGCGCATCCGTGTTTCCGACCCCATGAAGTACTTACTGATGCTCAAAGCACGATTGGACGTATTGTTTAGGATTGTGTAAAGTTCAAAGAAAAACCCGACAGCCCTGCCTGTCTGGTCAACTTCAATCAACCAATCCTCAATCATTTAGAGTCTGACTATTTGCCTGCCCATGGCAAGTTTAAAGTTCAAAGTTTAAAGTTCAAGGTTCACCTTAAACCTAAAACCTTTACGCTGAGTTGCGTTGCCCTGAGCTTGTCGAAGGGTCGAAGTGCTAAACCTTTACCTACCGAAATGCAATGTAGGTAGGCTAAACCCTAAACTTTAAACCTGCCATAGGCAGGCAAACTCTAAACCCTAAACCCTAATCAATCATCTTCGCGTCCTAGTGTCTTAGCGTTCAATCACCCCTGCTTGTGTGACTCGCAGTCAGTCAGGCAATCATCCAATCTCTTCCCTTCCAGTTTTCCATTTCTCTAAATTCTGCTACATTTGCAGAAAAATTTTTATGTTCGATTTTTCTGAAGCCACAATAAACGGAATAGCCATCCACAGGGTGGGTAGCAGGGCGCGCGAGGGCGAGTTGGTTTTAGCCAACAGCTTGGCTCAAATATACGATTCAAACCTTTTAGGTTTGCTCAAAACTTACTTTCTAACACCATTTAAGCAGCCCGAATTCTACAGCTTTGCTCATGGTTCCGATCTTGCCATGAACGAGGTGTATAGCTACTCGCAGCGACTGTTCGAAAATCAGGAACAGCTGCTGGAGCAGTCGGTTAACATTGCCAAGCATCTGTACCAAAGCAGCGGTCACCCAAATATTAAGGATGGAGAGTTGTACGTGGTGTTGCTGTCCGATTGCGTGGTGGAGGGCGAGCTGGTTGACGCCATTGGGCTTTTTAAGTCCGAAACCAAGGACACCTTCATCACCGTTCACCAGCAGTCCGATGCCTTTGAGGTGGAGCAGCATCAGGGCATAAGCATTCGCAAGCTCGATAAGGGTTGCCTTATTTTTAACACCGAGCAGGATTTTGGTTACAAGGTGGTGGCCATCGATAATATCAACAAGAACGATGAGGCGAGGTTCTGGAAGGAGATTTTCCTTGGCCTAAAACCACGCGAGGACGATTTTTACCAAACCAGCAGCTACATCAACCTTTGCAAAGATTTTGTGAAGGATGTACTTGTGGAGGAGCAAAAGGTTGAAAAAACTGAGCAGGTGGCCTTGCTAAATAAAACCCGCGATTACTTTACCAAGAACGACTCGTTCGATCAGCTGGAGTTTGAGGAGGAGATCATTCGTAAGCCCGAGGTGGTGGAACAGTTTCGTGAGTACAAGGATAATTACCAAGCCGAGCAGGGATGCAGTCTAAAGGACTCGTTCACCATATCAACCGATGCCGCCAAGCAGGCCAAAAAAGCGTTTAAAAGCGTGATTAAGCTCGATAAAAATTTTCATCTATACATACATGGTGGCCGCGATAGGGTTGAGAAAGGGTACGATGACGATAAGGGTTTAAGCTACTATAAGCTTTTTTTTGATGTGGAAGGGTAGGGGGAAAAGTTTAAAGTGCCTAGAGTTTAAAGTTTAGAGCTTACCCGCCTATGGCAGGTTTAAAGTCGAAAAGTCGAAAGTCAAAGGTTTAAGGTTCAATGTTTAAGGTTCGCCCAAACTATAAACTATAAACTATAAACGCAGAACCTCGTTATCTCAGCAAAAAACGCTTCGATTCCGAGACACGGCGCAAAACGCAGAACGCAAAATGCAGAACGCAAAATGCAGAACGCAAAATGCAGAACGCAGAACCCTAAACCGTCAAACAACCCTCGTTATACTTCGTATTCCGAGGCAACCAATCAACCTGCCTGCCGACGTCAGTCAGGCAGGTCAACCAACTGTTAACGCTTAGCCAATATGTCATCAAAAGAAATAGTATTTAGCCGAAACGTGGTGGAGTTTGCTGCCGTGGCAAAGGAGTACTGCGCATTTATTGAGAAGTACACCGATTTTAAGCGAAGCCAATTCGTAAAGGTGGCCAATAGCCTACTGCCCTTGCTATACTACAAGGCCACGCTGCTTCCCGAAACTGAGCCCATTTACGAGGAGGGCAACCAGAAGTGCGTAACCGAGGAGCTCTACATCGCGCTCAACCAGCGTATAAAGCATTTCCTTGGCGAGCATGATGCTTTCCCCGAGGTGTTCGATGAGCGCATTGCTGAAACCGACGATCAGTTTTCCGCAAGCCTAGCCGAGTACCTAATCGATGTGTATCAGGATTTGAAAGATTTTACCATGATATATCAGGGAGGACAAACCGATGAGATTAACGATGCGCTATGGGAGTGTCGCCTCAATTTTCAGGAGTTTTGGGGAATGCGCCTGGCCAATTCCATTAGGGCAATTCACAAGCTGGCCTATGGCGAGGTCGATTTGGATGAGGAGGTGCCCGAAGAAGCTAAACCCGAAACCGACGACGATGTGGATACCAGCGATTGGTTCATCACCCGTCGCCAGAACGAAATGGATAACGAGTAGGTATGGTATTTAAGGATGATATAACCAAGGAGGAGATTAACCAGCTGCCCAAGGCAGTTTATAGTGGCGATATTTTTGTAATCAGCTCAGAGGATGAGCTGCTGAAGCATTTGCCCCGGCTGGCCAGAGAACGAACCATAGGGTTCGATACCGAAACCAAGCCCAACTTTAAGAAAGGGCAGATGAACGGCATTGCCCTATTGCAGCTGGCCACCCCCGATCTTGCCCTGCTCATTAAGGTGAAGGAGGTGGGTTTGCCCAAGGAGCTGATAAAAATACTGGAAGACCCCACAATTCTTAAAATTGGTGCAGCCATTCGCGACGATAATCGAGGGTTGCAGAAGCTGGGCAAGTTTACCCCTTCGGGGTTTATCGACCTTCAAAATGTAGTAAGCGAGTACGGTATCGCGAGTCTTAGCGTGCGCAAAATGGCGGCCATTGTGCTAGGTATTAAGGTTTCCAAGTCGCAGCAGCTATCGAACTGGGAGGCTACAGATTATACCGAGGCACAGCAGCAGTACGCGGCCATTGATGCCTGGGCTTGCCGCGAAATTTATCTCAAACTAATCACCAGCAAAGTAAAATGATATACCCAAAGGTTTACCTTAAAAGCGGCAAGGAGCAGTCGTTGCAGCGTTTTCATCCCTGGATATTTTCGGGTGCAATTAAGCGAATTGATGGCGAGCCCGCCGAGGGCGATGTGGTAGAGGTGGTAAGCGCCAAGGGCGATTTTTTGGCCATAGGTCATTATCAGCCTGGTTCAATTACCGTTAGGGTGATATCCTTTGTGAATGTTGATATCAATAGAGAATTTTGGCTTGCCAAGCTGCGCAATGCCTTGATTGTGCGTAAATTGCATGGGCTTTTCCCAAATCCCAACACCAATATTTTTCGATTGGTGCACGGCGAGGGCGATGGGCTACCCGGATTGATTGTCGATATCTACGGCTTCACCGCCGTTATGCAAGCGCACAGCTCGGGGATGGCTTTGTTGCGGAGCACTCTTGCCGAACTTATAGTTGAGGTGATGGAGGGTGCGGTGACATCGGTGTACGATAAGAGTTCGGGCACGCTTTCGCCAAAATCGCCTGTTGAGGCTATCGATGGTTATTTGGTTGGTGGCGCAAAAGGTGATGCGCTTTACGAGAATGGAAATCGCTTCATGGTGTCGTGGGAGGAGGGCCAGAAGACTGGTTTCTTTGTCGATCAGCGCGATAACAGGGCGTTGGTGGGGCATTACAGCAAGGATGCCAAGGTGCTCAACGCATTTTGCTACACAGGTGGTTTCTCGGTTTACGCTGCCCGTGGCGGCGCCAGCAGCGTGGTGAGCGTGGATAGCTCGCAGAAAGCGATGGACTTAACCACGCAGAATATGGTGGCCAACTTTGGCCAAAACCCATCGCACGTGTCGGTTTGTGCCGATGTGTTCGATTTCCTTAGGGATAGCGAGGATGTTTACGATGTGATAATCCTCGATCCACCCGCTTTTGCTAAGCACAGAGGTTCGCTCAACAATGCCCTGCAGGCATACAAACGGTTGAATGCTTCTGCGCTCCGTAAGCTAAAACCCGGTGGAATTCTTTTCACCTTCTCATGCTCGCAGGTGGTTACGCGCGAAAACTTTCGCAATGCGGTATTCTCAGGCTCAATTATTGCCAATCGGAATGTTCGGATTATGCACCAGCTAGCTCAGCCAGCCGATCATCCAATAAATATTTATCATCCCGAGGGTGAGTATCTAAAGGGGCTGGTGCTTTACGCAGAGTAGTTTACCTGACGAAAACCCACGTGTTTCCCTTGCTCTGCTCGGGGCTGAATACGTAACCCTCCTCGGCGAAGGTTTTCAGGTGCTCCACTTTTTCCAAGCGGTTTTTAATGGCAAAGCGGGTCATCAGCCCACGGGCGCGTTTGGCGTATATGGCAATGGTACTTAGCACGTTGCCTTTGTGCTCCTTAAAAACTGGCGTAATCACATTACCTTTCAACTTTTTTAGGTTGATAGCCTTGGAATACTCATTGGAAGCCAGATTAACCAAAGTTTTCTCGCTATCTGCTTCGAGCAAGTTATCGAAGTAGCTGGTTAGCCTATTCTGCCAAAACTCGTATAGGTTTTTGCTCTTTTTTATATCGATTTTGGTGCCCATCTCAAGCCTATAGGGCTGCATCAAGTCCAATGGCCTAAGTACACCGTAAAGACCTGATAGTATGCGAACCGTTTGCTGAGCAAACTTCAGATCGTCCGCAGTAAAATCCTTCACATCAATTCCCTCGTAAACATCTCCCTTAAAGGTAAGCAAAGCAGGGTGGCTGTTCTTCTCATCAAATGGCAAATGCCATTTTACGTAACGTTCGTAGTTCAATCGGGCTAGTTTGGGGCTAATCCCCATTAGCACCTTCAGCTCGTCAAGTTTAAGCTTGCGAAGCCTTTCTACCAGAAGTTCCGATTGCGATAAAAAGTCGGGCTGTGTGGCTTTAGGTTTATCGTTTACCTTAATGTTTTCAAGTGTTTTCGAAGGCGAGAGTATAATTATCATTTCAAATTACATTTTAATGATTTTTTATATACTAAGGGAGCATAACTTTGTTCGCAATTCAAAGTTAGCATCACCAATAGTACAAACAATACTCTGCAATTAGGGTTCAATGATTTTTTTTTGAAAGGATGCGACCCTGTTCCTAGTGCTTACCGTAGGCGGGTCGGGTATTGTAACGCTTTCGCGCTTCCTTTGGATCTGCATCTAGGGCAATATAAATGGTTGTTCTGTTATCAATTACCACAGCCTGCATCTTGGTAAGGTCTGGTGCTTTGTGTGTAGATTGCTTTTTCTCGTACATTTTAGTCCCTTTCGTTTGGTGAATTAATATTTAAAGTAGATTATCTGCTTTGCCAATAAAACGTTATTGCATATTAATAGCAATACAGCATGGTGCTATATCGTTATAATTTTAAAGGTTAAATCAGGCTATAGAGATGGCCAGAAATATCATCTCGCGAGGAAAATATTGAATGATAGGCGAGAACATTCCAAAAGTAATCATTTTATATCATTAAAACTAATTTATAATTTTCTTTATGCCTACAACCCCCATAAACATTAGGTTTATTAAAATAAAATGTAAATTATTGAAAATAAATATGGTATATCCAATTATTGCATTACCTTTGCAGCCTAATTATTTAATTCAATTTAATGATAAACGGAACAGTAAAATTTTTTGATGAGACCAAAGGTTTTGGATTTATCAAAGACAACGATTCAACGAAAGAGTACTTTGTACACTCAACAGGTTTAATTGACAGGATTTCAGATAACGACGAAGTTTCCTTTGACCTAGAAGAGGGTAGGCGAGGTGTTAACGCTGTAAATGTGAAACTTACGTAGGTGAAGATATAAGCATTTTGTTGATTAAAGTCCTGCCTTTTGGCAGGACTTTTTTTGTTTTATTCGATTGGGTTTGTTAGGTCAAAGCGAATTTCTAACCGTTTCTCCCCGTCACGATCGAGGCGGTAGGTGAACCACGATAAATCTTCGGCAATCGAAACAATCCACACATTGCCTGCCCCACCATCTATTACCTGTCCTGTATACTCATCGGCAGGGAAATGCTGTACAAATGCTGTCCCCTTATCGTTGGCATACCCTCCGTACATCGAACCTTCCTCGGGGGTTCCGTCCTCGTGCAGATGTTGATGCTTAAAGCGCAGTTTGCCATCCTCGGCTACAAACATCCATGTTCGTGAGTGGTCATCATCAATGTGAAAGGGTATGTACACCCTATCATCTTCACAATCGGTTACGTGCATAATCATTTTTCGGTCGGCCCAGCTTTCGCCATGGTGACTACGATATGCCTGCTCACCATTGAAGGACTTGCCACAGAGTGTGGCCAAATTCTTAACGAACTCCTCATGGGTGCTATTGATAAAGGGTGAATCTGCTTCCTGGCTTTTGCTTTCGTTTTGCTTATTTCCTGTGCCACAGGCTGCAATGATAACGATTAGTAAAGGAAGAATTCTTTTAAGCATAATCATGTGTTTTTAAATGTTTGATTTGTTAGCAAATGTAGGAAATCTTGTGCTAATTTTACCATTCAAAACAATGGGTAATGGATTTGCAGAGTACTATAGAAAGAATATACAGCGAGATTAAACCCTTTGCTTCGCAAGGGAAAGTGGCAAGTTACATTCCTGCATTGGCAAGTGTTTCGCCTAGTAAGCTAGCTATCTGCGTGCACACCAATGAGGGTAAGGTTTTCAGAATTGGTGATGTATGCGAACCCTTCTCTATACAGAGCATATCAAAGGTATTTGGGTTTACCATGGCTTACAAAATGCTCGGGGGTGAAATCTGGAAACGGCTTGACAAGGAGCCCTCAGGGAACTCTTTTAACTCCCTGGTTCAGCTCGAGTATGAGCAGGGAATTCCTCGTAATCCCTTTATTAATGCGGGGGCCATAGTAGTTTCTGATATCCTTTTGTCGCTTTACCCAAACCCACAGCAAGCTCTCCTTGAGTTCGTACGCCGTATTGCCGATGAATCCAGCATCAACTACAATTTAGAAGTGGCCAAGTCTGAGAAGGAAACTGGATACCGAAATGCTGCACTTGCCTACTTCATGAAGAGTTTCGGAAATATTCATAATCCTGTGGAGGATGTGCTCGACCTCTACTTTCTGCAATGCTCACTTGAGATGAGCACTTTATGTCTGTCCAAATCGTTTCAGTACCTAGCTAACCATGGCATAGTTCCCTCAACCAATGAGCAAATACTAACCATGAGCCAAGCGAAACGAATTAGCGCATTGATGATTACCTCTGGACTATACAATGAGTCGGGCGATTTTGCCTATAGGGTAGGTATTCCGGCCAAAAGTGGAGTGGGAGGAGGTATCGCTGGAGTTATTCCCAAAAAATTGAGCCTCTGTGTGTGGTCGCCACCACTAAACGAGTTTGGGAATTCCTTAGCGGGTATAGAAGCATTGGAGAAGTTCACAACATATACTGGCGATTCGATTTTTTAGTGGCTGGCTATACTTAAATAAGGTAGAAAAGCTGCAAAAGGTAAAAAAATGTAAATATTTGGGCTGTTGTTGATAAAAAATGAACCAAAAATTTTTAATTAATAAATATTTAGCTATAACTTGCATAACCATTAAAAAAACCTAAATCTATTTAGTTGTGGATTCAACAACAAGTTATGCGTGGCCCAATAAGGTTGTTCTAGTTGTAGAGGATGATCTTTCCAGCCTAATGCTCCTAAAAGCAATCCTTACAAGAGCGGGAGTCAGAATTATTGTAGCTGAGGATGGTGAAAGCGCCATCGATGTTATTAAATCTAATCTAAAAGTCGATATGGTGCTTATGGATATTAAGCTCAAAGGGCTTAACGGGCTCGAAGCAACCAAGCAAATCAGGAAGCTGCAACCAAACCTGCCCGTAATAGCTCAAACGGCCTGTGCCATCTCTGGCGATATGGAACGATGCTACGATGCAGGATGCAATGCTTACATAGCTAAGCCAATATCGCGTGATAAACTGCTCGAAACAATGGACTACTATTTCCGTCGCAAGTTAGCTCACGATCTAATTGAGGTAATCAATAATAATTAGTTTTCCCCCAAACCTTTTAACCTAGAGGTGGCATCAAGACTGGTGTCACTTTTTTTTTGTCATCGTACTGCACACCCGCTTTCGTGGTAGTTTTGCTAAATTAATGTACTTTTGGGGTGTGCTTGGTAACTATTATGTAAGGTATGGATTTTGAACTTATATCCAATTTTAAGCCCACAGGTGATCAACCTCAGGCCATTGAGCAGCTGGTTGCCAGAATTCGTGAGGGCGATCGCTTTCAAACCCTTTTGGGTGTTACGGGGTCCGGGAAAACCTTTACCGTGGCAAATGTAATAGCGCAGCTTAATCGGCCAGCCCTTATTCTAAGCCATAATAAAACGCTGGCAGCCCAGCTATATGGCGAGTTTAAATCTTTTTTCCCAAACAATGCGGTGGAGTACTTCGTGTCGTATTACGACTACTACCAGCCCGAGGCCTACCTGCCAGTTTCCGACACATACATCGAGAAGGATTTATCAATAAACCAGGAGATTGAGAAGCTGCGGTTAAGCACCACATCATCCCTACTATCAGGGCGTAAAGATGTAATAGTTGTTTCGTCCGTTTCATGCCTCTATGGTATTGGCAATCCACAGGATTTCCATAGCAATACGGTGACCATTAAGAAGGGCGATGTTTTTAGTCGTAACGTCCTCCTTCGCCGCCTGGTCGATAGCCTTTACTCGCGCAGCGAAATCGATTTTAAGCATGGAACCTTTCGCGTTAAGGGCGATACGGTGGATATATTCGCCGCATACGGCGATTTTGCCTATCGTATAATCTTTTGGGGCGATGATATTGAGGCCATCGAGAAATTCGACCCTGTATCGGGTTCCCGTATCGAGGAGCTCGATGAGGCCACCATTTACCCTGCCAACATTTTTGTAACCACACGTGAGCGCATCAATCAGGCCATTGCCAATATTCAAATCGATTTGGGTAAGCAAATTGAGTTCTTTAAGAGTGTAGGCAAACCGCTTGAGGCCAAACGAATACAGCAAAGGGTAGAGTACGATTTGGAGATGATTAAGGAGCTGGGCTACTGCTCGGGAATCGAGAACTACTCGCGGTACTTCGATGGGCGTAACCCAGGTACCCGACCATTCTGTTTGCTCGATTACTTCCCCCGTGACTTCATAACTGTTATCGATGAGAGCCACGTAACGCTACCTCAGGTTAGGGCTATGTATGGTGGCGACAACTCTCGTAAGCAAAATTTGGTGGAGTACGGTTTCCGTTTACCTGCGGCTATCGATAACCGACCACTTAAGTTCGACGAGTTTGAAAATCTGGTGGGGCAAACCATATACGTAAGTGCTACTCCGGCCGATTACGAGCTGCAGAAATGCGAGGGGGTTTTGGTGGAGCAAGTTATACGGCCTACAGGCTTGCTCGATCCCGTTATCGAGGTTCGCCCCAGCTTGAATCAGGTGGATGACCTAGTTGGTGAGATCAATGCTCGGACCGAGATGAACGAGCGCGTGCTGGTGACAACCCTCACCAAGCGAATGGCCGAGGAGCTGGTAAAATATCTTGTTAAGCTCGATATTCGATGCCGCTACATCCATTCCGATGTGGATACCCTGGAGCGTGTTGAGATCATGGAGGATTTGCGCAACGGCAAGTTCGATGTGCTGGTGGGCGTAAACCTGCTGCGCGAGGGGCTCGATTTGCCCGAGGTGTCGCTGGTGGCCATTATCGATGCCGACAAGGAGGGTTTCCTCCGCTCGGCTCGTTCGCTTACGCAAACCGCTGGTCGTGCTGCCCGTAACCTCAATGGCAGGGTGATAATGTATGCCGATAAGATTACCAACTCCATGCAGATAACCATTGATGAGACCAACCGAAGGCGCGAGAAGCAGCTCCAGTATAACGAGATCAACGGCATAACTCCCCAGCAAATTGTTAAAGCCCAAAAGTCAATCCTGGGTGCAGGAATTGGCCGTAAAACCGAGCCCAAACCATACTACGTTGAACCCGACAAGGCCGACATTGCAGCCGATCCGGTTGTTAAGCTCATGAATGTTGATGCATTGGAAAAAGCCATTGCC
>Ga0265295_1004328_pt1 | contig 19258 bp, 27 predicted proteins | sample Munlansysbiofilm_FD_192503 | JGI IMG/M metagenome (GOLD analysis project Ga0265295, IMG submission 192503) | Leachate microbial communities from a municipal landfill in Southern Ontario, Canada - Methane capture system biofilm | ecosystem: Engineered > Solid waste > Landfill > Unclassified ... | reverse complement strand
CTTTTAACTTTGATGATAGCCATTAATAAGTTCCACCATCAATTGTTGAGGTTGGTGTTAATACCTTAGCCTTATCAATTCCAATATAATAAATAGTTTTTGTTGGGTTATAGTTGGTATCATGAATTGTATGAAGGATTAATCCATTTGATATTACAGCTGCATCGAATGATGACTTTGTAACATTAAAGTAAGATCCTACTCCTTGACTAATTGAGACGTTTTTACTATTAGCAATCTTTGTTCTTTGGTCATCAGTTAAGTGAAGATTACTTGATACGTGTGCATTATAAGTAGATGCTGCAACGCCACCTAATTCTGATAATGTAATAACTACTGCGCCGGTTTTACTATTAACACTTGTTACTGGACTAACCGCTGGAATAATTGAGGTTGGAAGTTTACCATCAGCACCAATTAAAGGGACTGTTCCATTAGATGTTCCGGTATTTCTTTTAGATGCTGTTCCTAGTGCTAATGCAGTAATCTTTGCATCAACTGAAGCATCTTGATTTGCTTTACTAGCATATTCGATATAATCACTTGCTGATAGCGGATTCGCTGATGTTGCTGTTTTATCCGCTTTAGAAATATATAAATTCCCGCCATTTAAATCAATTAGTGGCTCCCCTGCTTTAACAGTACCACTTGAACCTACAATTGGACCAGTTCCTGATGAGGTTCTTCTTTTTATTTGAATTATTGCCATTTTTCTTTTCCTTTCCTAAAACCTATAAAAAATGACTCTACTAATTGTGTGTGTTGTAGAGCCACAAGTTAAAGTCAAATTCCCATTTTGATATGATACATACATTGAATAAGTAGATCCATGATACGTATAATTCACTGATGTGTATGAACCTAGTATTTCAAAGATTAATGGTCCTGGTAGATTAACTACCGTTCCATTACCTAATATGATTACTAAAAAGGCTCGCATCAGGTTATTAGAATAATTATCACTTATCCTATAAACACCACTTGAGACATATGTTGGAACAATCACGCTAGGTGCTGTATTATCTCTTAACTTTTGTTCTAAGTTATAAACAAGCGAGTCAGCATTAAGTAATGTTTCTCTTTTGAACTGATTATTTAGCGTAACTGAAGTAGTTGTTTTACTGTATGCACATAAAACAAACTCATATTGTCCTTGCCCACTCGATAAATCATTTTGAATTAAAGATGGATAACTTGAAGCTTGTTCTTTGGTATAAATTGAAACTGTATTACTTGTTAAATTAACACTTAATATTACATAACCTAATCTACTCGCATTTGGTGTAATTGATACTTGCGTATTATTTTCAATATAGATTAATCTTCCTTGAATCATGACGTAGCCATCTTGAAATGTTATTGTGTTATTTGCAAGCGTATAATAAACACTACTCCTACTTCCAGCAAGAACTCCTGTTCCTACTGAAAAGATAAAATCATTTAAATCAGCATCATGCCTAGATGCAACACTTGCGCCATCAAAGGTTATTTTTACTGCACCCATTAAAACTCTCCTCCATCTAAATCAGAATACCCAGTGTTATTCACTGTGATATTACTGATGTTACTTTTTACATTCTTACTTAATATCTGAATTTTCTCTGTTAACTTTAATCTAAACTCACCCAAGGTGATACTTGCTACTTCAAAGGTGTTAAAGTACTTAATGCCTGTAACGAGTGAATCATATCTTTTACCCTTATAAATAAACTCAACAAAATCACCAATCTCTAAATTTCTTAAAACTTCTAAAGAGTGGTTTTTCTTATTGATCGTAAAACTAATTTGATGATCTGTTTTATCAACACTTAAAATTGATAGTGCTTTTGTATCTAAATCAAGGTAATCGTTATCCGAATAAGTCTCTACTTTACATATCACTTTTTGATACCTTAATGAGCTGTTATTATCTTTAGTAATTGAACCATCTGTTTGTAGATAATAAATAACGGTATCCTTAAAAAATAAATTAGATGCCTTAGGGTGGTAGATTGCTTTATTAACACTTTCTTTACTTGAATCATTAATCACTAAATCTTCTAAGATTAGTTTATCTGCTTTAATCTTTACACCACTTATAACATTAACAATTCTTATCATCACACCACTAAATTTACCGTTATTAAAAACCACTTCATGTCTGATGTAAACGCCATACATTTTATTTGCAAGTTCTAATAATTCATAGATAGTCATTACTTTATCTTCATCAAAAATAAAACTACCTGTCCTAGATGTTTCCACATTAATACTTAGGTAGTATAAGTTTTGTTTTAAATCACTATTTTGTAGATATGTCTTTCTAATCACTTCTTCTAAATATGTGGCAACATTACCATTATAATTTTTAACCAATACTTCAATTTTAAATACTTCTTTAAAGTCTACGGTTGAGATAATCAAATGTGTCTTTTCATCTTCAATGTTTTCAACAATACCAAAATAAGCATTATCATTTTTCACATAGACATAGTCACCAACCTTAGCATTGAGTTCATTTTTATTAATCTTAAAGTATGACTTCTGGGTGATAACAATATCATGTATAATCTCAAACTCATCACCAATGACCGCATGGTCTTTATATGCAAACGTTAAATAATCTAATATAATCAAATCCATAACCATCACCCCAGATGATATTCAAAGATATGAACTTTGCATAAAGTATTAGTTGATACTCCTGATTTAAATTCAAGTGTGTTTTGTCCTGGACTAAGTTCGATGAAGTTATCCTTTTCAAAATCTTGATAAGAATATATATCAGTTTCAATTTCCTCTTTAATCATTTTTAGATATTTATTATCTGGAACTGATGATGTAATAATTACTGCATCTTCTGCCACCATATTTAATCTTAATGATGATATTAATTTTCCCGACTGGATCACATTGATTTCTGGGTGATCGACATTACCTTCCATTTCAATAATTAGACTTGCATTAAAAAAACCACCAATATCAATTGTGGTTCTACCTTCTCTTGTGATTTGATAATTATATGTATAGTTATAAGGATAAATCTTACCGCCAGATTGATTAGTAATATCAATGATGATTTGTCTTTCTTTTATCCAGTAACTTTTCTTATTAAAAACAATTTCACTTTTTAAGATACCTGCTTCTAACTCCGCTTTAGATAAAGAAACAATATCTACATAAACATACTTGGTTTCATTAGTGACGTAGTAAAGTTTTAAATTTTCACTACCTTGGTTTAAATAGTCAATAAACTTTTGATAGCCATCATAGCCATCTAAAAAATTTAAAGCAGCACTTATTTCTAATAGTGGTGTTTCTTTTTTGACAGTTTTATGGATATGGCCATACTTTAAATAACTTAAACTAAACTCAAATCCAAGTCCAACAATATCAGATATTAAAACACCGGTATAATACTTAAAATGAAACTGCACACCATTTTCGTTTTCTAAATAAAATCTTCTTATCATATATATTTACCACCTAACGCTTTATTAATGGAATCAATATCAAAGGTGGATGATGTGGTGTTAATGGTAATTGAATTATTTGTTTGATTGCTTGAAGTGCTAGTGTTTGTATTAGAGTTCTTCTTTAAATTAAAAGTATTACTAAACCAACCGCCTACTTTACTTGCAACACTTGAAACTGCATTCTTAGCTGTTGATACTGCATTTGATACGCCATTTGTTACATTCTTTCCAACATTTGATACAGCACTAACAGCGCCACTTACTGCATTTGATACTCCACTTGCGACATTTCCTGCAACACCTGATACCTTATTTGCAACGCCACCAACAAAATCACTAATACCACCAAAGACATTACCGACTTTATTACCAACATCACCGACAAAGTTTCCTACCTTGCCTGCTACATCGCCTATAAAGTCACCTATGCCACCGACAACATTGCCAATCGTATCACCAATTCCACCTAAAACACCACCAACTACATCGCCTACATTACCAGCAAAATCAAAGATCTGTTTAAAAAAGTTAATGATCGTTTCTAATATCTTGATGATCGGTGCAAGTATTTTCTCTAAAGCTTGAAAAGCCGGAACTAAGATAGCTTGTAATACATTACCTACAATTTCAATTAAAGGTGAAATCATTTCAAAAATATCTGCTAAAAAGTCTAGTTGTTTAATTAGTGGTGCAAGGATCATGTCGATGATCGGAACTAAGATATCAATTAATCTTGTAATGATATTTATAATGATTTCAATAATAGGCATTAATGCATCCATCAAGACTTCGACTATTTCAATGATTGGTTCTAAGAGTCTTTGGAATACTTCCATTAGTTTTTCTAATAACTCTTTAAACTTCTCGCTGCGCATTAAAGCCGTAACGACAATTGCGATTAAAGCACCAATACCTAGTGTTGCTGCATTAATTCCTATGCCAGCAGCTGCCGCTGCAGCACCGACACCTTTTATGGCAACCGCTACTATCTTTAGTAATGGTCCAACTTTACCAATAATAGTTAAGACTGGTCCAACTGCTGCTACAATTCCTACTAGGGTTGCTATTAACTTTTTATTACCTTCGCTTAGGTTAGTCCACCATGAAATCATATTACTTATTGCAGGTATTAATTTATATGTAATCATTTCAACTACACTTTGCATAGCAGGAACTAAAGCTACAGCTAGTTCAACCGTTAGTGCAGATGTTGATTGTTTTAAACTATCCAGTGAATCATTAAATGCACCAGTAACTTCTGCTTGTTCACTTGTAATAATTCCAAGTTCTCTAGCTTGATTACGGAGTTCACTAATTGCTTCACTTTCTAAATTAAGCATTGGCAGTAACTCTGCGCCTAACTTATCACCAAATAAATGATTAGCAAGTGCAGTCTTTAATGATTGATCCTCAACCTTAGATAGTGCATCTCGCATAATCTCAAAAGCTTCACTGGTATCTTTACCTTCAAGTTCATCCATTGAAATACCAAGTGCATGAAATACACCAGCAAATGATTTAACATCACCAAGTGCAATATCACCTAAGATTGAGTTTACTTTAATGAAGGCTCGCTCTAAACTCGAAGTCTCAGTTCCGGCAATTGTTGCCACATGATTCCACTCTTGTAATGCTTCAATTGACATACCAATTTTTGATGCCGTATCATTTAATGCATCAGCGGTATCAGCACCCTTTTTAGCAAGCATTCCTAACGCAGTAACGGCTCCTAAAATAGGAACCGTTACACTCTTAGTTAAAGTACTACCAACTTTAGCAATGTTATCAAACTTAACATTACCTAAATCTTTAATCTTAGTTTTGGTTTTCTCTAACTCATTATTTAATCTTTTTACTTCAGCTTCTGAGTATGCAACGTTTCTTTGAACTTTCCTGAATTCAGCATCTGATGTTGTCCCTAGTTTAAGTCCTTGTTTAGCCTTTTCTAACGCCTTATTTTGCGTATCTAGGCGTTTTTTAGTTGTTTCCAACATCTCATTCAACTGGGTTTGTTTCTTGCGCCAAAGCTCAACATTTGAACTATCATATCTTAGGTTTGTATTAATGGCACGCAAGTCTTTTTGTTGTTCTTTTAACTCTTTACTTATTTCTTTTAATTCGTTATCTAAGTCCTTACCATCAAGACTTAATTTAATATTAATCCCTTTAATGGTTTCTGCCATTATTACTCACCTGCCTTTATAATAAGAATAAATCAATATCCTTTTGAGTAGCTCGTCTTATCGGTGTTTCATTAGACATAGTCTTAACTTCTAATTCAATTAGTTTTGCATACACTTCAATATCAAAATATTTAGTATCTTTAATTGAAATGCCAAGATGAGCAAGATTATATATGATGTTTGCGGTGGTATTTTGCTCATCCTGCATTTCTACTTTGGGTCCTCTTTACCTTCTTTACCACCTAATAGTTCTGTAATTGTATTTGAAATGTTTTCTAATTCTTTAACATCTGATAAAACACTAAAATCCAGATCCATTAAAAACTCATCATAGCTCTTCTTTGTAAATGGTTTATGAAGGATATAAATTATCCTAAATAAAACATCAATTACAACTGCTGCATCAGTATCATCTTGATTAATCTTTTCTAACTTCTTTATATCACTAAACAGTTCTGTTCCAAAGACATTACGATAAGAGATAATAGTAAAAAGTGAGGACTTTAATCTAATGTCCTCACCTGCTATATTAATTGTTTTTTCCATCATTAAACACCAATCACAGGAAGTTCTGGAACTTGTGTAAAGAATGATGAATAGTTAGTATCACCATATTTTGCAATTGTTCTAATAACTGAATAGTTACCAACTTCAATTGATCTTGCTGTAATATCAATTGACACTTCATTTGGTTCAATTGATTCAGCCTTTGATTTTGTATTATCACTAATTGGACTTGCTGTACATAAGAAATACCAAATACGTCTCGATTTAGCATCACCTTGTATTTCATAACCTAGTGCAAATGTTTTAGTACGATGATTAATCACTTCTACTAAGTTGCCATTAGAGTCTTTTGCAAAACCTAACACATCAACTTTAAAGTCATCATCAAGTTCTGTTAGTTTTAATGTGATATTAGAACCACTGCTTGATGCCAGGGTTGCGATAATTTTATCATCTGCATAAACATCGGTTTTACCAGCGATAACTTCTGCACTTAATTCTTGTGCACCGTTTAGCTTCTTAGGTGTTCCAAAATCCCATGAGTCATCTTCATTTGGTGTAGCTACTGCATAGTGGACATTTTTAAGTCCGAATGTTACTTTATTACTCATTTTTAAATTCCTCCATTTTTATTTCATAAATTCGATAAATGCCAGTATCAATTAATGGATATTCACTTATCAATCTAAAATCAATACCAGCAAGGTCAAGTGCATCTTCTAACCTTTCTTCTAAAACAACATCTTTATTCTTTGTAACAAGTGTTATTTGAATCGTTATTTGTTTAAGTAGATATAAGTCATCTGCATAAGTTTTAGGATTTTTACTTATTTCTTGATAAACAATAAAAGGCACTTCAGCATTATTTTCAACATAAAGTGCATAATAAACTTTATTAGGTAAGACTTCGTTTAATAAACTATAGATGTATTCTAATCTTTCTTTAGTAGCCACGAATAATCCTCCTAATGTCATCAAGCATTTTCGGTGTAAAGTAATCAAATGCTGGTCTCATAAAAGGTCGTGCTGCTACATATTTACCGCCTTTGTGCTGGAAACCAAATTCAATCAAGTGGACAAGCCTACCTTTTTCTTTAGCATGAATCACAATAGTTTTATTAATTCCTTCACCAATTTCTGTTTTAGTAAATTCATCGGCCATTGCACCTTTTCTACCACTTCTAGGGGTATTAGCAATAACGTATTCTAAAATCTTAGCACCTGTTTCATCAAGATTTCTTTCTAACTCTTTTTTAACATCATCAGTGTATTCTTTAATTGCATCATTTACTTCATCTAAAAAGTTATTAAGTGTAGCCATTAATCTCATCCCTTTTGATCTTAGTTTCCATTAAGTAAAGTTCCAAAAACTGACCGGTTAGGTAAGTACGCTCAATTTGATATATAACATCATCAATAGTTGCGTACTTACTACCGTCATATAAGAAGCTTTGTATTTTTAATGCAACATCTACCTTGTATTCGTTTTTCTTACTTTCGTAATACTCTTTAGATGTTACAGATTTAGATATTCCTAAAACTTCTTTTTTACTAATTAACTGATAACCTTTATTACCGATCGCATCTCTCACAGATGTGATCTTAAGTAAAGTTATTCTAATATTAGGACTACTCGGAAACATAACTATCACCACTTGATAAAGCTAGTTGATTTAATAGCATTTCAAAACTCTTAGGTAATTCTTTTACTGAACCATCAGACTTAAAACCAAAAAACGTCTTACAATAAATCACAACTAACGAATGGGCTATCGGATGACTATTTGCAACCTCTGGTTTTATGCCTGTTGTTATGAGTAAGTTTTTACATGCTAAAATATGATTGTTTAATTCATCATCTGCATAGTTTTCAGATAATGGTATTAAGAGTGATTTTTTAACTGTTTCAAGTAGTCCCATTTTTTAAACCTCTATTCGCTTGGTGTGGCAACTTTCTTTTTAACTCTTAAGAAGCCTTTATATCCGACAACATTACCACCAGTAAATACTGATGCTTTATAACTGATAATGCCATCTTTAAACTTGTAATCATTTGACTTACTAATCTCTACTGGTGAGAAGATTGGTACTTCATAGTTAAGTAATGAACCATAAGCAATACCATATTCACCAGCAGATGTATTTGTATCGCTAATCGCTTTACAATAGGAATTAATGATATAAGGAATACCATCAATTGTATTATTAACATAATCAATTGTATGAACCTTTCTACCTTCACTTGTACGTAGTCCAGCAAATGCTCTTAAATCATTTTTGTTTAAGATTAAAAATGCGCCACCTTCAACTTCTTCATCTCCACCATAAGCAAAGATGATATCATCTAAGGTTGAGTCAGTGATTGCAGCGAGCTCTAAATCAGTTGTATCTGATAGTGCTACTGCCTTATCGCTAAAGATACCAGTAAATGTATTTGATGTACCAGGACCTCTTAAGATTTGTTCACTAATCTTTTTCTTTAGTGAAACGTTAATATTCTTTAAGACTTCTGCTTGATATGGTAAGTTAGGTAGTTTTTCTAACTCTTCAGTAATTTCTGTATACGCAGTTACCTTAACTTTGGTAATAGTTAAATAACCATATTCAGGTTCAGTCTCACTGTATGATTCACCTTCATTAGTTAAACCAGCAATACCACTACCTTTTACAAATGACTTCTTATAAGTCTCACCACCATTAAGGTTTACAACTTTAACTCTATCAACTAAAGCTGATACCTGTGTAAATGGATATGGTGCAATACCATCAGCTACATGTTCTGGTAGTAAGATCTCATCACTTGAAACTTGGATCACACGTGATTCTTTTAAACTCTTACCACGTACTTCAAGTTCCTCTTTATTAACTTGATTGCCTCTTTCAATGACAATCGGATTAAACTTAGTTTTATTTTGAATTGCTAGTTTTCTTTCGATTGTTTCTTGTTCCTCTTTTAATTCATCAACTTCAGCTTCTAATTCTTCTAACACTTCAAGTGTTACTTCAGCACCAATCAAACCTTTAATTTCAGTGATACGTGCTTTAATTTCATTACTTCTTTTTTCTAAATTCATGATTTTACTCTCCTATTTTTATTTTTAAATTTAGTTTTCTTCTTACGAGTTCAACTTGTCTTTTACGCTCTTCTAATTCCATAGTCTTTAGTTCTAAGTCCATAGCCTCTAAAGAACGAGCATATATTGAAGTCTTATCGTAAGCAGGTGTATCAACAATTGAAACATCATACAAACGTTCAATTTTTCTAATATATCTTTTTGGAACATCACCATTTTGGTCCCATTCCTGTTCACTAACCACAAAAGCAAAACTCATCTTGTCTAAGAGTCCTGATTTAACCATCTTAAAGATGTCTTGATTGCTTTGAGTATCTAGTAATTCCGCACGAACTTTTAATCCTACATCATCACTAGTTAATGTGAGCGAACCATTCTTAGTTCTTGCGATAATTAAAAATGAATCCATATGGTTATATTTCATTGGTACATCTTTAATTGCGGCGTCAGTAATCGCATCTTTACTAATGCTTTCAATAAAGCCATATGATTCATCACCAATTAAAGTTGGCTCATCATAGATAATTGCATAGCCTTCTAAAATCATTTTGTCTTCAGTTTCTTCTAACCTAACCTCAGCAATCCTTGTTTCTTTTTTCATCTAGTTTCTACCTCCTTTGCTTTGGTTTTAGTTGGTGATATTTCGTAATCATACTCTAAGACATTATCTTTGTATGATAGTTCTGTAATCTTATGCTTCTTACAAAAGGTAGTAATTGTTTCTATCTTTTCTTTTTGTTCAGCTAAGATTGTATTTAATGCTTCTTTGCTAACTTGACCATTAATCGTTACTTTCATTTTCATCGCCCTTTCCGACTTGATATTCATTTGCCTTAGTGGCATCTACATAATTAAGTGATTGCAATCTCTTATCGCCGTTTTCTACTGGTTCTAATCCAAGAAGTGCTCTTGATTCATTTAATGACATAATACCTAAGCCCATTAACTTCTCAATTGCAGTAATCTTACTATTCCATGATGCATACTGTAATCTTTCACTATAAAAGATGATTTCCTCACCACGCATGATTTCATTTCTTGTAAGTAACCCTAAAGAAAAAGCCTCAGACATCTGAATGGCTAAAGGCTCTATGGTTTGTTCATAAAATGAATTGAATTCATCTTCTGTATAATCAGAATTAAAGATTGCTGCAGATACGCCAAAGTAATCTAATATCTTTGACTGCAAGAACTCTAAGGTATCTTTATCAACTAACTTAGGGTCAGTATTAAGCGGAACGTAGTCACCTTTTAAATCAACTGGAATAATCGAACTTCCTTTACTCTTAACTGACTCTCTTAAAATTTCATTAAATGAATCTAGTTGCTTTTTCTTATCACTTTCACTTAACATCGCACTCATCTTAAGTAGTCCTTTTATTTGCATTGAACTCTTAAGAGCGTTATCAATTCCTTGTAGGACATTTTCATTTATTTGAATTGTTTTAAGTAGTGCTTCTTGGTCACCACTTGAACTGGATCCACCAAAGATCTGATTAGAATGATAAAATCTTTTTAAATGAATGATATTCTCATAGGGAACAGTAAATGATTCGCTTGTTTCAAAGTTAAATTTTAAGTAATAATTATTGGCTGTATCTACAATAGGTTCAACAATTGTTGGCTTTAATGGATAAAGGCTATGCAGTTGACCAGTTTTGCTATCAAACATTGGATAAATAAAAGCATTATCCGTCATGAATAGTGTAGTTACTATAAAATAAATAAACTGATATGTAGACATCACTTCATTTGGCTGATGCTTTAAAAGAAAAGACAGCCTACCAGATTTCTCTGTAACTGTCTTATCATTTTCTTTTTTTATGTATCTTGGTTTAAGTTTTGCACATTGACTAGCAATTCTATCAACTGCAATCTTTACTACATCTGACTTTGATATATTAGAACCAAAGTTTGATAATGGTAGATTAAGTTCACTTATTAATTTAAAGGACTCTTTCGAGCCCTCTTTTTTCTTTCTTTTAAATATGGCCATAGAGACCTCCATTAAATCATATTTTCATATTCAAGTTTATATCTATTTAAAACAGCATAAGCAATAATGAGTGCTACTGCACCATCAATTCTTTTATACTTACTCCCAAGTTTTGATGGTTGGATATTTCCATTTATATCAATCTTTGCTTGTGTGTTCGCTAGATTCCATTTCATGATTGGATTGTTATTATAAATAACATTACCATTCTTTAAGTCAGCTTCTAATTGTTTCATTGGTTCAGACAATGAATAAATGCCTTGTCTAACCTTTTCCATTTCAAAACCTAACTCTTCCATTTCCTTAGTCCAATACTGACTGTTCCATGGGTCATAGCCAACCCAGAGCGGTCTTATCTCATGGGTTCTAATCATCATTAAGAACCACTGGGTAACTAATGTAAAATCATTTTGATTACCATTGGTCACTGTAATTAAGCCTCGCTCAACCCAGATATCATAAGGAACATTATCTTCCTCTTTCCTGCGTTTGATAACTTCACTTGGCATAAAGAATTGTGGAATCACATACTTCTTACCATCTTTAATTAATAGTAACAACGCTACTGTTAAGTCAGTTGTTGATGATAAGTCAACACCGCCAATTGCATAGCTGTTTCTTAAATCATCAATGTTATAGGTTACATCATTATTTAGATCATCAAATGTCAACCATGATCCTTGTTCTAATTGTTTAATATTGAAGTCTTTGCATAACATGGTAACGCGTGTCGCTAAATCATGTCTTGCTTTATTCATCAAGTCCTCTAAGTAATGATGAGTTTTTACTACCCCTAAACTAGGATTAGATTTTTGCCATGTTTTCTTATCTTGGTAAATTTCATCAACTGAATCTTGAGTATATAACCAAGGAAGGACTCTTTCATCTTGGATCTCACCTTTGATCATCTTTCTAACATAATCTAACTTGTTATCTAAAAATCCACCAACTGTAGTCCCCTCTGTTGTAATAATGAATATCAGAGGTTCTTCTTTTGTTGATTGACTTTGTTTAATTGCATCATATACTTTAGAATCAGTCATTTCATGAACTTCGTCAATACAACCCACTTCAATGTTATATCCATCCTTGTTTCTTGATTGAGCAGATAACTTCTTGATTTTATTTTTTGTCTTTGGTGAGTAAATGTGAAAGATGTTCTTTTTGCTTCGTCTTTCATTAGACAGTGCTTTAGATTGCTCTCTCATATTATTGATTTCTTCAAAAAGAATGTTTGCTTGTTCAGTCGTATTTGATGCACATACAATATCAACACCACCTTTTGATAAGAAAAACTCAGCAAGGTCAATAGCAGCAATAAATGTAGTCTTACCATTTTTTCTGGCAATGAGTAAGATAACTTCATTAAATCTTCTAAGATTAGTATCTGCCATCTTAAAACCATATGCTACTTGCAATACTGCTTTTTCCCAAAGCTCTAATATAAACGGCTCACCATTAAACGGACTTTTTGTATGCTTACAAAAGGTTTCAATAAAATCAATTCTAATATTGCCAGGCTTTAAATCAAAGTGGTATCTAGGGTTCTGTAAATCTTTCACTAAACCATCTAAAACGATTTTTAATTCTTTACCTACTAGGATTTCACCACTGTTAATCTTTTCATAGTATTCTAATAAATAGTTACTCATTCTATTCGTGCCATAAATTTATCGAACTCATCATCATCGTCTATAACATTCTTGCCCATTATGGAGTTTAGAGTTTTAATTACAGTTCCATAAGAATTCACAAGCTTTGTGTAATATTTGGCAGCTTCTGTTTGCCTCTGATTACCTTTAGATGATATTTGAACTGCACCATGTTTCTTGATTTGTTCTTGAAGGGTTGACAACTGAACTTTCATAAATGCTGCTTCGTTAATTAAATTATCTACAAGTTCTGTTTTAGTTGGATCTACTGAATTAAATAATGATTTTAATCTTAAGTATTCAACATTAACATTACTCATCTTTCCCATAAGTATTACCTCACTTTACAACAAAAAAAGCCACAAGTGTGACTTAATTCGTTAAATGTTTTTCAGATTTTCAAAAAATTGGCCTTGCGTTTTTTAATTGCCCACCCATGCGGTACCCTAAGCGTTCATATATTTATCTTAGTGGGGGGATTGTTTTATAATACTTATCCTATAAAATTACCATCATCATCAAACAATACTTCTTTTTTCTTAAACCTACCATGTTCCTTATTATGACATTCCTTACACAGCAACTCTAAGTTATCTTGGTTTAAACTAATGTTTGTATCATTAACATTATCAACTGTTAATCTTATTTGATGATGCACCTCTTCACCAATCGCACCACATCGCTCACACTTGCCCTGTGTGGCGTTCACTTTAAGAGTCCGAGCAACAATCCAAGCCTTCGATTTATAAAACCTGTGCAGTTCTTTTGGTTTTGCCATAAGCTTCTCTTAGTTGTTCTGCTTTTGATTCGGTATCTTCCCATTTAACATTAAGATCTGTTCTACCAACATGACCAAAGTGTGATAACTCTCTAAACTTAACCTTATCAAGTTCAAGTTCTTTTCTAATGTTTGCTGGTGTGAAATCAAAATATAACTTTAAAAGATAAAGTAAATCTTCATCAGATGTAATGCCTGTTCCAAATGTATCAATATAAAGTGATACTGGTTGAGCCACTCCAATTGAGTATGCAACACCAATTTCACAACGCTTAGCTAGTCCTGCATCAACAAATGCTTTAGCAGCATACCTTGCATAATAAGCAGCACTCCTATCAACCTTTGATGTGTCCTTACCACTGAAGGCACCACCACCATGATGAGAAAAACCACCATAAGTATCAACGATAATCTTTCTACCAGTTAAACCTGCGTCAGCTTCTGGACCACCAATAATAAACTCACCAGTTGGATTGATTAAAATATTGATATCTTCAATGTCTCCAAAGAGTGGTGTTAAGATTTCATCTAAGATAACTCTACTAACTTCAGTTTCGTCTGCATACTTTCTTGTTTGAGCTGATACTACAATTGTTTCAATTTCTCTTGGCTGGTCATTTTCATATGAACACGTCACCTGACATTTACCATCTGGACCAAATAAGTAAAAGTATTTGTTGTTTCTTATTTCTTTAAACTTTTTAGAAATTGCATGTGCTGCCGCAAGTGGTAATGGTATGCCTTCTTTTGTTTCATCAGTTGCATAACCATACATCATGCCTTGGTCGCCTGCACCTTGTTCTTTGTTGTATCTTTCATTCACACCAATTGCAATATCTGGTGACTGCTCTGATAAATGAACTAAGATATCAAATTCCTCAGGATAACCAATATCTAACAACACCCTACTAGCGATTAATTTATAATTAACCTTTGCTGTAGTTGTTACCTCACCAAAGATAAATACTTTGTTACCCTTGATTGCAGTTTCAACTGCTACCCTTGCATCTATATCTTCTTTTAAGATTTCATCTAAGATCGCATCACTAATCTGATCACAGACCTTATCTGGATGACCTTCAAAGACTGACTCGCTTGAAATGTATTTTATCATTTTGAAATTTCCCTTCTGTTTGTTTTATAAGTTAGTTTGAGCGCAAGTCCGAGTAAGACTTAAAAAGGCCACACGTGCGAACGTGGAGCCTAAGTGTTTGAAATTAAAGGCTGTTTAAAGCCGTTAATCTTATTTAATTTTCCATGCTGTATAAACTGAGCGGTAACTTGAGTCCCAAGTATCTAATAACTTACCATCTTTAATACATGCGATGTGCTTCGATAGTTTGACTATATAAGTTCCTTCTTTAAACAATTCTACAAAGTCATCAACTTTAACTCTAGGTACTCCTTTTGGAACTTTTAATACGATTCTATCAAATCTCTCTAAATATTTATAAATGAACTTTGTTTCTTTGTAACTACCAAAGCCTAATTCTTTTTTACTTTGGTTTAGTTCTCTTCTTACTTCTAAGTAGTCTTTATCAAATGCTAGTGCAATTGCTCTTACAACACAATCAGTTGTAAGTAGTCCTTTTGGATGAGGATTACTATATTCAAATACACTCATTGAAGTACACCGTTTAACCATTTAACTAATTCTCTACTTGAGTTTGTAAGTAAGACTGGTTTATCAAAGAAGTCATCAACACTATAAACCACATACTTTGTATCTTCCCAAGGTGAGTCCAATTGAACTAGTAATTGTGTTGCACCATCGTTGATGTTTGCAATTCTAAAATCATCATATAGTGGACCACTCATTGGACAGTTATTTTTAAACCATACATACATATTATTTAAATCAACTTTGCCACCATCTTTAATCTGTTTGATAATTTGACCCATCTTCTTGGTTTTGTTTTTTAAGCTTGTATCTCTACAAAACCAATCATACCAGCCAGCTTCAATTTGAACATTAGTGTTTTCATTTTCAAATTCATTATTATTAAATCTTTCAATCCAAGTTTTAAGGGATATTCTTTTTTCAGTCATGACGGACCTCTACAACATGGCATCTTCTTAAAAATGCTGAGTATCTTGCATAACCATATCCTTCTGATTGAACTAAGATTCCATAATCAATATCTTTTGCTGTTACATAAATTGCATGCCAAACATTATCCCTATCAACATACATTAAATGTTTTCTCTCTTCAATGAATTTATAATCACCTAGCATGTCATCTAAAAACTTATTAAATTCTTTGATTGGTAATTCAACTACTGTTTCAATTACAAAATCATCCTCTGGAACAATCTGTTCTTTAAATGCTTTTCTTTCAAATTTAACCTTCATTAGTTTACCTTCTTTCTTTTTCGTTACTACTATATATAAATAAAAGAAGCAAAATAGCAAGTCATATTTTCACTATAGTGACTTTATTTAAAGATTAAATTCTAATATCTCACTTAATGGTGTTTTAACACCTTCTCGTATTCTATAAAAGTCATCGATGTTACTTTCTTTATAACGAATAAATCGCTTTATGATAACATCAACGAACTTCTCATCAAGTTCCATTAAGTATGCAGACCTACCAAGTTGATCAGCTGCAATTAAAGTTGATCCACTACCACCAAATAGGTCTAATACTGTCTCACCAACTCTTGATGAGTTTGCGATTGCTTTACCTACTAATTCAAGTGGTTTCATAGTTGGATGCTCTTCGTTTCTTCTTGGTTTGTTATATTCCCAGATAGTGTCTTGAGTTCTATCATCTATAAAGTAATGAGCGGCTCCTTCTTTCCAACCATAAAGGATTGGTTCATGTCTCCAGTGGTAATCTTGCCTTCCTAAAACTAAAGCATTCTTAACCCAGATTAAACACTCTGCAAGTTTGTACCCTGCATTTTTATATGCATTTCTAAAGTTAAGTCCTTCAGTATCAGCATGACAAACATAAATAGCGCCACCTTTTTTAGTGTTTTCAAACATATTTGTAAATGCATCTAATAAAAAAAGATAGAATGTGCTATCTTCCATTTTGTCATTTTGAATCTTACCTGCTGTACCTTCGTAATCAACATTATATGGTGGATCTGTAAATATCATATCTACTAACTTTTCATTAACTAAATTATCGACATCTTCTTTTAATGTCGAGTCACCACATAAAACTCTGTGTTTCCCAAGTACATAAAGGTCACCTTTCCTACTAACTGGAACCTCTGGTATTTCACTATCAGGGTCAAAGTCATCATCGGTTGCGTTATCCGGAATATCAGATTCTAAATCTTCAAATCCAAACTGTAACATATCCATCTCAATTAATGAGAGTTCTTCTTCTAACTTTGAAAAATCCCAAGAAGCAAGCTCTGATGTTTTATTATCTGCAAGTCTAAACGCTTTAACTTGTTCATCAGTTAAATCATCCGCAATTATACAAGGCACTTCTGATAAACCAAGTTTAATACTTGCCTTTAATCTTGTATGACCAGCAATAATTACATTTTCACTTGTAACTACAATTGGAACCTTAAAACCGAACTCTTCAATACTTTTAGCAACAGCATCAACCGCTGCCTCATTATTTCTTGGATTGTTTTCGTACTCTTGGAGTTCTGTTATTTGTTTCATCACTATGTTCATTAGTCCATTCTTCCTCATCTTTCTCTAATCGTCTGGCCATCAACTCAAGCTCAGCCTTCTTTTCATTAAATTCAATACCAAAATGAATCACAAGCAAATACTTAATTGCAGAAACATCCGGAAGTGCTCGTTTCTTATATTTTGTGATTCGTTTTTTATTACCTGTCTTTGTCTCCTCAATAATTGTTTGTGACTCTTCATATTCAAAACCGATGGCTTTTTGATATATTGCATCAAGTAATGTATTTTTAAGTACTTCATCACCATAAGAAAATGCATCGTTTAATTTAGGATGTACTTTCCTTAGTTTTATTATTGTTTTTTCTGATATACCTAAATACTCGGCAACTTGTCTTTGTGTTGCTCGTTTAGCCACCATTTCTTTAATTGCCTCTAATTTTTCATCAAGATGACCAGACTTTTCCCACTTTTCATAAGTATCTAGCATTTTTCCTTTCATATAATCACTCCAACTGCTATATAAAACTGTAATATTTTACCAGTTGGAATACTACAAGTATTTCTGCAAAAACAAAAAAGAACTCAAATTAATGAATTCTTTATAGTTTCTAGGCTGGTCTTTAAGCCAGTATTCCATTTCGCTTATTTTTAATTTAGAACAAAGCACACCTTGCGATGGCTTTGCTCATTTTAATAATATCATGCTCTTGACAATTTCACAAGCGCTCAAGGCTGCTCAGGCTTGCTCATCCTTGCCATTTATAATTAACGCTATTTCTTCTATTGATTTATCATGCATCCTTCTTATCGAAGCTGACGAATAAAACATTTTATCTGCAATCTCTCTCCAACTTAACCAATCGATATATCTATACATCAATACTCTTTGATAATCAGGATTATCAAGTTCACATATATCAGATAGAATTTCATTTTTGACATTTTGTAAATTCTTCTTTATTTGTTCTATTTCATAGTGAACCTCCATTGCTTTATGAATCCACTTTTCAAACGGTGCTTTAAAGCTCTTAGTGCCCGATACTCTAATCTGATCAAATTGCACTCCAGGAATAGAATGTGACATACGTATATAATCTTCATGCAAATATTCTAACTTTTCAAGTTTTAGTTTCATGTTATGATATCTGCTTAGATATTTTTTTACATCCATGTCTTATTCCTCCTTAAATCTGTCTAATACCTTGATTTCTATTTCTATACCTGTTGGGTCATTTGACCACAACTTTTCAACATGCTCAACGACAACCTGTGAGTCATCTTTCCAAAAACCAACCTCAGTCATACAATCCTTTAGCATCTTTTCTAAATTATCTGTATCTGGTTTAGTTACTCTCCACTCATTATGTTTATATCTTTTACCTTTTGGAAATCTCCATATAACTTCTAACTTAATAGGTCCTTCTAATGGTCCCTCTGGTTTAAAAGGTTTTAAATGAGTAATGATTGTAGCTCTTGCTTGTTTTACTTTTTCAGGTTTATAAAAAATCGGCCTGTTGTTTACAATTGCTACTTTATTCATTTGAGCTGTAATGGTTGGTGGATCGAATATTAGAAATATTTTCATTACTTTCTCCTTTTCTTAATTATTCTTTTGGTAGAAAGGATGTGCTGACGGATGAGGCATTTGTTTGGAATAGGGCGTGCTATAAGCCCTATTCTACAAACGATGCGTCAGCTGTTGTTGGCAACAACTATATATAAGCCCTTTCTGCCAGTTTTTCTGCCAGCTGGCAGATAGGAGTTTTTTCCTTTTTGCCAGAGATAGTGTTTTTGTGCTGGCAGACATCATTTTTGCCTTTCTGCCAGGTCTTGTTTTCTTGTAATAATTCCTTTTTCTGTTTGATATTCATCACTAAACTCTTGAACTCTTGCTCTAACTGTTCTTTCGGATATACCTAAATACTCAGCTAAAATTATCGCTTCACATGTTTCATCTTCTAATTTATTAATGTCAAACGCATTATCAAATTCAAGCTTTCTAGACT
>Ga0265295_1004327_pt1 | contig 19261 bp, 20 predicted proteins | sample Munlansysbiofilm_FD_192503 | JGI IMG/M metagenome (GOLD analysis project Ga0265295, IMG submission 192503) | Leachate microbial communities from a municipal landfill in Southern Ontario, Canada - Methane capture system biofilm | ecosystem: Engineered > Solid waste > Landfill > Unclassified ... | reverse complement strand
GTTATCTTGGGAACTCCGTATTCTTGTTATAATTTTGGTGAGGATATTGGGTTCCCATACAATACACAGGAAGGTTCTATAGGAGTATATAAAAATACATGGAACCCTAATACTGTTGCTCCTAATTTCTGGGATATTATTAAAAATCAAGTTCATATTTTCCCTGCACTGAAAGTGGATTTTGGTTTAGTGTTGTCTCAGCAAGAAATCGAATATTATATTTGGAATGCTTGGACAGACAAAAGTGCAACCATTAAAGAACCAGTTCTTGTTGGTGATTTTGGAACTACGTTCATATTTTACACGGCTGGGGATTTCACACTACAGCCTGGTTATGGTACTGGCGGTATTCTGACTGTTTTTGTAGAAGGACCAATAAGCTCTGCTACAGATTTCCAAATAGAAGTTACAGTGGACGGGATGATACCGCTGAACTATCTTTTGGAAACAAAGGCAACACGAATTATTGTTTTTCCTTTCTGGGCTGATTGGAATGATCCAGTGAAGTTCAAAATGGGTTTTTCCACAGTGATGACGAAAGATATAAAGAATCGGGAGCAGCGGCGACCTTTAATAACTAAACCACAGAGGTCTATTTCCTTTTCGCACGTTGAGAAGTTTAGGGGCATGATCAGCAACGCCCTAAATTTTGCTGGAAGTAAAACTATTGGTGTGCCTATTCTCCAGGAGATATTCCACGTTTCCGACATTACAGATGGTATGACTACCGTTCACATGCACGGAGCAGTGAGTGACCATTGGAATTTAAATAGATATTGCGATTATATTTGCCTTATAGAAAGGACTACAAACAAACTGGTGGCAAAAAAGATAGTGTCCCGCACTGCGGACAAGATTGTGGTTGAGAATCCTATACTTGAGGAATTTCCGAATATTTCGGATGTTTATGGTTTCCCCATGATTATAGGATATTTCAAATCTGCCAAACCTAAAGTTTTAAGTGGGAAGCTTCTTAAATGGAGCATGGAATTAGAGGAAATGCGCGGAGAGAACCAGCCGCCTTTGGTGGGTGTGCCCGCTCTTCCTTCTTCTCTTTCTACAGGTTTCGATTGGGAAGATACTGTAGGTTTTGAGCAAAAGATTTACCGGGATATTGGTGAGTTCTTAGGTACTGCTCAGTTGATTTATCAGAAATTCCCGTATGGTGTTAATCATCCTCAATCTTTCTCTGGAACTTTCAAATTAAAAACAAAACAGGAGATTTACTCTTTTCTTGATTTTATCTGCGGATCTAAAGGAAGAGTAAAGCAATTCGAATACTTGTGGCCTGTGAGTGGTTTCAATGTGGTTCGGGGCGAATACCAGGGTGTTAATCAGTTGCGGGTACAAAATAACGCATTTGCTGAACAGTTCAGCGGTATGGTTAATAAGAAGATAAGGCTCCGCTATAGGGGCTACACTCTCGAAACTTCTATATCTGGAGTTTCCACAAATCAGAATTACACAACCATTACCATGCTGAATCCTACAACCTTTCAGATTTTTGATGAAGATTGTGACAACGTTTACATCGAACAGTATAAGAATGTTCGGTTTGACTTGGATGAGTTCACTTTAGAATTCACTTCAGGCAATACGGCTAAAATAAATATAAGGTTTGCGGAGGTCTACGTATAATGGCTATACCATCCTCTTATTTCTCCAGTACCGCTGTTGATGAGTTTGCCGAAGTCTATGAATTCTTTGACGGAGAAGCTTACTCCAGGTATACAACGTATCAGGACCCCATAACTTATCTAGGTTTTCAGCATAAACCTGTGCATATAAAAAGGGGTACTATAAACAGAAACACCACATTTGAGCAGGTAACTTGCGAAATAACAGCACCGCTTACAGAGTCTTTAACTCGGTATGTTTCCAACTACCCCGTTGTTCCTACGAAAGTAAAGATTACACGAGGAAGAGTGGCCAGTTTTGATACTGTGAATATCAATATTTTCACAGGCGTAATAAAATCTGTACAGATAGAGGGAATTTACGCTGTCGCTCAGTGCGTGTCTTTGGGGTCAATCTTAGATGCTGTGTGGCCTAAGGACATACACTCTTCTTTTTGCCAGAACTCTCTTTTTGATAACAAATGCCGTTTATCTGCTACGGATTACATGCTTAACTTTGTAGTCCAGAGCTTTACAGGGAAAGGCGGGATTGTATCTACAGATATCGGTGCAAACGGTAGTTTGTACACTGGCGGATATGTAGCGTATTTGAATGATTTCAGGTGGATAACACTTGGAGAAAACAACACTTTTAATCTTCATGTTCCTTTTGATTCTAAGGTGGCTGTAGGCTCTGTGTTACGTGCATACCAAGGCTGTTCAAAATCTGCTATTGATTGTAAGAATAAGTTCAACAACATAGAGAATTTCGCAGGGTGTGCTTACATACCTTCAGATAACCCGGTACTGTGGGGATTTTAAAATGCTTGTCCCTTATTTTTGTAATCCTGATAATTGGAAGAAGTTCAAAGAAGAGCTTCTTTCCTGGGAAGGAACGCCCTACGCACATTACCAACGAGCGAAAGGGTATGGTGCTGATTGCACGATGTTTATAGGACAGGCTTACGTAAATATAGGTATTTTGAGCACTCTCACTTACGATTACTACAGTAGAGATTGGCACGAGCACACAGATAATCCTATAGTGGAAGATTCTATACGCAAGAATTTTAATGAGAATCTTGTAAATAAAAATTTGAGCTTTAAGAAGGTTTTAAATTCTGATCAGGATTATGTTCGTGGTGATTTCATACTGATCGCAACAGTGAAGCAGTCACTATCTAACCATTGTGCCATACTCCTTGATGGGGATAATAAAATGATACACAGTATCAATCATGCGGGTGTGGAAGTTACCCATTACGTAAAGTGGTGGAGAAGGCACACCCGATACAAAATTCGTCTTTTTGAGGAGAAATAGTATGGTCACAGGAATGATCGTGGGTATGGCTATCATGGCTGTGGTTGCCGTAGGAACATATTTTTTATATAAGCCAAACATACAACAACCATCCGTTAAGGCTTCTGGCCTTGATGATTTTAACATAACAAGAGCTACTGAGGGATCACCTTATCCTGTCGTGTTCGGAAGAGTGAAGATATCGGGAAATATTCTTTGGTATGGTAATCTGAAAGTAAAGAAACAGAAATCCAAAAGCGGCGGTAAAGGTGGGGGCAGTAAATCCACAACTACGGGTTATCAGTATTATCTTGATTGCTGGCAATCCATATGCATAGGACCAGCAAGGCTTTTGGGGGTCTATAAAGAAAATAAGCAGTTCATTACTTCGGAAATAAACCCCACGTGGTCCGGCATTATGGAGGGAGTAGAGCAAGGGGCAGAAACAACCAGCCTTGTTCTGAATAAAGGAGATGGTAACACAAATTTTACACTTCCTTTGGAATACTTTGCTCCTGTAAGTGGGGTGTGTACACTTTTGATGCGTAAAGTATTTTGTGGTTCCGGTACGAGCTTTCCTACATTTCATTTTGTGGTAGAGAGTAATCACACATATCCTTGGGCAAATCCTAATAATGGTGTTAATCCTGCCAATGCTATCTGGTACATACTTACCACTGCTGGTGTCAAAGGCACTGATATTGATACCTCTTCCTTTGGTCTGGCTGCGACATACTGGAACAACAAGGGTTACGGTATTAATCTAGTAGTAGGTAATCAGGGTAAAGTTAGAGAAAAGATAGAGCAGATACTTACTCCTTTGGGTGGTTTTTACTTTGAGTTCGGAGGCAGGCACTATCTTAACCCCTCAAACCCTTACGAAGCTTCCTATGGTTCTATAGAGGATGAATTCATAAAATTTACACTTTCCAGAAGATCCTGGGAAGATACAATAAATGATATCAAGGCCACGTTTACAGACGAGTCTAAGGATTTCACTGAAAGAACGGCAGTTGTGCAGAATTCGGCATCTGTGAACTTGTTGGGAAAAATTTATACTAAAACCTATGATTTAACAATGTTCCGCACTTTGGGAGCAACACAGAAAAGGCTGGCGGACTTAATAAAATTTGAGAGTTACCCGTATGCTGAGGTAGAGTTTACAACTTCTCTACGCTACGCTGATTTGAATGAGGGTATGATAGTAAATTTGACTAACACACAAATGGGGTTAGGAAATGCTTCCTTCCGCATTGTAAGAAAGAATTACGAGAATATTGACTCTAACGAGATTATTTTCAATGGTGTTCAGGTTGTTGAATCTTTGTTTGATGATAAGTGGGTTGATATCGGAACAGGTTCTTCTACCTGGGCGCGTGAAGTTCAAAAGCCTATACCGCTAACAAAAACACGTATAATGGAAGTTCCGAGAACGGTTCTTACTGATTCTCCTACCATTCTTGTTCTTGCTGCTAGGGAAACTGAGTACGAGAATTTGTTTCACTTGTACTACTCGGCAACTGGAGAGGATTACAGCCTTGCAAAAAGTTTTGGTGAGTATTCGATGTATGGTACTCTGAAGGTAGCATATACATCATCCACGTATGACATAGATGATACGGTAGGCATTGTTTTCACCCCTTTCAAGCTTGAGTATGATATACCTTCTTTGAGTCGTGCAGGTCTTTTTAGTGAAAACCGTTTTCTCGTGATTGACAATGAGATCATGAAGTTTCAGACAGCAACGCTAAATGATGACGGTACAATAACGCTCACAGGGGTAGTCAGGGGCGTTATGAACACTACAAAGGCCGCTCATAGCGCGAACGCTGGCGTTTGGATAGTTGACGATCCGGAATGCACTTATACACCATCTAGTGGTGTTATTGCCGGGTACTACAAGATAGCACCTGCCAACTTGATGGGGGCAATACCACTGTCTTCCGTATCCGCCATTACTGTCGGTCCTTCTTCCTTGGCTTTGAATCCTTTTTCTATATCGAGGGTAAATGGCAGCAGGTCTGGCGCGGAAGTAGTGTTCACAGTTTACGTCAGGGATATGACACCAGCTGGTGCCGGTGTTTCGCCTTCTACTACTTTCTTCTTAGAATCGGATACGGATGTTGTGGTTGAATGGAAACTGAGCACCGGCACTGTGTGGAATGTTCTTCCTGTACAAGTAGCTACTTTTTCAGTATCTAATGCAGCAGGCTTTACGGTCAATGTTCGCGCAAAAGAATTTGGAAAATACTGCGCTACGGTGAATCTAGCTGTAGGAACGACCGATGGAAATTATACGGTTTAGGGGGTTTCATGGCTATTCAGAGTCCAAGTAAACTGGAGACGATAGATTACGGTCAGCAGTGGTGGCAGCATATTTTTAATGCAAATGCACAGAAAGAGAATGAAATTTTTAATAAACTACAAGGTCTTTGGGATGGGACAGCTACAGAAGGACAAGTAGCTGTCTGGGACAGTGCTATTGGTAAATGGAAACCTTCGGCTGCGCCATACCCCGTTCCACAATCCGCAGTAGCATTAACTATCGGGACAGGGGCGGACACCACAGTAAACACTGTTTCGGGGAAGTTCTTTACCATAATTATCAGCAAAGTTACGAATTTTGTATTCACTAATTTTGTAACTGGTATGGTGATTGATCTAGTACTGACTCAAGATGCTACAGGTGGATTTGTTCCCACATTTGCTAGTTCTGTGGTGGTAGGAACAATTAACACAGACCCTAATATCAGCACATGGTTGAGAATATACAAAATTGATACTACGATCATGGTAAACGTGGTAGCAAACTTTACATTGTAGAGGTACTTATGGCTATAGATTTGGATGTAAATTCCTTTACTGAATTAAACAATAATATCATAGATATTAATAACAAGACTGCCCCTTTAGCGAACATGGTGTTGAACCCAGTGCCTGTGGGGAGTACCAATAAACTTGCGGTGAAAAGAGGCACGACCTGGAATATCGAAGGAGAAGAAGTTTATAACGGAAGGGTTCAAAACTTCGGTGATATTTCTGGGAACATATCTTTGGATATGGATGGTGCTGGTTGCAGAACAGCCATGATAGCCGAAGTGGTAGGAGACACCTTCATTACGGGTTTTGGGGATAATTTTTCTTCTGGCGTTGTGTACGTTTTGTTTTTGCGGCAGGATTCTATTGGAGGGCATAGCGTTCGTTGGCCCTATGGTGCTTCTATTCTGGGCATGACAGGAACAGACCCTGATCAGCTTACGGAAGTCTACATCGTCAAGCTGCCCAATGGTAAAGTGTTTATTAAGTGCAAGGCTTTTCAGAATACTGTAGAGATCGGTTCTATCATAAAAGAATTCGAATATCCAGCATCTACGTATCCAGAGGATGGCGGAAATGCTCCTATCAGTTTTACTTGGGCAAAGAATCCAGAAATAGCGTATGGTGGAACACTGGCAGGGTTGTATTCTGACTGGGAAGTAGCCAGTGACGAATTATTTACCGTTTTGATGTTTTCGTCTTATGGTAATACGGTTGATTTGTACTCTATAGAGGTTGTGCTTTCACAGTCTGGTTTAGCATACATGCGTACTAGGTACGGTGGAGAAATAGGTGGTACACCTGTTGTAAGTCCTTGGGAGCAAATGTCTGTTCAGGTTTCGGGTGTTCCTCCGCTGTGGACACCCTCAGAGATCACAACGGCGCTGTGGATCGACGCCTCACAGAGTGACACGATCACAGATTCGTCCGGGGTGTCTCGCTGGGATGATGTTGATGGGAGCATCTACGCACAACAGGGGACTGTCGCTAATAGGCCGGTGCTTGGGACTGATGTTGTCAGCTTTGACGGAGCAAACGATAACTTGTACCTGTCAGACCCTGGTTTTTGTAACGCTATCGGCAGCCTGCACATCTTTATGACTGGCAATATTCCAGCGAACTCTGGCACAGACTACAGGAGGCTGTTTGCCGCTACGGTGGCGTCTGGCCTTTCGATTCGATCATATTTGGGCGTCCGATCAAATACTATCACTGTTGGGCAACGCAGACTGGATACGGACTCGTTTGCGGCGAAGGAAACGCCATACACGGCAACTGGCAACGCAATCGTCCGCGCGCACCACAACTGGCAAAATGCTCAAGTAGGCGTGGCAATAAACGGTGCAGACATCTCATATGGCGCGACCGGGCACTCATCCGGGGTGACGGCTGCAACCAACTCCGCATACGTTTCAATAGGCGGCGTCAACGGAGACACAAATCAAAGTACGGCAGTCGGCCTTTATGAGATGGTTTGCGTTATTGGAGAGCTGTCAGACGCCAATGCCCGCAAAATCGAGGGCTATCTCGCCCACAAGTGGGGACTTGTTGCCAACCTTCCTGCTGATCACCCCTACAAATACGCACCGCCCAGAAAGTTTACTGGATCTGGTTGGGATCCTTCCGCAGTGGATATGGACCTGTGGTTAGATGCAGGGGATCGTACAACATTAGACGTAGTTGCTAGTAGGGTTTCACAGTGGAGGGATAAAAGCGGAAAGGATAGACATGCGGATAGTGTAGAAGCAATTACGGATCCGTACTTTTCTGAAGAAGGGCACTGCGTATATTCTTACGGGTCTGGATTAAGATTAATTGGACTTTTTAATGGCATAGCAGATGGTACGGTAAATGAGTACACACTTTTTGCGGTAGCTCGGCCTAAAAAAGTAAGTTCAACGGTTTACGGTGAATCTGTTTCTGGTGTTAGATATTTTACTGGCGATGCAAACCACAACGGGCTTTTCCGCCCGCAAGGAAATACTGGAAGCCCCTCCGGGCCAGTAGCTCCTGTTTTCAGTTTAACCACTAATGGTATGGTAAGCACAGAAACGCGCAGGGACTTGGCCCCAATCATTACCAGCCTGTCACACAGTTTGGGCCAAAATCCAGGTATTGCCTTTTTTGAAAGAAAAACTACAAGAGAAACACGCAAAGGTATAAATGGTTCAAGGGCAGCTGGAGCCACTGGGTCGGTTACAAATTTATCTTGGTTAAATTTTGAGGTTCCTACATGGTATACCACTTCTTCAAAATGGAACGGTGACATTTACGAAATAATTCTTGTTTTTTCTGGTAGCCTGGAGGAAGAAGTTTTACAAAAAATCGAAGGGTATCTTGCCCATAAGTGGGATGCTTTATTAGGGATAACCACAATAACAGAATCACTCCCTTCCGACCACCCCTACAAGTTATCATCTCCTTCCTCTATAAAATATGAAACAGACACTACCACCATTATAGCTGGCAATTTACTAGAAGGCACAACCGGATTAGCTATATCCAAAGTTAATGGTGATGCCTTAAATCTGGGCGTACAAGTAGCCGGTACTTCCGGGGGTCTTTTTCAGGTGTATGCTAATGGTTCTTGGACATTTTACCCCAATGACGAATTTGGTGATCTTTTTGTTCCGGATACGTTAGATAGCTCCGCATCCTACCATACTACGGATGGTGTGAATGAAGTTTCTAAAACGTTGACGGTTACAGTTTCAGGGGCAAGTGGTATTGCCTGGACCCCTTCTGATATAACAACGGCGCAATGGCTGGATGCGGCAGATGGTTCGACAATCGTTTTTTCTACCGGCAGTTACGTTCAAACCTGGCAAGACAAGAGCGGAAACTCAAGGCACATGACCCAGACGGGGGGAGATTCCCTTCGTCCGATTCTCGTACAAAACGCATTAAATTCCCTGCCCGTACTAAGATTTGACGGGTCCAACGATTGGCTCTCAACTTCTGCGCTGTGGTCAGGCAATCAAGATGGTGCGGCTTTCGTTGTTTACACACCCCGATCAACCACGACGCTAAACTCACTCTTTGGGCAGGCCGCAAACACAAGCACTAGTGCAACCTGGCGACTGTTGGCAGTCAGGGGCAATACGGGGAGTGGCGATCCCTACTTTAATGGTTATGGTTCTGGCGACATAACGGAAAATAACACACCCACACTAACAACAAAAATCGCTGTGTGGACACATATTGCTGGCGTGACTAGCCTTTATCGTAATTCGGCACTCGTAGGATCAAAAACACAAACATTGAACACTTTAACTGGTGGCGGGTGTGTAATAGGTCGGCGTGGTTTCTATAACGACCAATTCCTAAACGGCGACATAGCCGAAATAGTAGCGTTTACCTCCGCAATAACTAACGAAACTATGCAAAAGATCGAAGGGTATCTCGCCCACAAGTGGGGGCTTGTTGGCGATTTACCTGCTGACCACCCCTACAAAAATAATCCTCCGATGAGTCCTCCACCCGTTCGTAATTATAAATATTATGTAGGTAAGCTGGTTACACCACCAGCTAAATACTTTCCGTTGGATGAGGAATCAGGAACTACCATTGTGGAAGAAATGGGAACCGTGAATGGTAGTTACTCTCCTGGGGTAACTCTGGCAGCAGATCAATTAACGGATCATCCCTGCCCAAAATTCACACCATCCTTAACTGGATATGGTAATTTAGGTTTCAATACTTCTTTTCCTTCTAGTTTTGGTATATCTTTGTGGGTTAAGCTCGATAAAGCTAGATGTGAGGTGGGTTGTCACATTCTGAACTCAAATCAATACTTCGCAAATAGTGTAACTGCCTTTCCGTATAAAATTTGGTATAACAGCACAAACGGACTTCAATCGGCTTTATCTAAAGGTGTAGATTTTAATACAGTAGATACTATTGTTTTTCCTAGCGTTGCGGACTTAACACCCTACCACGTGCTAGTGAATGTTGTATCAAACGAATATCATGAAATGTATATAAATGGTGTGCTTTTAGAAAGGAGAACACTGTCCTGGGCCATCCCTTCTAGTGGTCTAAACTGGCTTATAGGGCAAGCACATGAGTATAGTAGCGGCGTAGGTAAATCTGCTTTCTGTGGGTGGCTGTCGGATATTATTTTCAGAGCAGAACCCTTTACCACAGAAGAAATAGCTATACTTAGTAATCCCAGAGTTTAACAGGAGCAGTTATGTCCAAGACAATTATTGATAGATCGTCCATTCTTTTAGGTTCTGGTGATGTTTTTGTAGTCGATGCACTCTCTGCTAACTATAGCAACAAGGAATCGGTAACGACGAAAGCCAATCTTCTGTGCCGTATGGATGGAATTAAAATATACACAAAAACGAAGAACACTATAACCAAACAGCTAGTGAACGGTATCGTTATGGATGACGATATCTTCACCACTGAAATGGAGTTCTTTCTTGAGTTCGGCGCATACGAGCACAACGCCAAGACACAATCGGTACTGTTTGGGGGAGGCGTCACAGACGTGTCTCTGGCTCTCGGCTCTATGATGGCGAGCAGAAAGAATCTTCGTTTCGAAGTAAAGTTCACTTATCCTATAGGTGATAAGTTTATGTGGTATATCTTCCCTAAGTGCAAGTCAGTATCAGATTTCGAGTTCAATCCTGGTGATAATGAAGGATTTAAGAGCAAGGGAATTTTCAGAGCGTTGCCAGCGGTGAACGAAAATGTTATCTGGTATGAAGCTACTACACCGGCATTTAACAATTATATTGTCTAGGGAGGTTATATGGATTTTGAACTTTTTTCGGATATCGATGATAATTTTTCCATTTCCTTAATGGAAAACGGAGAACAGATCAAGATTATCGAAAAACACCCGACTACTGGGTTGCTGATGAATCGTGAAGTTGCTTTGAGTCTTGCAGAAGAACTTTGCAATGTTAAAGTTCCTAAGAACAAGATTGAGTTTTTTCAGTTCATGCAGGAAGTCGATTACGAAAAGTTTGCAGTGGCCAAAGGATCAATCACAAGTATGATGGTCAATGGTGCAGAAGTCAACGAAGACACTTTGGCATTTTACGCCTTATTGCTGAAAATGGATATGCTGCCCGACTTCACGTTCACTGAGAGAGAATTGGAAACGCTTACTAAGTTCTGTAAGGTTTTTAATCTTTCTGTGATCCCTGACCACTTGGAGGAATAATGGAAAGGTTACTGGAAGAAATGATTTTGGCGTTTATAAAGTTCATGACTCTGCCGGACGTAACCACCACCAACAAAATAGCAATACTTCTTATTTCTATTTTTGCAGTTCCCTACCTGATTTACATGACCACAAAGATTTATAAGTTTTCGAAGGACCTCCCCAATATTCTTCCTAAGTGGTATGACAACAAGAAAGCACAACTACAGTTGAACTTCCCTACAAATATCCTTAGAAATAAATTGATTCAGTCATCTTTAGAAAAGATGGTGTACGAAGCAGGCGGGGATCGCGCCTACGTGCTCCAATTTCATAATGGTGGAGAGAATATAAAAGGAATTCCCTTCATCAAATTTTCTGCTACCAACGAGTGGTGCCCCATCACCATAAAGCCGGAAATGCAGAATTATCGTGATGTGCCGTTGGGAGTGTTTTCGGGACTGAGCTACGGTGTGATAAGGAAAAGAAAGCTTTATTTTCCCGATGTTGAAGATATGGCAAAATTTGATAGTGGTTCTTACGCTATATTCAAATCCAAGAATGTAGAATCTGTGTACGTATCAGGTATATTTGACTTCCAGGACTCCCTTATAGGGCTAGTTATCCTTGAGCACTTCGAAAAGACGGAGCTTGATCAAGATGAATTGTTTGCCTTTGAGAAGACGGTGGGTATCATATCGGGCCTAGTCATGTGCAAAGACGGCCAGGATCCTTCCACTTGTTATTCTGATCTGCACTAGGAGGTCGGTATGGGTTTCGTATATAAAATGTTTTCTGATGTTCAGGGATCACCTTCTACAAACAGGTTTCTCTCTGCATTTGTAGTGATATTTCCTCTGCTCGTATGGGGATTCACCGTCTATAAATCAGGAAAATGGGAACCCATACCGGAAGAACTTCTACTGCTTGTGTGTGGTGGATTGACTTCTAAGGTGGTGCAGAGAGCCGTGGAACATAAAGACACAGATGATAAGGCAGTAAACAAAGTCAAGGATGCTTTGAAATCTTATCTGGAGAAATGTGAGCGTAATGGTAACTGAACACACACCTGTATTCTGTAAGAAGCCTTGGAAATGTAATTGCGGATGTTACAACTATGATACCATTGCTTGTGTGCAGTGTGGTAAAACGGAAGACATGGCGAATTATGCTGATCCATGTGAAGAATGTGAATACAGGAAAAAGAAAGGTGTGGAGATTGATTGGCGTGTCCGTGACAATGTTAAGTACTAGGAGCTTTTATGCACATACAAGATGACAACCTTTACATAGACGATGTTGTAGTCGAACTTGAAAAATCGGATGTAGACCAAAATGTTTACGTTTATTTCATTCAAGAAGGTTTTCGTGAAGATGAGAATACCTTCTATGAAGTACACCAAGGACATAATCCTTATGCAGAAGACAAAGAGGGTTACACTTTTCTAGGAAGTGTAGTTCATGCGGCTAATCTGGAGTTGGTCCTTATCAACAGAAAGAATGAACTTAAAACTCATCTTTTGAAGAAATCTGATTCTCTAGCTGCCGAAGTGAAGAAAGGCTATTCAGAGTTAGAGGAAAGAAGCTGGGAAGTGCAAGAATCCGAAGCGCGTGCATTGATGGCCGTTTAAGACGCCAACTATTGATGCGCTTTGTTTAGCGCGAGGTTGCAGCCGGGATTACCTGGCTAAGAAGATCATAGAAAACTCTGATAATGCCCGATACGCAGGAACTGCAATTCTTTCCTGGCAGCAAGAGCTAGAAGAGAAAATAAAAACGATGACCTTGGAAGAATTTTCTGCTATGTGGGAAACTATAGAAAATAAGAGCTTTCTCTAGGAGGGAACATGCCGACTTACAGAAATGATAGTGATAAAGCCTACAGAGTGGAAGATGCAGAAGGTAATTCCGTACTTGTTTTACCTGGGCAAAGTGTTGAAACGTTTAAGATCCTTGCTTCTACTTTCACAAAAACGGCGGACACACCCTATTTTTCCTTGACTAAAGTGCGTGTAGATTTCACATCCCCGGGAACACAGACAGGTCTTTTGGGTTGTTCCGTTATTCGTCTTACGGCAAAGGCGGAAGGTATTAGTATTAAGTGTAATGTTGCAGCAAATACGAATAGTTATGTGCTTCCTGCTGATACCACAATAGATATCAAGAACAACGGTGAAATAGAATCTTTGGTGTTTACTGGTGCTGGTGACGTTACTATAGAAGGGTACTAATATGGAAGGACGTGTAAGTTACCCTGATTTTCAAAAATATGAAGGCATACGTCGTGCTTCTTTTACAAGCGGGGAACGTGTTAGTTTTCCACAGAAGGCTAAACCCTACCCCTCGGGCCTCATCAAGCTCTACCGCTCCACCGACGGCATCAAAGCCGCGCTCGGTTCCATCTCATGGGACGTCACGCCAGTAATCACGGCTGACGGCGTAGCCGCTGGCAATGGCCCCGACATGGGCGCGGTCAACCGTGCGAGCCGGAAAGTGTGCGTGGTGCGGTTCAAGGCTACGAAAGCGTCCACCGGCATCACTGGCGATGAACAGGTTTTCGGACCTTTGTATCTTCGCAATGGCAACATTGTGGGCAAGCTGGACGGACAGGAAGACACATTTGCCCACACTTGGGACATTGGTGACGAGATAGCGGCAGTGGTTGAGATGACGCCTAGCGGTGTGATCGTGCAGCTTGTGGGAGGGTTGGAGTAATGGCGGATATAAGCGTTGCACAATCTGGGCTGTGGTCTGATACAGCTACATGGGTTGGGGGTGTGCTGCCAGATAGTACGGACTCTATATCGTTACTTGCTGCGTACACACTGACTGTTGACGGAGCTTATACAATATCAGGTGGAACAGTTGCCCAGGACGGAAAAATTGTAGTCGATGAAAACTGCAAGCTTACAAACATAACCAATCAGCTAATATTCGGCACAACGACTGCACCAAGAAAATCGTATCTTGAGTTGCGAGCTGGGGCAGAGCTAGAACTCAATGCAAATATGCAACTCTACGCATGTGGGGTTACAACTATTGGAACGACGAAGGCAAGTCCAGCTGTAATATCAGGATCTGCAAACATTACAACATCCGCTAATTCTGGGCGCGGTTTTTTCAACTGCGAGCACATCGCTTTTTTGCTGGCTGGTACAGTCGACGTCAGGTGGGGGGCCGCTGGCCTGTCTTTCACAGACGCAAATTCGTATGTGTTTAACAACTGCGTTTTTAACGGGCCTTCTTACGTTTTTGGGTCACTAACGCAGGCTGTTTCTAATTTTGTATTCAACGCTTCAGACTTCAGAGATGCAGCGTGTACGTTTTATTTCTTAAGCAACACAGGATTGTCAGAAATAAAGGGCAGTACATTTTCGGCCAGCACGCTAAAAACACTGACTCTTTATGCTGGTGGCTCTACTGTTGATTTTTCGGGTACAGTGTTTGACGAGTATAATGTTGTCACGCGGACAAAAAACACGTTAAACCTAAATTTTGTCAGCACATTTGCAGCGTTGCGCGATGCGCCTGCGGCAACAACGCTACTTGTAGTTGAGGACGACTCCACCAGTGGAAATGGTACGTATGAAGACTCGTACTATTACATGGAAATTGAGAACCTGCGCGCGCTTACTCTTGGTTCAAACGCAACGTCAGCAAACGCTGATGCAACGCACCATGTCGGCAGAAACGTGTTTGAAATCGCTGCTGCCAGCGCCGGGAATCCAATAGTTGTTGGCCCGACCAGGATAGAGGCGTACGAAAACGTACAGATTGGCTATATACAGCCGTGGCTGTCTAGAGCTTACGCTGTTGGCGCAGCGCCGAACGGGTTATCTGTAGTACGCAACACACAATACGGGCAATCTGGTGATGACTCTCCTGCGCTAGTGTCGTTTGAGCAGGCTGTTGTAGCATACCCAGGAGAAGTTACGGCGCACAGCAATCTTGCAGTATGGGAGACAACGCCACATTCTGATATATTTGCGGCTCTTGCTTGCGAAAGATCATCCACCGTCGATGATGGGATGAAACTTGTCGGACATAATGCGACATTTGGTGCTGGCAGCGGAGCGCGTTACGCATACGCCAGCGCAACCACGGACCTGACCGCAAACGATGTGATCCTTCCCTCTGCCCCTACTTTTGTTGACTCAACTCGCAATCTGGCGGCATGGGGTGCAGCGCGAGGTGCAGATGGCACTGTGCAGGGGGCCATAGACCTGTTGCTTGCGATCAACGGATATGACGCTGCTACAAAGACACAAAATGGCACGGCATCTGGTGTAACTGTGCCGGACCTCGTATCGTGGGTGCGGGCTGGCTACGTCCCAACAACCGCCGAGCTTGCAGGAACGGGCTATCTGGGCGTGGATATAGGTGCAATGGATGTTGGCTCCGCAGACGACACCGCCCCCGTCCTCACCAGCCCCACGGCAAACGCCACAGGCCCGACAACCGCCACGGCAAGCGTAAGCACCGATGACGGCAACGGCACGCTGTATTTCTTGGCCTCCACCAACGCCACAGAATCCGCAGCGACGGTCAAGGCCGCTCTCTCGCAGAGTGTCACGACTGACGGTGAGCAGAGTATCAGCCTGCCCGCGCTTGACCCTGAAACAACCTACTATGTGCATTTTGTGCAGATTAATGGAGCGGGGCTTGAGTCCGATGTTGCCTCGACGAGCGCGATCACAACCCCGGCCATCGTTTACCCAGAAATCTCGGCAACCGTAGCCGCATCCTCAACCTCCGCAGTATCCGCGACAGTCACAACCGACACGGCAGGCGGGGCCATCTATGGCGTGCTGTCCGAAAGCGCCACGGTGATGGCGGCGGCGGACATCAAGAGTGGCGCGGACGATAGCGCCACGGTGACGGACACAGGCGATTACACGCTCGACGAAACTGGCCTTGCCACGTGGACGCAGTATTATTGGCACATCGTCCACGAAGATGCTGACGGACTCATGAGCAACGTGTTGGTTGTCCCGGTCAAGACGCTGGACATCTCCATCCCTCTTGCCTTCAGCGACACAGCCCCGGCTACGCTGCTGACGGTACAGGTGTGGTCCAGGCTGCCGAAGAAAGCAGAAGTGGAGGGCTTGTACGGTGCTTGATTGTGACCGCGTAACCCTGGGCTGGCAAGTCTGGCTCACACCGAGGCAGGCGCGGAGAGCTAAATGAAATACTCTGAACGCGGAAAACACAACCCCTTTGATGCGTATATGGCGGGGTTTGCCCCTTGGGTCACTCCCCGCCAGATCCTCATACTTGAAAAAATGTGCACAGAATACATTAAAAATTTAGAAGGTATAGAGTTGGAAGCTTTTGTGGATTTTAAAGAGCAAATAGACAATGAGGCCAAAATAAAAAGGAAAAAATATTTGGGGGAAGAATGAAATACGTTATGATTTTCATACTCACTCTTTTGTTCGGGTGCGCTTCTTTCGAAGTAACTAGCCCCACCGGGTGGAATGCCAAATACTCGCGTTTCTGGGATCAGGAACTCAGTGATGTTTACTTTAACATGGATGCTAACGGAACGGTTGAAGGAGGATTAGGGTCGCAGAAAACGCAAACAGAACAGATCCTAAAACTGCTTTTACAATCACTCGCTACAGGAGCTAAGTAATGCCGTGGTTATCTACTTTCGATAACAGGCAGTTGGATGACACCTACTTTCTTCTGCTTGATAATCTTGTTTACTATTCCATCAAACACGGAATAAAAATTGTGGCCCCGGTCGGACTCATATCTGACGGGCCTTCCGTGCCCAGAATACCCATTATCTATTGGTTGTTCGGGCACAGAGGAAAAAGGGCAGCAGTGATCCACGATTGGCTTTATCGAAACAAACTTTTCGCTAGGGAGGTATGTGACGATATTTACAGAGAAGCACTAAAAGACAGCGGTAAAAACTCATTTACTTCTGGTGGTATGTATCGAGGTGTTCGTATTGGTGGCAGAAGTTCTTTCACTGGACACAAAATGGGTTGTTTAGATCCTAGAGACAATTCCTGCCAAGGTAGAACATCCTGTGAAAGATGCCCTAACTTTTTTCCTACTTTCCGACTTACTGTTTCCCCTTATTCACCATTCAAAAGGTAGGCAAAAATGATCGACACCCGTTTTATTTCCAACGATGAGCGGATGATACTTGTCAATGAAATGAGGAATTCTAAAGAATGGAATTCTTTTTTTTCGTGGTTGATGGATCGTGAAGGTCGTGTTGTTCATCATGATCCTAGAGATCCTGGTGAGCAGACTGCTTGGGGTATCTCGCGTAAATACCACCCCAACGCTACTATCTGGAAACTGGTAGATAAGGGTGTTACTGATACTAAGAGTCTTGAACCACATGTTAGAGAATTTTATATTGAATTTCTTTTTCGTTGGTGGTTCTTGTGTAACGGTATCCTGCGTTATGTTCTCTGCGATTCTTACGTAAACATGGGCATGGGTAAATCCGGGGATGTAAAGCTTGACGCAGGTGAACTTCTTCAGCAAGCCCTCAACTGTTTGGCACAGAAAAAATATCTTGTGGTCGATGGTGACATTGGAAATAATACGATACTGGCCCTGCGCACAGAAAACCATACAGCACTTGCCTACACTATGATCACTCTGCGTTGGATAGAGTACAGGCGACGTGGAACAGGATCACTATCTTGGGCTCTTAATGGCTGGCTGAATCGTGTTGAGATGCTTACTCGTTTCGTTTCTACTTTCTGATAGCCCGCATATCAATTCTTTCACTGCTTAACCGAACTTTCTTGGCCCCAATTAACTTCGTGAAGCAAAAAAAGAAAGGCCCCGTAAGGGGCCTTATTCATGCGTTCAAATACGATCTAAGTTTTATATTTTCTAATTCCAATTCTTGTATGCGCTTCCTAAGCTTATCTTCCCCTGTGAGTTTTGCTTGAACAGCCGCAACTTTTCGGGCGTGTTCTTCAAACAAAACGTACTTACCGTAAGGATCTTTGTGAACGGAAGCGCGATAACCTTCACCGTTCTTTTTCTTTTTAAGTACAGGTAAATACCTGGCAAGTTTGCTCATCTATTATCACCGCTTCCCTGTAATTTGCCTCTTTCCAAACGAGAAAGAAGCTTCTTATTATTCTCTTCCAGAATATCTTCCATGTTGAGCCCAAGAAGGCCCATATCAAAATTGAGGCTTGCCCAGAGTAACTGAAGATTAGCAATTATTTTTGTGAGGGATTCAGGGTTTATTTTTCCGAAATCTCTGATACCTTTTTTGATCAATTCCGAACAACACCCGGCATAGTACATACAATTTTTGAATGGCCTGCCAGATTGGTAAGCTTCCGAGTTGATCAAAACATCAACAGGAATATCCAATTCTGCAAGGAATTCAACTAAATACCAGCACACATCACCAGCTTCTTTAACTACGGCCTTTTTATTCAGGTGGGGCTGCTTATGATATTCAGTAAACGCCAGGTGATATTCTGCGCATTCACCACAAAGTCCCAGAGTAGTGTAAATGACTCCGCCTGTGTCACCCATTACTGCCAAATCTTTTCTTCTCGGGTAGATGGCGGTCCTGTGTGCTGTCAACTGGTACTGTCTCAGAATTTCCAACTCCATGCAAAAGCTCCTCCTCAGAAAGTTTAGTTAGTACAGAAAGCTCATGGATCTTATTCAGAAGCTCTCCTCGCCTTTGAGCCAAAGCCTTCCACTTACTCTTTTCTTTCTCTGCGGACAATACCTTATTTATTAGGGTTGATATCAAGGCTACGGGATAGCCAAAGGGCGGCTTTGTAACCGCTCTTTCGTGCTGCTGTATGATTTGGCGAAGATTCATTTCTCTGCCCAGGCATTTCCCATATCGTAGTCTGTGGCAGAATCTACGTAAGGTACTATGTAATGGACATTTTCCACGGTGTCTACTGAATACGTTTTACGGAACCAATCAATGTGCCTGACAAGCAAAGGGCAGTGTAATTTAAGTATCCCATGGAAAAGCTCATTATTTGCAAACAACCAATCAATGAGGCCACACATGATCACACGCATATCAGGATGGGCCGCGGGATCACAACGAAGGCCAAAGATATGCAACCATTCTCTGAGGTTTGTTTTCATGTTGAGATAAGTGGCCAGGTTATTATTCAGGGCTCCCCTGGCTTCCTGCGGAGAATAGTTGCTGCCCAGCATTTCTTGATAAATGTTGGAGGCAGACAGGCATGAGCGGAGAAAAAGCTGATTCTTCTTTACATTCGGACTTTCAAACAAGTGGGAAGCTGACGCCCAGGCAGGAAGGATATAAGGCACGTTTTCGTTGTAGCGCACGTACCTTGTGGATTCCTGGGCGAAACTGCAAATCCTCTGGCGAACAGCCTCATG
>Ga0265295_1004326_pt1 | contig 19263 bp, 17 predicted proteins | sample Munlansysbiofilm_FD_192503 | JGI IMG/M metagenome (GOLD analysis project Ga0265295, IMG submission 192503) | Leachate microbial communities from a municipal landfill in Southern Ontario, Canada - Methane capture system biofilm | ecosystem: Engineered > Solid waste > Landfill > Unclassified ... | reverse complement strand
GGTGTTGTTATGCCGGACAAGGCGGATCCTCAACAGATGATAATGGGGCGGCAAATTTTGCAGGTGGCTTACATTCACCTGGCTGTGAAAATGAGCCTTATGTAGTTTTGGAAGAGATTGTCATCCCGGGCTAATCTAAACATTAACAGATGATATTTAATCATTTAAATATCATTTGTTTAATTTTTTCATTATGAAAATATTTATTTCACTTTTGTTTATTGTTTTATTCTGTCATCCCTGTTATTGTCAGAGCAGAAGTGTTAATGCCCGAAAACCGCAGGATCAGATTCCCATTGATTCTTGTTTGTATAGTATAACATATACCTACCATTATGCCAACGACACAACCGGAAAAGTTCGATTGTTCGACAAACAGGTACTCGAAATAGGAACAACTACAGTTCACTATTACAGCAAAAATGCAGCGCTTATTGATTCCATTATGTTTCAGTCCAAAGTTGCCGTAAACCCGCGAAAATCTTTTGCTGCCAATGAGCGGGAATTGTACGAAGACATCTACTGGAACTATCCGCACAAAGATTCCATTGGCGTTTATACCGGTCTTGTGAATGTAGATTATTTTTATGAAGAACCAGTTCCCTCCCTAGAGTGGAAACTGACAGAAGACACCTGTTCCATTATGGGATATACGTGTTTTAGAGCTTTGACCTGTTTTAGGGGGCGCAGTTATACAGCCTGGTTTACCCCGGAAATTCCAATTTCCCATGGGCCCTGGAAATTCAACGGACTGCCGGGGTTGATCCTCAAAGCCCGGGATGAGGCAGATTTGTTCGTCTGGGACGCCCAAACCATCTTACGTGAACAGAATAAAAAAATCTATGTCATGAATCCTCGTTTCAATAAGATTATTGAAACAACACGTCCGAACCTGCTTAGATTACAGGAAAAAAGATGGAAGGATCCCGCTGGTCTTTACGTTCAGCACGGATCTGCAATGCACGTCCGAGATAATAAAACAGGTAAATTTATGAAAATGGCCCCCGGGCAATTGGTATTACCTTACATTCCTGTCCCGGAACTGGAATAATGAAAAAGACATTTACCATATTTTACTGCTGTTTGTCAGCAATCTATGCTCTGGCTCAGGATCCGGATTGCCGTGACGTCACACAGAAGACGATCCTAGATTCAAGTTTCCTGTCCGTCACGTATGACTTTACATTTGCCATTGATACTCTTTCCGATATGCGTTATACGGATCGGCAGCGATTGGATATTGGTTCGCATTTTATCCATTATTTCAGTCTTTTAGCCGACAAAACAGATTCTACCATGTATAGGGCCAGAATTAGTAAAACACAAGGCGGCTTAAACCCGCGCAACTGGATGGCAGCAAATGAAAAAGATCATTATGAAAATTACTATTTCCATTACCCCGGGAAAGGACAGCTTACCGTCTGGACAACCATTGTGAACACAGAATATATTTACAACGAACCTGTTCCTGATATTGACTGGCAATTGAATCTGGGTGAATCAGATACAATCCTTTCCCACCAATGCTATAAAGCAACCGCTTGTTTCAGGGGCCGTTCCTACGAAGTTTGGTTCACTCTTGAGATACCTGTTCAGGCAGGACCTTGGAAATTTCAGGGATTGCCGGGGCTTATTCTCAAGGCAAAAGATAACAAAGGTCTTTTCCTGTGGAGGGCCACCGGAATCAGTCAGACAAAAAACTTAATTTTCATGTATGACACAAAAAAACAGGGACTATCAGGAACATCTGCCATCAGGGAAAAAATCATCAGCCGGGCGCAATTGCAGAAATTACAGCGAAAAATATGGGATGATCCTATAGGTTTGCTCGAACAGCACGGAAAAATAATAGCCCCTGTTGCACGCGATGGAAGAACCGGAAAAATGGTGCCTGTTACAGAAGAAATGCGGCTTTCATTTCGTAAACCTTATATACCTCCTTTGGAGCTGGAATAATTATCATATACTAAACAAGTTAGATTATGAAATCTTCACCGTTGTATAAGTACTATATCTTCTTATTTTTTTTCCTGTTACCTTTGGAGTTATGTTGCCAGGTAGTCATTAGTGGCAAAGTTACTGACAGTAAAGCCAGGAAAGCCGTTCCGGACGTTAATGTGCTGCTGCTAACGAAAGACGGCAAATCTTTTTATGCCTATACGATAACCGGTGAAGAAGGCCGTTACAAACTCTCCTGTAATGCAAAAGTTGATAGCATGATGCTTAAAGTGACCGGGTTCAACATAAAGGAGCAAATGAGAATCATAGAAAATAAGACACAAACAGTGGATTTACAAGTGGAAGAGCAGGTGCTTACCATTCGTGAGGTTACTGTAAAGGCAGAACCCATAGTGCGTCGTAGTGATACCGTAAATTACTATGTTGCCAATTTTATTGATTCGCTTGACCGTTCTGTAGGTGATGTGTTAAAAAAAATGCCCGGTATTGAAGTACGGGAAAGTGGGGAGATCAGGTATTTAGGCAAGTCTATCAACAAGTTTTATGTAGAAGGTCTTGATTTGCTAAAAGGCAGGTATGGCATTGGGACCAGAAATATCCAGGCAAAAGATATTGCAACGGTACAGATATTAGAGAATCACCAATCTGTAAAAGCACTGAAAGATATCGATTTTTCAACAGATCCGGCAATTAATCTAAAGCTTAAGGAGAGTGCTAAAGGCACGTTCAATTCCGTAGTGCAATTAGGAGGTGGTTATAAACCAATTATGTGGAATGGGGAGGTAACAACCATTTTTTTTGGCCGGAAGTTTCAGACCTTAAACACTTATAAAACAAACAATACAGGTGAAGATGTGTCTGGTGAATTAAAATCGTTTTACGGTGGACTTGAGGCAACTGTATCGCAGTTGGGCATACTGGCCCCGGGAGCTCCTGCCATTGACCGGCAACGCTACCTGAATAATAATGTACATGCCGTATCGGTCAACACGCTGAATGTTTTGAAACATGATTACCAGCTGAACATCAATGGAGCCTACCTGCATGACCGGCAACTTTCCGACGCATCCTCTGTTACCACCTATTATATTAAGGATTCTTCGCCTCTGGTCATCCGGGAACAGAGCAGCGCCTCCAGGAAAACCCGCCAGGTGGATCTTGGAATTGAATTGACGGCCAATACAGAAAAAATGTACCTGAAAAATAACCTTGTATTGGAAGGAAGCCGGAACATAGATCACGGACAGATTTTGCAGTCTGCCGATACAGTCCTGCAAGATTTTTCCGTTCCATCAGCCATCAGGCTCAGGAATACATTTAACCTGGTAAAACCCTTCTCCTCCTTGCGGTTTTCCTGTTCGTCCATCACCGATTTTTCCAATAGTCCTTCTTCTTTGAAAGTAACACCGTTGCTTTATCCCGGCATTTTTGGAACAGATGTTCAAACGGCCCGAGGCTCTTTTCAGGAACTTGACAGCCGACGGTTCTTTACCAACAATTCAGCCAGTTTGTACAAAAAAGTCCGTGACTGGACGTTTTCTCTTTGGGGCAATGCCAACTGGCAGCAGGAACGAATGACTGCCATGTTAAGCCCGCTGGAAGAAAATACCAAAAGCACCATTGCTCCGGATTCCCTGCAAAACCATCTTTCTTGGAATAAACTGGATCTGTTCCTTTCACCCGGTGTGACATTTCGGTCTTCGGGAAAATTCCGGTGGGATGCGGGATTATATTGTTCTTTGAATTTCAGGGATATAACTCTTAAAGATTTCATGAAAAACGCCGTATTGCAGCAAATAAGCCGGCTGTACCTGGATCCCAGATTGAACGTTAACGCCACACTTTCCAACAATCTGAAAATAAGCGCTAATGCCATGACTTCCCATATTACCGGAGGACTTTATGAAATGTACACAGGGTACATTATGACCAATTACCGTACCATCCAAAACCGTTCCGGGATCATAAGCGAATCGCGTTATAGTTCCTGTTCCGTAACCCTTAACTACGGCAATGCTATTCTTTCTCTTTTTGGGGCGCTGGATGCTTTGTACTGGGTCAATCATTCCAATGTGTTATATGGAACCGAATATTCAGGGTCGCTCTCACAGCTTACTACTTACGCTTTTGATAATACTTCCCGGGGAGTCCGGACGAATGCCAGTTTTGGAAAGCGTTTTGATGCCATTGCTACAACTGTAACGCTGAAAGGCGGATACAATTATTCTTTAAGGGATATCCTCCGGCAGGGAACTCTTATGAACACTACATACAGGACATACAACGCAGGTTTGGAAATCTTGTCACGGATTGGCGAGTCTGTTGTTGCAGAGTATAGTGGGACCTGGTATAACAGCCGTAGCCGGATTGAAAACAGTTCGCAGCAACTGGATCCCATACAGATGATTACACAAAAAGCAACGGCAAAATTTATAATAACCAAAAAGTGGTCCTGTAACCTGTCGGCAGAACACTCATATAACAGCTCCATAACCTCGGGTGACCGGAACATGTTCTTTCTGGATATTCAGACAAGGTATAAAACCAAGCGGTTCGATTACACACTTGAAGCACGCAATTTGTTAAACACAAAAAATTTCAATACGGCCAGCTATTCCGATGTCACCGCCTATATTTACTCTTATACGCTCCGTCCCTTTTCTGTTTTGCTTAAAGTCCGGTTCAGCATCAGATAGCTGAAAAAGAATAATATAACAATAATGCTACTTTGAAGTTTTATATGAAAAAAGGAATATTAGTGCTTTTTTACTTATTTGGATTCTTTTACTTATGGTCTCAGGACAATGTGTTGTCTTACATTATCTCGGGAACAGTCACGGATTCCCTGGGTATTCCTGTGTCAGGGGCAACTGTAGTGTTGCGTTTTTTTGATACAGACTCGGCAAATGTAGTTGCTTGGGGAGTTACCAATGAAAGGGGAGCCTTTGTGTTAAAAAGCGAAGCCGGACATTACGTGTTGAACGTGCGTTTTACGGGTTACAAGGATTGGAATGAACAAATTCAGGTAAGCGGAAATCTTACAACACCTACTGTCATTTTGGAAGAAGACGTACAGCAATTAACGGAGATTACTATAAGGGATACACCCATCAGGTACCGTCCAGATGGTTATATTGTTTCCATGGTCAACAGCCCGATGGCAAAAGACAGGACAAGCATAGAGGTTTTGAATTACCTGCCGGGAATATAACCAGTATAGAAGTCATTCCTGTTTCCGGCGTGGCTTTTTCAGGCAGTTCCCTCTCTGCTATTATCAGGTTAACGCTGAAGAAATTACCGGAAGGGGGTGGTCGTTTTTATGCACAATCTTCTGTGGACGCAGATAAGCAGCGGTTTACACCAAAGATCAACGCTACGTTAAGTTACCGCTATAAAGGATTGAGTTTCTCTTCCTATGTTTATGGAAGTACAGGATATTCAATCAGTAATTCGGTAGTAAAAACTGTAAACGATAATCCGGATATAAAAGCGGAACAGCTTATCACCCATGTCAGTCCCTGGAGATTTAGCTTGACCACGGAACAATCCTTACACTATAAGATTAATGACAGACATTCCATAGCTGGTGTTTTCAGTACAAATAATATGTTTCCGGGTTATAATGAGCAAAAAATAGTTGATGACAGCTATTATAACACTATGATATTAAGCTTTTCATCCGGCAACAAAACAGGTTATGTGAATTACAAAGCAATTTTGAATAAAAAAACAGGATCAGCTTTTTTACTGGTAGCAGAAGTGTCATCCTTAAGGGTGACTAATACAGATGAAGTTGAATTGTTCTCGCTTAATGATAATGTATTGAACCATACGCGCAGGGAGGCTAACTCGGACAGGAAGGCGTTGAATACCTATGGAGACCTTACCCTCAATCTGTCTGAAAAGCACTCCATTGAAACAGGTGCCAAGTTTCTTAAAACGTACTATATAAACCGAGACAATCACTTTACTGAATTGGGAGCGGAGTGGGATTTTGATCTCTCGGCAAGTGAGAATATCCATTATCAAGAGGATATTTTGGCCGGATACCTGAACTACCGGGGTTCTGCCGGGGATAGATTTACCTTTACGGCAGGTATCCGTGCAGAAAGAGCACACTTTGAACAACTGAACAAATATACCGGAAGTACAATTGATTATTCCGGAACAGATATTTTGTGGGCAGCCAATGCCAGGTATGCCATCAGCCAGAAAAAAGGGTATTCCGTTAACGTTTCTTATGCCAGCAAGGTTAACAGGCCGTCACCACACTTGCTTGATCCTTATATTCACTGGGATTATGCCAATGAATATTCCACAGGGAATCCAAACCTGAAACCTTATATCACTCATACTGTTCAATTCATAACTCAGTTGGCACGAAGTTATACTGTAACGGCCAGGTTTTCCCATGCCGTAAACACGTACGATTTTGTTTCAGAACTCTCTGCCACAGGGGACAGCATTATTTCCAGACCTGTGAATGTATCTAAAAATACTTCGTACACCTTGAATGCATCTACAAGCCAACAAGTATTCCCATGGTGGCGTTTGGCAGTACATGCCAACATGACTTTTTCTGACGTACACACCCAAACTTACGGACGGACTTTGACTTCTTATATCCTGATATCCGCCAACAATATGTTCTATCTTGAGAACGATTGGGGTTTGTCGTTGGGATAACATTAGTTACTATTAACGGCGGGGTGCAGAAAAGCTTCCGTGATGGAAAGTGGGTCCTGAGATCAGAGATATTTTACAGGAACCGCACACATAAAAAAAGTTTTTTCGACAATGGATATTCAGAAAGAACTACGTTGTCGCCCCGGGTAGGTGTTATGATTTCGCTCCGGTGTAATCTGGATTTTGGCAAAAAAGGCCTGCGGGTGGAACGGGGAACATCAGACAGAGAAGCACAAAATCGAATAGGTGATTCATGATGAATGTTCTGCTGTAATGTGGCTTCTCAGCAGCTCAGGTGTCTGGTTTATCTTAAAGAACTTTGCTGTTAAAGACACCAAAAAATTGGGGAAAAAAGCAGGATTTGAACGCCGGGAGGCGAAACTTTTTTCTCCGTTATTGACTTTTAGTGATTTAATTAATATATTTGCTAAAGATCGAAATGAAAATGAAAAAAAAATTTATCGTTTTAGTTTTTTCAATGGGTATCCTGCTTTCATGTTCAAAAATTCCTGAAATGAAAGTAGACATAGACAGAGAATCTTTTGAAAAAGAATATGCAGCATGGGAAGCCCAGAATATTGAAAATTATGTGTTCACCTTTGATTATCTGAGTAGTGACATCGGTCCCAATGGCCCTGCAACCATACGTGTCCAAGATGGCGTATCATCGATTCTTGAAAATCAAACTCCAAACAGAATTCCGATGGTTCAGAGCATCGGAGAACTTTTTGATTATATTGGGAGAACATTGGAGAATCTTGAAAGATCAATAGAAGATAATGATAACAATAAAAAATATCCCATAAAATCAATAATCTTAAAAGTTACTTATAATCCACAATACCATTATCCTGAAAAAGTGAAATACGCTGCCAGTCATTATACTAAAAAGAAAACTGAGGTACCTCCGGGTCTTAACTCGTCTTCCGAATTAAAAATAACAGAGTTCATTCCGTAAAACCAAATCATTCTTTGGAAGGTATTCAGGTGTTATGATTTCGCTCCGGTGTAATCTGGATTTTGGCAAAAAAGGCCTGCGGGTGGAGCGGGGAACATCAGACAGAGAGGCACAGAATCGAATAGGTGATTCATGATTCTTCGTAATAATAGGAGTAGTCGATTCCTTTCATGAATACTTCGTGGCTGTTGATTTCACTGGTCAGGGCATGTTGTAGCAGGTTTTTGATAGACGTGCTGTCAGTAGTACTCTTTACCATGGCCCCCAGGTAGTCGTTTTTGCTTATTTTACTCCAATCCACGCATTTTTTCAGACGTTTTTTTAGTATCAGATCGAGCCAAATGCGCGTGCTTCGCCCATTGCCTTCCATAAATGGATGGGCAACGTTCATTTCAACGTATTTCTCGGCAATTTCGTCGAATGTATTCTCGGGCATTTGTTCAATCTGCCGTAAAGTATTTTCCAGGTGTTGAGCTATCGCAAACTTAAAACCGCCTTTAGAGATGTTTTTCTGCCTTATCTGTCCGGCAAAATCGTAAAGCCCACCAAACAGATAAGCGTGAATTTGCTGCAATCCTTTAACGGACCCAATTTCAATGTTGTCAATTAATGAACTTTCAAACAAGGCATATGCCTTATGTTTGCTTTTTCCGTCAATGGTTTCGTCGCTGTATGTAAACCAATCTATGAAACGGCTTGCCTGTTTACTTGGGAATTGTCTGGCCAGGGCAATGATACCATTGTAATCCAGCATATCAGATAAATATCGTTTGCCATCTTTTGCAACAAGTTTCAGTTGGGTAGTAGCACTAACCAACTCGCTATTTTCCTTTTTGAGCTTTGATTTCAAATATTTCCAATAGTTGCGTGTCTTGTTGTAGTTGTCTTGGTTGGTAAGGACAGCTACAATGTCAAGAACCGAAAACCACCATTTGTTGTATTCCTCGTCCCATATGGCACGTACCTCGCGGTCGTTAAAGAAACGGATAGAAACTTTACTCATGCTGTATGAAGGTTAATAGCTCAACGAGGATTCGCATTAATAAACAAATATACTCATTTGAACCGGATTTCAATAGCAACAATCTGACCCGCTGGGTAAAGCGGGGGCTGTTGGTTAAGTTACGTAATGGCTTTTATGCTTTTAGTGAATACCTTGAAAAGCCCGGTTTCTCGCTGTATATATCTAACCGTATTTACAAACCTTCTTATATAAGTTTGCATACAGCTCTCGCATTTTATGGTAAGGGTTAAGCAACAGACTTCAGAATATTCCGGAATAAGAAAATATCAATGTTATCCATGAAGAGCTTATTTAGTGACCGTATTTATATGGCTTTTGCCTTAACTCTTTTTTATAAAATTGTTAAGCTTAAATTAATACGGAAGGTGATGAAAGGAAGTGAATGAAGCTTTCGGCTTTATTACTTTATTACCGTTAATTTAGTAAATTTGTTACAATTAGTATTTCTCATGAATTACAAATTATTTTTCCTTTTTGCATTTCTTTTCCTGTTCTGCCAACAGGTGGCTTCACAGGATACTTTGGGTACATCAACACACCGGTTTCAGTATGCGTACAAATACAAACGGGACAGCCTTAAGAAAGGTTATTATAACGACCTGTTTTTTCTGGATTGGGGAGACAATACCTCCAGGTTTTACAGCCGGACAGAATACCTGAAGGACTCTACCAGGACAGCGATGTTGGCAGCAGGCGAAAACATTGCTGTCATTTAGGAAGCGCTTAGTGTATATGGATACGGAAAAAAATACGTTATTGTAAAAACTCCGGAAGAAATTGTGTTTAGTGACCGTCTGATAACCTCACGTTTTTATTACAAAGAGCCTGCTCCCGATTTTCAATGGTCCCTGAAACAGGATACGTGCAGTATCCTGGGTTACCCATGTCAAAAAGCAGTATGCCAATACGGAGGAAGGGTGTGGACTGCCTGGTTCACTACCCATATACCCATTAGTGACGGCCCATACAAATTTTCCGGATTGCCGGGACTCATTCTCAGGATCAGCGATGAAGACCAATTCTTTATTTTTGAACTCAGTGGAATGGAAGATTGCCAGGTTCCATTGCTACAGGCTTATGGGCACAATTATAACAAGATAGACAAGAAGCGTTACCTTCAGATAAGTTATCGTGTTTGGACAGAAAATTTTGATCCCTCGGCCAACGTCAAATCATTTCGTGTAAGTGATGCGCAGGGAAGGGACGTTACCGGTATGAATATACCGTATATACCTATTGATCTGTATTAAAGCGAAATGTCCGAAGGTTATTGTAAATTCCTTCGCTTTGCCTGACAACCACCCGAAACCTCCACCTTCCTCTTATTCAGCAAATGACGGGAGAAGGAAGGGTCGTGACTAAAGATATGCGGCTAAATTTCAGCGTAACTTGCCTGCGCAGAGTAGCTAAATATTGCGGATCTTAAAGAACTTTGCTGTTAAAGACACCAAAAAATTGGGGAAAAGAGCAGGATTTGAACACCAGGAGGCGAAACTTTTTATTTGTAACCTGCTGATTTAATTTTTATTAACCCTGTTTTAACCGAAACTTTTTTTAAGGCTATTGACAATTTTACCACTAAGTTGTAAACTTGTTAAAACTTTGATTATGAAAACGTTTCTTTTTTTATTTGCCTTGTTTCAGGTAACTACCCCGGCTTTCACCCAAGATAGTACAAGCACAAAGAAAATTGATGTCAAGCCAGATTATTTTCACCCAAAATCTCTTATAGTTGAGACTTTAACGGCCGAATTCGACAGCCAATACGTTTACGTGCATATTATGAATTTTACTGGAATGGCTTTGATTGAAATCAAGAATGCTGCTGGAGTAACCGTAGCGGTGAATTATGCATCCATCGCCGGTGCTGCAACTGTTAATATTCTTATAGATAACTTACCATCTGGTGAATATGTTATTTATATCACAGCAGCCTATAGGTATTATGGGGTATTCCTGTTATGAGAAACAGTATGAAATATAAACACTGGTGTGTCAAAAATTAATCAACTATGAAAAAACTTATTCTTCTATCACTTATTATTATTATTTTGCCAATAATGGCTTTAGCTCAACAAGAATATTATTATGCTTTTATGACAACATGCGGAAGAACTGCATGGGTAACAACACATCATGAGATGAGTGCTGAAGAGCAACTAATGTATTACGATCACTATGAACACCTATACTGTGAACTTCAAGTATTTGATCCTGATGCTCCTTAATTAATTGTTAATTATAATATTAAATAACAATCTCACACCAGTGCTTTATTAAATTTAATATTCCCATGAATTACAAATTATTTTTCTTTTTTGCATTTCTTTTCCTGTTCTGCCAACAGGTGGCTTCACAGGATACTTTGGGTACATCAACACACCGGTTTCAGTATGCGTGCAAATACAAACGGGACAGCCTTAAGAAAGGTTATTATAACGACCTGTTTTTTCTGGATTGGGGAGACAATACCTCCAGGTTTTACAGCCGGATAGAATACCTGAAGGACTCCACCATGACAGCGATGTTGGCAGCGGGAGAAAACATCGCTGTCATCCAGGAAGAGCTTAGGGTGTATGGATACGGAAAAAAATACGTTATTGTAAAAACTCCGGAAGAAATTGTGTTTAGTGACCGTCTGATAACCTCACGTTTTTATTACAAAGAGCCTGCTCCCGATTTTCAATGGTCCCTGAAACAGGATACGTGCAGTATCCTGGGTTACCCATGTCAAAAAGCAGTATGCCAATACGGAGGAAGGGTGTGGACTGCCTGGTTCACTACCCATATACCCATTAGTGACGGCCCATACAAATTTTCCGGATTGCCGGGACTCATTCTCAGGATCAGCGATGAAGACCAATTCTTTATTTTTGAACTCAGTGGAATGGAAGATTGCCAGGTTCCATTGCTACAGGCTTATGGGCACAATTATAACAAGATAGACAAGAAGCGTTACCTTCAGATAAGTTATCGTGTTTGGACAGAAAATTTTGATCCCTCGGGTAATGTCAAATCATTTCGTGTAAGAGATGTGCAGGGAAGAGACGTTACCGATGTTAACATACCGTATATACCCATTGAGTTGTATTAAGATGAAATGTCTGAGGGTTTTTGTAATTGCCTTCGCTTTTTTTTCTTATGGCACTTTGTCCGGTCAGCATTCTCTTACAGTGGAAGGCAGGATAAAAACAGCAAACGGGCAGCATTTGGAAGGTGCAATTCTTTACCTCTTGCAGGGAGAAGAAGAAAAAATGGTTGCTTATACCATCAGCCGTTCAGATGGTTCTTTTAGTCTTCGGTTTTCCGGCAGGCAGGATTCGTTACAAGTAACGGTACGGCATATGGGCTACAAAACGGTATTACTGGATCTGCCGGATGACCATCCTTCATTTTTGGAGATTGTTATGGAAGAAGACATAATTCAATTGAAAACAATTCACATAAAGCCGGTGGCTGTAGAACAAAGAGGAGACACTATCCGCTATGATCTGACAACTTTGGCAACCATTGATAACAAGACAATTGGCGATTTGTTAAAAAAACTTCCGGGTATAGAAGTACATGAAACAGGTGCCATTAGGTACCGGGGCTTGCCAATCAACCGATTTTATATAGAAAATATGGATCTTATGGGCGGGAGGTATGGGCTGATAACAAAAAATATGGCTGCTGAATATTTTTCAACTGCCGAAATCATGGAACGTCATCAGCCTGTGAAGGTTTTAAGAGAAGACGTCCGACCTGCCAATGCAGCGATTAATCTTAAGTTAAAACAAAAATACAAGTCTCGGTGGATGGCTTCTTTGGATCTGTCCTTAGGAGCAGCTCCTTTTCTGTGGTCAGAAAGTGCACTTCTTATGCGGTTTGCCGTTAATTCACAATCTCTTTTTCTTGTCAAGGCAGATAATACGGGAAAAAATCTGTTTGAAGAGCTGCAGTTATTCAATCTGCAAAGGATGCAATCGGGATTCTACAGGTATGCAGCCATGGATACGCAGGATCCAACGGAAAGAATGTATTTTAGCGTAGGCAGGCCACAGATACCGCCCTCAATTGACCATTCTGTTTCCCTCCTTAATACAAGTTACCTGGGAGCTGTCAATCATCTGTCAAAATGGAGCGACAATCTGGAGTCCAGATTGAATATCAGTTATATTCATTCACGCGATACAAGCCGGTCTGTGCAGCATACACGTTATTTCATACCCGGACAGGACACCATTACTGTACTGGAAAACAACTACCATCTGAATAAAAAACAGGTATATCAACTGGAACATCTGTTAACCGCAAATACGGAAAAGTTCTTTCTGGAAAACAAGCTGTACGGAAAATTGAATTTTTCAGAGGTCAATTCATTCCTGTTCAAAGGAACAAACACCCAACAGCAGTTTCACCTGCCTTACTCCATTGCAGGGAATAATTTTCAATTAATAAAAAAGATTGCTAAAACCACTTTTACTGTTACGTCGGAGACGTTTTACAGCAGCAGTAATCAATCTCTGGAAGTAGAAAAGGATCAGGAGATTACCAGGCAGGAAGTTGATTATAGAATAATGGAAACTTCAAACAGAGTATCTCTGTCAAAACAGATAAAACAGTTCAAATTGATTTCTGAAGCAGGGATTGATTACTCTTTCCAATCTTCCCACACAGCATGGGAAAACCCGGTTCTTGAGACAGACAGCACAAATTCCTTAACTCGTTTTTCAAACATCAAGTGTTTTTTGGGGATAAATCTGAATTATAAAGCAAACCGCCTGAGCCTTGCCATCCATTTGCCGGCAGGTTGGTCCTATGAGAATTTATGGGGAACAGCCCGGTGGTACTTACGCCCCCTGGTGCTATGTATCTGGGAGCCCTCTTCTGACTGGAGAATACACGCCAGCGGGCATATGAACACCACTCCTGAATATCCTGTTGAAGAAATGGGAACAGGGTACCTGATGCGTAATTACAGGACGTTCTACCTGGCCGATGGCGACTTAAAAAAACGGATTTCATCCATGGGGTCTGCCGGAATAAGTTACCGGAACGTGGCTTCTTTGTTTTTTGCCAACATAAGCACACAATACTCTTATAACGGAAGCAATCTGTATTCGGGACAGAATGTTTTTCCTGAATACACCATTCACTACAGATTGCCGGGAAACCATGCGTTGCATTTATTCCTGCATACCATTTCTTTTGATAAGAGTTTTCTTACCCTTCCCTTGAAAATCAAACTGAATGCAACGGCTACTGAAATAAAAGGCGACATAATCCAGTTCGGTCAGGTGACTTCTTATGACAACTGGTCTTTTAACGGCACTTTTGGAGTTGTCTGTTCTCCGGGAAACAAAGCTGTATTTGGTCTCAGTTATGATATCCGGGTAAGCGGTCCTTACGTAAATCATGCAAATACACTGGACGTGGCCATTCAGTTAAGCCCGAAATTAAAATTCAAAACAGATGTCAAATGGCTTAATAACCAAATTTCATCATCAGAACGCCGTAATCTCTTCTTTGCCGATCTGAATCTTTCCTGTGATTTTAATAAGTTTCACGCTTATATTTCCTGGAATAACATATTCAATAAATCAACGTACGATATATCCTATCACAGCCAACTGTCCGATATCTCTCTGAGCTATACCATTCGCCCGGCTCATATCTTATTTGGTGTGTCTTTTAATTTTTAAAACATACAAAACGAGTCGGAAGCTCCATGTTGGCAACTGGTGTTCTTCCATCTCTCAATATTCAATTTCTAAAGGTAATTCATTCGCTGTTTCTACTAATATTTTCACATCATTTATTCCTATGCCCCCTTTGAAAATATTATGTTCTTTTATCCGTTGGTTAATTCTTGCATGTAAATCAACCGGGTCGGCTTTTGAGACTTTCTCTACTGTATCTACTCCTAAATTGTAAAGCACCTGGGCATAAGTTACTCCTACCCATTTTATTCTTGACAAATCAGTCAATTTTGTTAATTCCAAGATTTCTGTATAATCTATCCCTGTTGAATCGGCGAGTTTTAGTCTATCAATCTTTGTTAATACCTTGTCGTACAATTTCCCGGTATTTATAATGCCAATATGCTCCAATTTGTCAATTGTATTTTTCGAAAGCCAAATAAAGTCAGCAATTTTGTTCGGTTTTGGAAGAGTGCTGTTTAATTCTCTAAGTAAAATAGTCAAATAATCACCCGACAAGCAAGCAACCTTTGATAATTCAGTGAACTTATCTTTCTTTTTAAGTATCTGCATCAATTCTTTGATATTTCTAATTCCGATTTGCTCAAAATATCCAAATCGTTCATCCAGTTTTTCCTTTAGAATCATTCTGCTTGGCAGCAGGTAGGCATATTCCAGTTTTTTCTGATAATCCTCAAGTGTTATTTTCTCTAAATCAATATAATAGCCCATAGTGAAATAATTAGTTCGTTTTACATTGCTGCTTTTTCAAATCTAACTCTTTAAATAAACTGACGACCATATTGGTCTGCTTTTACCAGAGCATCATAAACCAGTTGTGCATCTACTCCCTCTCCTTCGTGATGGATGGATGAACCTGACTCTACTGATTTACGAGCAACTATCATCAGCTTTTCTTTTGTTATTTCTTTCAATCCAATTTGTGAAAGGGTAACAGGAAGCCCTACCGAAGCACAAAAACGATAAACTGTATTAACTTCTTTTTCAGGCGTATGATTTATATGTAAGCCTGCCAGTACCCCAAACGCAACCTTTTCGCCATGGTAAAACGCATGAGCTTCGGGAAGCATGGTCAGCCCGTTGTGTATGGCATGTGCCGAGGCCAGGCCTCCACTTTCAAACCCAATACCACTTAACAAGATATTAGCTTCAATGATACTCTTCAAAGAATCACTTACCACACCGGATTGGTGATCTAGTGTTGCACGAAGTCCGTGTTCGAGCAATGTTTCGTAACAGAGTTTTGCAATATGTTGCCCGGCAAGGGTGCTTAGCCCTCCGCATTCATTTTCTGAAGATGTTTTTTTACACGATCGTGCTTCAAACCAGGTTGCCAATGCATCGCCCATACCTGCTATCAAAAACCTGACAGGTGATTTTGCAATGATGTCTTCATCAACCATTACAACAGCCGGATTCAGTCGCTGATAATGGACTCGTTCAAAAACTCCATCTACAGTGTAAATTATTGCACAACCACTACAAGGAGCATCCGTTGATGCAATGGTGGGGACAATAATGACCGGCAAACCGGCTCTGTCGGCTGCAATTTTTGAAGTGTCAATCACTTTTCCTCCTCCCATCCCAACAATTACTTCTGCTTTCAGCAGTTCAATGCGTTTAGAAAAGGCCGCCAGTTCTGCTTCACTGCATTCGCCTCCAAATACTTCAACAGATATTTGAGACGATAAAGGCGAATGATAAAAGCTTGACGGCAGGTAGCGTTTTGCAGTGGGCGAAGTTAATACCACAGCCTTGCAGCCAAACTTCTTAATCATACTTTCAAGTTGTAGTATGGTACCACTGCCTTGTATATATTTTCCGGGAAAACATGCAACAAGATTCATGATCTTTGTGTGTTTAGAATATTTTACTTTTTTTGTATTGTTTTCTGTTCTTTTACACTAAGCGGGAACGGGTAGCTGAATTAAACCGGGTGTTATGTGTTTGCCTGTTCTGTGTATATATATTTATCTAAAAATATTTTGAATCACAATTCCACCTATTAGCAATAAAACAGAACATAAAATCGTGTACCAGATCACCCTCTTAAGATTAACTGCAAACAAAGTGAAGTACAGGCTTAACGTAACAAAGATTATTTCTATAAAGCTAATCAGACTAAACAATAATAAACGATCCGGTGGAATCGCTAAATAAGAATATAAACCTAAAAAATTACTGGATGAAAATAGTAATCCGAAGATTGATCCAAACTTAAGAACTTTTGTTAAAGCAGGTTTTATTTTGAATACTCTAACAAATAAATATCCAATAAGTAGTGTCAGTAATAGAAAACTAAAATATCCAAAAGGTATCAATTTTGTCAAATCCTCGGTAGATTTGAATACTGAAATATTTTCTTTCCACAAAAATGCAAATATGCTGGCATGAAATAAAAAATCAATTCCAATAAATATTATCCAAGCCATAATAACGGCAGTAGCAAATCTTTTCATTTTCACCTGAGTTTTCATGGTTCAACTTTTATTTTATGGTTCGCATAAGAACCTGCCAGAATTGTTAATAAAATTTAAAATTAATAAAGTTTTTTCTATCTCAATGCAGCATAATTTAACATGCGATTTGGTGGTTTGAAAACTTACAGAATTCATTCGTGGCGAGAATTACACAATATTTTGTCTTAACTTTGTCTTATGCGAAAAATCTGTTCACTGATTTTCGGACTGGGTGTTTTTCTTTTTTTCTGGTTAGTGGTTCCGTACCATTTGCGGTTTCACGAACAGTTTCAGTTTTTCCGGTTTGGGGTGGATTATTTTGTGGACTCGGCTCTGCATCCGGAAGGTTTTTCCTTTTACCTGGGCGGTTTTTTCACCCAATTCTTCCGATACCCGTGGGCCGGAGCCCTGATATTGGCTTTGTTGCTGGTACTTATGCAACGGTTGGTGGCAGCGATTGCATACAGTACGCATGACAGTGCTTCCGGCAACTCTCCCTGGTATCCGCTTACTTACCTGCCCTCTGCTTTTGTCTGGTTGCTTTTGTGCAATGAAAATTACATGCTTTCCTCTGTGGTAGCCCTGTTAGCGGCACTGGGAGCAGTGAGTCTGTACCAGTGTGCCAGCAACGGAAAATCAAGAATTGCAGTATTTTATACTCTGCAACCGGTGTTGTTTTTTCTGGCGGGTGGGGTGGTGATCATTTTTACGGTCTGTTTCCTGTACCTGGAAGCGTTCCGCCCTGGGAACACCGGGAACCGGAAAAGAACCCACTGGAAGATGTATGCTGCCCGGGTGCTTCCGGCGGTGGCACTTGTTTTCCTGTACCCGGTGGCCGCCCGGATTTTCTGGCAGTATCCCTACGCCAAACTGTTGGGAGGGATCCATTTCTATAGATATTACTACTTTTCATACCCCATTCAATACGTTGCCTGGGGTCTGACAGCTGCTGTTCCCCTGGTGTGCCGGCTGATTCCCGCTCAAGCCCCGGCTCGTATCCATCGGGTTATTTCCCCTGTGCTGTGGGTGTTGATTGCCGTAACCACTATCGCAGGTCTGTATCACGTTGCCGACAAGGACAAAGAGTTGCTTTTTGCATACGATACGCTGGTGTATGAAGAGCGGTGGGAGGAGGTGTTGCAGCTGGCACAAAAAGATTCCCCCGGTTCTTCCATAGAAATGGTTGCGGTTAATCTGGCTTTGTGGAAGACCGGCCGCCTGGAAACGGAAATATTCCATTATCCGCAACTGGGAACCGACGGGCTTTTGCTGCCTTTTCGCCGGGATTTTGTTACTCCTTTGATCATGTCCCAGGTGTACCTTCACCTGGGCATGGTCAATTCCGCGCAGCGCAACGCCTACGACGCTATGGAGGCCATCCCCGATTTTCAAAAAAGCGCCCGGTCATACCGGCAACTTGCCCGGACAAACATCATCAACGGTCATTACCTGGTGGCCCGCACATACCTGGAGCAGTTATCAAAAACCCTCTTTTACCGGAAATGGGCCCTGGATGCCATGCAATACCTTGGCAACGAGGCACGTATTGCAGATCATCCCCTTTATGGTGGAACCCGCAGGATCCGTTTCCGGGAAGAAATGTTATTTAGCCCGGAAGGATTGAATGCCATGCTTCATGTCTTGTACGACCAAAACAACGATAACAAAATGGCCTGTGATTATATGCTGGCCTACACGTTGCTGGCTAAAGATTTGAAAAGTTTTGCCCGTTACGTATCTGCGGAATATCCGGAAGGAAGCCATAAACCGTTGCCTGTGCCTTACCAGGAAGCCCTTGTGTTGTACTGGGTACAGGACCATCCCGGTCCCGAGGGTATTCCCTGGAATATCTCTGAAGACGTATTACAGAGGCTGGATGAATTTACGGCAATGTACAGCCGGTTTGCCGGGGGCCGACCGGAAAGGGAGTTAAAAAAAGACTTTGGAAACACATATTGGTATTATGTATTCTTCACTAAGATATAGTTTACCGGTTGCTCTTTTGTTGCTGTTTGTTTCCTGCAGCAGGCCACAGGTCCATGTGGCACTGCTTGATACACAGCCGGAGATCTTTCCCGATTACAAAGGAGTGACGGTTCCTGTTAACATAGCTCCGTTACATTTTACCCTGGAAGGGCATGAGTACAGAAACCTGGAAGCCCGGATAGAAGGGCAGGACGGAGTCGTTTTGAACGTACGGGGAAGGCGTACCCTGCGTTTTCCCGGCCGCCGCTGGGCGCGTTTGTTGGAACAAAACGCAGGGGACAGCCTGGTGGTTATGGTCAAAGCCCGTCACAACGGTATATGGTACGGTTTTGAACCTTTTTCAATTTATGTGAACTCCCATCCCATTGACCACGGACTGGTGTACCGTCATATTGCCCCCGGCTATGAAGTATACAGCAGGATTGGCATTTACCAACGGGAGCTGTCCTCGTTCCGCACCAAAGCCTTGTATGAAAACACGCTGATCCC
>Ga0265295_1004325_pt1 | contig 19265 bp, 19 predicted proteins | sample Munlansysbiofilm_FD_192503 | JGI IMG/M metagenome (GOLD analysis project Ga0265295, IMG submission 192503) | Leachate microbial communities from a municipal landfill in Southern Ontario, Canada - Methane capture system biofilm | ecosystem: Engineered > Solid waste > Landfill > Unclassified ... | reverse complement strand
GGCGTGCCTGCTGCGCTTCCGGCCCATCATGATGACGACGCTGTGCGCCCTGCTGGCCGGCTTGCCCCTGATGCTGGGGACCGGTGCCGGGGCCGAACTGCGCCAGCCGCTGGGCTACACGATGGTGGGCGGCCTGATCCTGTCCCAGGCGCTGACCTTGTTCACGACCCCGGTGGTGTACCTGTATCTGGACCGCCTGCACCGCCGCTGCAGTTCGACCCGTTCTGCACGGAAGGTACCGGATGTTGGTGCTTGATCGGATGGATGAGGCCCTGAGAGAATTCAGTTTTTCCGATCCGATTTTGTTATGTTATAACATTGCAAAATTAGATTGATGAAATGTGAGAGTGGCTGGTAGGAGATGTCCGTGCAACTCCATGAAGACGAAGCCATGACGCTGAATACCGCAACCCCGACGCCTGCAAGAAAACTCCCCGTTACCGTTCTGTCCGGTTTCCTCGGTGCGGGCAAGACCACGCTGCTCAATCACATCCTCAACAACCGCGAAGGCCGGCGCGTGGCGGTCATCGTCAACGACATGAGCGAGGTCAACATCGACGCTGCGCTGGTGCGCGATGGCGGGGCCGAACTTTCACGGACTGACGAAAAGCTGGTGGAAATGAGCAATGGCTGCATCTGCTGCACCTTGCGCGAGGATTTGCTGGTAGAAGTCGATCGGCTGGCCAAGGAAGGCCGTTTCGACCAGCTGGTCATCGAATCCACGGGGATTTCCGAGCCATTGCCTGTGGCCGAGACCTTTACCTTCGAGGGCGAGGATGGCCGCAGCCTGGGGGAAGTGGCCCGGCTCGACACGATGGTCACGGTGGTCGATGCCTACAATTTCCTGCGTGACTACAGTTCGCGCGACAGTATCCAGTCCCGCGGCGAATCGCTGGGCGACGAGGATCAGCGCACGGTCGTGGATTTGTTGATCGATCAGGTCGAGTTCTGCGATGTCATCGTGCTCAACAAGACCGACCTCATCAGCGACGAGGAACGCGAACGACTGATGGCGATTCTGCACAGCCTCAATCCGCGTGCCCGTATCGAGACGGCCGCGTTCGGTCAGGTGCCACTCGATCGTGTGCTGAATACCGGCCTGTTCGATTTCGACGAAGCCGCCCGGGCGCCGGGTTGGCTGCAGGAACTGCGTGGCACGCATACGCCGGAAACCGAGGAATACGGTATCCGCAATTTCGTCTATCGGGCGCGCCGGCCGTTTCATCCGCAACGTTTTTTCGACTGGGTGGAAAGCGAATGGCCAGGCGTGGTGCGATCCAAAGGCTTCTTCTGGCTGGCCAGTCATCCGGCGCTGGCAGGCAACTGGTCGCAGGCGGGGGCCGTGGCCCGACATGGCGTGGCGGGCTATTGGTGGGCCGCCGTGCCGCCCGAGCGCTGGCCGCAAGATCCGGAATCCGTCGCCCTGATCCGCCAGAAATGGGATGAGCGGGTAGGCGATGCCCGCCAGGAACTGGTGCTGATCGGCATGGGCATGGACGAGGCCGCGCTGCGGGCGCGCTTTGATGCCTGCCTGTTGACGGACGCCGAGATGGCCCAAGGGCCAGCGACGTGGGCAACCTGGCGCAATCCGTTTCCCGACTGGGCCTGATCTGACCATGCGCCCCGTACCCGGTATCAGGTGGAGGACGCGCATTCCCACAGGACTTTCCGCATGATGGCCGAATCCCCTTCCAATCTGATCCCCGTCACCCTGCTGACCGGGTTCCTGGGCAGCGGCAAGACCACTGTGCTCAACCACCTGGTGCGCCAGCCCGAACTGGCCGATGCGTTGGTCATCATCAACGAATTCGGCGAAATGGCGCTCGATCATCTGCTGGTTGCCCACAGCACCGAGAATCTGGTGATGGAAATGAGCAGTGGCTGTCTGTGCTGCTCCATCCGGGGCGATCTGGTCAAGACCTTGCGCGACATCACCTGGCGGTTTGCGCGCGGTGGCCAGCGGCAGTTCCGGCGCGTGTTGATCGAGACGACGGGCCTGGCCGACCCCGCCCCGATCATCCACACACTGATGAGCCATCCGCAGATTGCGCCGCAGTACCGGCTCGACGGCATCGTCACGGCCGTGGACATGGCTGCGGGCATGCAGACCCTTGACCGGCATCCAGAAGCCGTCAAGCAGGCGGCAGTGGCCGATGCACTGCTGCTGACCAAGGCCGATCTGGTTTCGAATGTCCAGCGCCAGGCGCTGCTGCGCCGGCTCGACGGCATCAATCCGGCGGCGCTGCGCTGGGATGTCCAGGGCGGTGCAATCGCACCGGACAAGGTGCTGAATCTTGGGCTGTTCTCTGCGGATGGCAAGACGCCTGAGGTGGCGCGTTGGTTGCGCGAGGAAGCCTATGCGCTGGCGCAGGAACACGACCATCCAGGCCATGGTCATGGCCAGGCCGCGCATGAATCGCACGGCCATCACGATCACAGCCACGATCACAGCCACGATCACGACCACCGCCATGACGTGAATCGCCACGATGACCATATCCGCGCATTCTGCTTCCAGGTCGATGAGCCGATCCCCGATGCGGTGCTGAGCCATTGGCTCGAACTGCTCATGGGCTTTGTGGGCAGCAACATCCTGCGCGTCAAGGGCATCATCAATGTGGCGGGCAGTCCGCAGCCGATTGTCGTGCACGGCGTGCAGCATCTGTTTCACCCGCCGGTGCCGCTTCCCGCCTGGCCCAGCGAAGACCGCCGTTCGCGCCTGGTGTTCATCACCCAGGACGTCGAGCGGGAACTGGTCGAGCGTATTTTCGATGCGTTGCGTCAGGTGCTGCCGCAAGCCGGAGCGCCGCGCGCATGAATCCGCCCATCCAGCTCTACAACACGCTCGCCCGCCAGAAACAGCCCCTGCGCACCGAGCGGCCCGATCGGGTGACGATGTACGTATGCGGCCCCACGGTCTACAACTTTGCCCATATCGGCAATGCGCGGCCTGCCGTCGTGTTCGACGTGCTGGCTCGCTTGCTCAGGCACGATTACCGCGAAGTGCGCTATGCCCGCAATTTCACTGATGTGGATGACAAGATCAATGCGGCCGCCGCAGCCGAAGGGGTACCCATCGGCACCATCACGGATCGCTACATCGACGCCTACCACGAGGACATGCAGGCTCTGGGCGTGCTGGCGCCGGATCTGGCGCCGCGTGTCACCGAACACATCCCCGCGATCATCGATCTGGTCCAGGCGCTGATCGAGCGGGGCCACGCCTATGTCGAACAGGCGCATGTGCTGTTTCATGTGCCGTCCTATCCGGCCTATGGGCAGCTCTCGGGCCGCCGTACCGAGGACATGCTGGCCGGCGCCCGTGTGGAAGTCGCGCCCTACAAACGCGACCCGCTGGACTTCGTGCTCTGGAAGCCATCGTCGCCGGCGCAGCCGGGCTGGGACAGCCCCTGGGGTCGTGGCCGCCCTGGCTGGCATGTCGAATGCACGGCCATGATCGGGCAGCACCTGGGGTTCCCCATCGACATTCATGGCGGGGGGCAGGATCTGATCTTTCCCCATCACGAAAATGAAATCGCCCAGGGCGTCTGCGCACACGGCACGTTGTACTGCCATACCTGGGTGCACAACAGCTTTGTCACGGTGAATGGGCAGAAGATGTCCAAGTCGCTGGGCAATGTACTGCTGGTGCGCGACCTGCTGGCGCATGCGCCGGGCGAGGCCATCCGCCTGGCCTTGCTGTCCACGCACTACCGCCGGCCGCTGGACTGGAATGCCCGGCGTCTGGCGGCGGCACGGCAGGCCCTGATGCGTTTTTACGCCAGCCTGGCCAAAGCCGGGCAGCTTCCCGTCTTGGCGGGGGTGCCCCCCGATGCCCAGGTGCTGGCGGCGCTGCGCAATGATCTGAATGTCCCCGGGGCGCTGGCCCGGTTGCATGCGTTGCGCGTGGACCTGGACGATGCGACGACGGACACGGCGCGGATCCAGGCCAAATCGTGTCTGCTGGCCTCGGCTGCCGTGCTGGGCCTGTTGCAGCAGGCGCCAGGCAGGGCCATGGCGGCATTGGCCCCATCAGATGGGGGGCGCACGATGAGCGCCCATCGTGTCCAGGCGCTGCTGGACGAGCGCCGGCAGGCGCGGGACTGTCGGGATTTTGCCCGTGCGGATGCGCTGCGGGACGAATTGGAGGCCGCTGGATTCATGGTGGAAGACACCCGTCAGGGCATGGTGGTGCGCCCCATGGGCAAGGAACCGGCATGACGCGCTGGCCTGCCCGTATGTTGGTGCTGCTGGTGCGTGGGTACCAGTTGTTCATCAGTCCGATGCTCGGCCCGCGCTGCCGTTTTCATCCCACTTGTTCGCAGTATGCCGTCGAAGCCCTGCAGACGCATGGGGCCATCAAGGGCAGCTGGCTGGCATTGCGGCGTGTGCTGCGCTGCCATCCCCTGCATCCAGGCGGGTATGACCCCGTGCCGCCGATCAAAACGCAGCGGCAGGCCAGCGACACCGGAGAACAGGATGATGGACAGCCCTGAACGGCCACAGGAATCCATTGAGCAGGCCCGGCAATCGATCATTGATGGTTTTCAGTGCTTTGAAGGCTGGATGGCTCGCTATGAATACCTGATCGAACTGGGGCGTTCGCTGCCGCCGTTTCCTGAGGCGCTGCGGACCGACACTCATCGCCTGCACGGCTGCCAGGCCAATGTGTGGTTCGTATCCAGGTCATGCGGCGGGCGGCTGCATTTTCTGGCAACCAGCGATTCGGCCATCGTGGCCGGCCTGGCGGCCCTGCTGCTGAAAGTCTATTCGGGCCGCACCCCCGAGGAAATTCTTGCCTGCCCGTTGGACTTCGTCCAGGAAACAGGGCTGGCGCACCATCTGTCAGCCAACCGCGCCAATGGACTGGCGCATATGCTGGCGCGCATCCAGGCTGCGGCACTGGACGCAGCCGGCATCAACCAGGAGCAGAACAGCCCATGATCCGCAAAAATCCGCGCGGCGACCTGCCGCAGATTCATCCCAGCGCCTTCGTCGATCCGACGGCCATTCTGTGCGGCCTCGTGGTCGTCGAGGAAAACGTGTTCATCGGCCCTTATGCGGTCATCCGCGCCGACGAGATGGATGCCGACGGGCAGATCGCCCCCATCGTGATCGGCGCCCATTCCAATATTCAGGACGGAGTCGTGATCCATTCCAAGTCCGGGGCCAGCGTGCGCATCGGGCGGCGTACCTCGATTGCCCATCGGGCCATCGTGCATGGACCCTGTGCCATCGGCAACGGAGTCTTCATCGGCTTCAACAGCGTGTTGTTCAACTGCACGGTCAATGACGGCTGCGTGGTTCGCTACAACGCCGTGGTCGATGGCATCCACCTGCCTGCGGGCTTTTATGTGCGTTCGACCGAGCGTATCGGCCCTGAAACCGACCTGGCGTCAATGCCGCAGGTGTCTGCCGATGCCAGCGAATTTTCCGAGGATGTGGCGCGTACCAATAATGGGCTGGTGCTGGGCTACAAGGCGATTCAAAACGAATTCTGAACCATGGGTACCACACACGGGCAGAAAGCCATTGCATCGCTGGCAGGCCGGCACGCCGATCTTCTGGTGCGGGGCGGCATCGTCATGACACCGAGCGGCGCCGAGCACATCGACGTGGCCTGCGCGCAAGGCCGGATCGTAGCGCTTGGGGACTTGCGCAGCACCTGGAGCGCCGAGACCACAATCGACGCCACCGGCCTGCATGTGCTGCCCGGCGTCATCGACAGCCAGGTGCATTTTCGCGAACCGGGCCTGATGCACAAGGAAAACCTGGAGGCAGGGACGCGCGGGGCAGTTTTGGGCGGTGTCACCGCTGTTTTCGAGATGCCGAACACGGCCCCGTTGACCCTGAGCGCGGCTGACCTGCAAGCCAAACTGGATGCCGCCCGTGGCCGCGCATGGTGCGATCACGCTTTCTATGTCGGCGGCTCTGCCGTCAACGCGGAGCAGCTGGCCGAATTGGAGAATCTACCGGGCTGCGCGGGCGTCAAGGTCTTCATGGGCAGTTCTTTCGGCGACCTGCTGGCCGACGACGATGAGGTGCTGCGCCGCATCTTGCGTCATGGGCACAGGCGGCTGGCCGTGCATGCCGAGGACGAGGCCCGGCTGCGTGCGCGCCAGCACATCGCCGTGGACAGCGCGGACGTGCGCCAGCACCCCGTCTGGCGCGATGTGGACAGTGCCCTGATGGCGACACGGCGCATTGTGCGGCTGGCCGCCGAGTGTGGCCGACGGCTGCATGTCCTGCATGTCTCCACTGCCGAGGAAATGGCCTTCCTGGCGGCGTGCAAGTATCGCGTCACGGTGGAAGTCACACCGCATCACCTGAGCTTGCAGGCGCCCGAATGCTATGAACGCCTGGGTAGCCTGGCGCAGATGAATCCGCCCGTGCGTGAAAAGCCCCATCAGGATGCGCTATGGCAGGCGATCCGCACTGGGCTGGTCGATGTCATCGGCAGCGACCATGCGCCGCATACGCTGCAGGAAAAGGCGAAGCCCTATCCGCAATCGCCCAGCGGCATGACAGGCGTGCAGACGCTGCTGCCCGTGATGCTCGACCATGTGCATGCCGGACGCCTGAGCCTGCAACGGCTGGTGGATTTGACCAGCGCCGGGCCGGCCCGCATCTTCGGCATCGAGGGCAAGGGGCGCATCGCGCTGGGCTACGACGCGGATTTCAGCATCGTTGATCTACGGGCCCAGCGGGTCATCCGCAACGGCTGGATTGCCAGCGTCAGTGGCTGGACGCCGTATGACGGCCAGGCGGTCACGGGTTGGCCCATTCACACGGTGGTCCGAGGGCATTGGGTCGTCCGGGATGAAACCCTGGCCGGCAAGCCGCAAGGCGCGGCGATTCGTTTCCTGGAGTCACGGGCATGAGCGCCCCGGTCCTGGCCTACCGTTCGGAAACCATCACAACATCGGCTGGGCCACGACGTGCCGTGCGCCCATGCCATGACAGGAGAAGAACCCATGAAATCCCATCTTGATACTGAATCGGCGCGGGTCACGCTGCACGCCCGGGCATCTATTGAGCAAGTCGAAGAAGGCCGGGAATTGGCGCCCAGGTTCGATCGCGATGGCCTGATTGCCTGCGTGACGACTGCCGCCGACAGTGGCGAGGTCCTGATGCTGGGCTACATGAACCGCGAAGCTCTGGAAAAGACGCTGCTGACCGGCGAGGCGCACTACTGGAGCCGGTCGCGCCAAACGCTCTGGCACAAGGGGGCAACGAGCGGTCTGGTACAGGTGGTCGAGGAAATGCGCGTCGATGACGACCAGGATGCTGTCTGGTTGCGTGTGCGCGTGGCCGGTTCTGGCGCGAGTTGCCACGTAGGCTATCGGTCGTGTTTTTATCGGCGGGTCCCGGTCGGGGAGCAGCGCCAGGCGGGTGCCGCGCTGGTGTTCACTGAATCAGAAAAGACGTTCGACCCGAAACAGATCTATGGTGATGCGCCCAATCCTACGGTGCTGTAGCAGGTCGATGGCGGCCGGTGGCCTGTGTGCCCGATCTTCTGGTGACGGGGTCAGTGCTTTGCAGAGAATGATTGGACGTCGGCCCGAAGCCATTTTTATTCTGTGATTTCGTGCGTTGTACGCATGCTGCATCGAGATAGAAGCATAGGGTGCAAGGCAGGTAGGGTGCAAGGCAGGTAGGGTGCAAGGCAGGTCCAAATAGGATTTGGCCTGTCTTGGCATTGGCCGATGCGGCGGCTCAGGAAATCTGCAAAGACCCTGTCGCGCCCATGAGCAGGCTGATCACCTCGGGCGCAGTAATGATCTCGAAACGTGGGTCCATCTGCTCGGCGCTCAAGCCGTTATGCAGCATGCAGGACTTGCACACGGCCACGCGCCCGCCTTGTTCCAGGTATTTCTTCAGCAGGTCTGCGGCTGGTTCAAAAGGCTCACCAATGCGGATTGGATCAACGGCGCCGGGTACGCCTAAAGCGACCCCTTCGGCCATCAGAATCAGGCAGGCGCTATGTCCTTGTTGAACAGCATTGACAGCCATGGTCAGGGCCACGGTCACCTTGTCTGGATTGCCCAGCGCATGGAACAACGTGGCTACGAAAGCAGCGGGTTTGGGCATGACAGTGCTCCTTGTTGCGGATTGAGAATTTGAGTTGAGTCGGCTCGGTAATCGCGGGGGCGTAGAGAATGATTGTTCAAATGCAAAAAGGCCCAAACCGTAGTCTGGGCCTTTTTTGAATCTGGAGCGGGAAACGAGTCTCGAACTCGCGACCTCAACCTTGGCAAGGTTGCGCTCTACCAACTGAGCTATTCCCGCGTTGTTTAGCTATTCAGCTAAGCCATGCATTGTATGGCGCATTTTTCAGTCTGTCAAATCACCCGGCTTGCGCCTTGTGCTTTTCCAGCAGCGGGGCCCGGGCCTGTTCAGGTGCCGATGCCCATGTCCAATCAAGCAAGAGGCAGAAATATAAAAGATGAGAGTAGAACCTGTCAAATGGGTCGCGTGTGCGGGCGCTGCTCGAACCTCTGCCATCCGGACCTTGCGCGGTATGCTTACGCCTTTCTGTTCGAGTCTTTCGCATCATGTCCGCCTCGCCCCTCGTTTTTTCCGATCAGGACCTGCAGGACTGCAATACCCTGGGCCTGCCGGCGCGGGCTGCCGTGGCGGTGCTGGATGATGAATCCTCGATCCCGGCCTTGTGCGCAGCCCTGGCCGCCTCGGCAGGAACGGCAGCGGCTGCGCCATTGTTCGTCCTGGGGGGGGGCAGCAATCTGGTCATGGCTGCGCGTCCTCGCCATCGTATTCTGCGCGTGGCGCTGCGCGGCATCCGGCTCTGGGACGAGACCCCTGGCCATTGGGTGGTCGAGGCCGCTGCGGGGGAATCCTGGCATGGCTTTGTCGACCACTGTCTGACTCAGGGTTGGCCGGGACTGGAAAATCTGGCGCTGATCCCGGGGACGGTGGGGGCAGCGCCAGTGCAGAACATCGGCGCCTATGGACTGGAACTGGACCAGCGCCTGCATTCGGTGGTGGCCTGGGATTTGCGTGCAGGGCGGGTGCGCGAACTGCATCCGCGCGAATGCGGCTTCGCCTATCGCGACAGCATGTTCAAGCGCGATGGGGCAGGGCGTTGGTTGATCGTGCGAGTGCGATTCATGCTACCCAAGGACTGGACGCCGCGTCTGGATTATCCGGACCTGCGCGATCATCCAGGACTGGGTGGTGGGCGGGGGGCGTCCGGCCTCGCAGGCCCGGGGCACCGCACGGCGGCAGGGCCGACGCCGCGCCAGATTTTCGATGCCGTGTGCGACATCCGCCGCCGCAAACTGCCGGATCCGGCAGTGTTGGGCAACGCGGGCAGTTTTTTCAAGAACCCGGTGGTCGATGCCGGGCAGGCCGCGGTCTTGCAGCAGCGTTTCCCGGATCTGCGAGGCTATCCCCAGGCCGATGGGCGGGTCAAGCTGGCGGCGGGCTGGCTGATCGAGCAGGCCGGCTGGAAAGGGCGGCGTCTGGGGCCTGTGGGCATGCACAGGACCCAGGCCCTGGTGCTGGTGAATCACGGTGGCGCCCAGGCGGCGGATGTCCAGGCGCTGGCGCGGGCCGTGCGCGCCGACGTGCAGGAAAGGTTCGGTGTGGACCTGGAACAGGAGCCCGTGCTGCTGGATTGAGGCGATCGGTTCAGGTCGCCAGCACGTCCTGCATGTCGAACAGGCCGAATTCGCGGCGTGCCAGGTAGCGGGCGGCGCGCAGGCTGCCTTGGGCATAGGTGGCGCGGCTGCTGGATCGATGGGTGATTTCGATGCGCTCGCCCGCACCGCAGAAATAGACGGTGTGATCGCCGATGATGTCGCCGCCACGCAGCACGGAAAAGCCGATGCGACCGGTTTCCCGGGGGCCTGTTTCGCCATGGCGTGCCCAGTCGGCGATCTCGTCCAGCGGTTTGCCCCAGGCGTGCGCCACGGCTTCGCCCATGGCCAGGGCTGTGCCGGAGGGGGCATCGACCTTGTTGCGGTGGTGCGCCTCGAAGACCTCGACATCATAGCCGGTGTTCAACAGCCGGGCTGCCATGTCCAGCAGCTTGAGCGTTGCGTTGACCCCCACGCTCATGTTGGGGGCGAAGACAATGGCGATTTTTTGCGCGGCAGCGCGGATGGCCTGCTTGCCCTCGGTGTCGAAGCCTGTGGTGCCGATGACGCACTTGACGCCATGCGTGACGCACGCGTCCAGGTGGGCCAGCGTGCCTTCTGGGCGGGTGAAGTCGATCAGGCAGTCGGCTGCGGCCAGGGCGTTCAGATCGTCGGTGATGCGCACCCCTGTGGTGATGCCCAGGGGGGCGCCGGCGTCCTGGCCGATGGCGTCATTGCCGGGGCGGTCCAGCGCCACGGCCAAGGTGAGATCCTGGGATTCCAGAACGGCCTGGATCAGCATGCGCCCCATGCGGCCCGAGGCGCCCGCGATGGCGATGCGCATTATTCCTGCCCCTGCTGCGGTGTGGCGTGTTCCGCATCGGTTGGCTGGATGGCTTCCTTGCCGCTGTCAGCTCGTTGGAAAGGCTGGCGATTGGGTTGTTCGTCGCCGGTCCAGCGCGTCAGCTGATCGTTTTCGAACCAGACGGTGAATTTGCGCAGTTCGTCCTGGCCGTAGCCGGGCTGATTGTAGTAGGGGTAATCCCAGCGCTCGGCGTGGAAGATGTCCTGCAGTGTGGGCGTGCCCAGGATGAAGCGCACCTGGTCGCGGGTCATGCCGATTTCGAGTTGAGCAACCTGTTCGGATGTGATCCAGTTGCCCTGCTGGATGGTGGCCCTGTAGGGAAAGCCCCAGTTGGTCGAGCCGCAGCCCGCAAGGCCCAATGCCATGACGCCGGCGGCCAGGCAGAGGATCAGCCGGTGGGAATGAGCGCTGGATACGATGTGCACGAAAGCCCCCGTGATGGATTCGATAGTCGCATATGGCGACCGCTAAAACCGCTATCATAAAGGGAAATCGGATTTTCGCATGCGCGCGGCTGGATGCGGGGGCCGGCCGGCTTGCTTGCCTTTCGCCGCATTCAACGGGATACTTCAATCATGAAAGACCAGATCGAACTCAAGACCGTGGGCCTGAAGGCGACGTTTCCGCGCCTGAAGATTCTCGATGTATTCCGCAAGGCGGAAACCCGTCACCATAGTGCCGAAGACGTCTATCGCGCCTTGATCACCGAGGACGTGGACATTGGCCTGGCCACCGTGTATCGCGTGCTGACCCAGTTCGAGCAGGCCGGCATTCTGTTGCGCAGCCAGTTCGATGGCGGCAAGGCGGTATTCGAACTGAACGACGGCGATCATCACGATCACCTGATCTGCACCAACTGCGGCCGGGTGGTGGAATTTTCCGATGCGGAAATCGAAAAGCGCCAGCACCGGATTGCCAAGGAAAACGGCTTTGTTCTCGAAAGCCACAATATGATGCTCTACGGTATCTGCCCGCAGTGCAACGCCGCTAAAAAAGCCTGATTGCCGACGATCTGCCAGCTGGCGTGCCAGCCCCCCCGCCGCTGGCTTCAGCCTGTCTGCCCCGATGTCAGCATTTCCTGGGCATGGGTGCGCGTGGCCGCCGTCACTTTCAGCCCACCCAGCATGCGGGCGATTTCTTCCGTGCGGGATTCGGCGTCCAGCGCCTGGATGGCCGACAGCGTGCGGCCGGCGCGGGTGGTCTTGCTGACCTGGAAATGCCGGGTGGCGCAGGCCGCCACCTGGGGCAGATGCGTGACGCACAGGACCTGATGGCGGGTGCCCAGTTCTCGCAGCAGGCGGCCGACGACCTCGGCCACGGCACCGCCGATGCCGGCGTCCACTTCGTCGAAGATCAGGGTCGGGACTCGGGCGGCCTGGCTGGCGATGACCGACAGGGCCAGGGAAATGCGCGCCAGTTCACCCCCGGAAGCCACCCGCGATAATGGCCGGGGCGGGACGCCGGCATGGCCGGCCACCAGGAATTCGATGGTCTCCAGACCGTGCGCGGATGGCTTGCATGCGGACAGGGCGATTTCGAAGACGCCGCCATCCATGGACAAAGTCTGCATGGCGGACGTGACTTGTGCCGCAAGCTGCACGGCTGTTGCGCGCCGGGCGGCACCCAGTGCGCGAGCCTGTTCCATGTAGTGTGATTCGGCCTGGCGGCAGGCCTGTTCCAGCGATGCCAGGTCCTGGCCGGCCTCGGCCTGGCGCAGTTGGCCGCGCAGCGTTTCATGGAATTCGAACAGGGTGTCGGGTTCGATGTGGAAGCGGCGGGCTGCTTCGAACATGCGGCTCATGCGGGCGTCGGCCTGCGCCAGGGCATCGGGGTCTGGCTCCAGGCGGTCGGCATAGGCGTTCAGGCCGGAGACGGTTTCCGCACACAGGATGCGGGCCGATTCCAGGGCCTGGCAGTGTTCTTCCAGGGCGGGGTCGTGGCGCACCAGGGATTGCAATGCATGGATGGCGGTGTGCAGGGCCTGGGCTGCCGAGCCGGATTCGCCGTCCAGCGCTTCGACGGCCTGACCGGCGCCCGCCAGCAGGGCCTGCGCGTGCGCCAGGCGCGACTGGCGGGCGCACAGGTCCGGCCATTCGCCTGATTCGGGGGCCAGTTCGTCCAGCCAGGCGACATCGGCGGCCAGGCGGTCCAGCCGCGCCGCCTGGCCGGCGGCATCGTCGCGGGCGGATTCCAGGGCTGCCTGTGCCTGTCGCCAGTCGGTCCACGCCTGTTGCAAGCCGCGCACCTGATCGGTGTGTCCACCTTGGGTATCCAGCAAGTCCCGCTGGCTGGCAGGCTGCAGCAGGCTCTGGTGCGCATGCTGGCCGTGGATGTCCACCAGCAGGGCGCCCAGGTCGCGCAATTGGCCCAGGGTGGCCGGCACACCGTTGATCCAGGCCTTGCTGCGGCCTTGCGAGTCAATGACGCGGCGCAAGATCAGTTCCGGGCCGTCCAGGGCCTGTTCGGCCAACCAGTCGGCGGCGGTTTCTGGGATGTCGAAGACGGCACTGATATCGGCACGCGGGGCGTCCTGGCGGATCAGCGTGGCGTCACCCCGGCCGCCCAGGGCCAGTGCCAGGGCGTCGATCAGGATCGACTTGCCGGCCCCGGTCTCGCCCGAAAACACGGAAAAGCCGGCATCGAAGGCAATGTCGGCTTGATCGACGATGACGAAATCACGGATGTGCAGCGAACGCAGCATGGTGTGGGCAGGGGTTTCGGACCTATTGGTCGGGTTCGTCCCAGGGTTGCAGCATGCGATTCCAGTTCAGCTTGCTGCGCAGGGTGGAAAAATAGCTGTAGCCCTGGGGATGCAGGAAGCGGATTCGGTGCGGGCTGCGGCGCACGTCGATACGATCGCCTTCCTGGCAGTTGGACAGGGCCTGCATGTCGAAGTGGACGCTGGCGCCTGATTCCACGCGGCCCAGGGCACTGATGGTGATGCTCAGCACGCTGTCCTCGGGCAGGGTGATGGGGCGGTTCGACAGGGTCTGCGGCGCGACGGGGACCAGCACCAGCGCATTGACCTGGGGGTGCAGGATCGGCCCGCCTGCGGACAGGGCGTAGGCGGTCGACCCGGTCGGCGTGGCGATGATCAGGCCGTCGGCGCGCTGGCTGTGCATGAAGGCGCCGTTGCATTCAACGCGCAGTTCGATCATGCCGCCGCGCCCGGCGCGATTGATGATGACGTCGTTCAGGGCCAGGCCGGAAAAAATGGATGCGCCGTCGCGCATCACGCGGCCTTCGAGGAGAATGCGCTCGTCCTGGACAAAAGCGCCATTCAGGATGCGGGTGATGGCCTCGTCGGCGCTGCCCAGGGGGATGTCGGTGATGAAGCCCAGGCGGCCATGGTTGATGCCGATCATGGCCACGTCAGATGTGGCCAGCTGGCGTGCAGCCGCCAGCATGGTGCCGTCGCCGCCCATGATGATGGCCAGGTCGGCACGTGCGCCGATGTCCGCGTACGAGGCCAACGGGAAATCGGCCACCCCGGTATTGCGGCCCGTTTCGGCTTCGATCAGGATGTCGCACCCTGCCGCAGTCAGGACCTGGCCCAGCCGGCGCAGGGGCGCATCCATGCCACTGTCCTGGTGGCGGCCGATCAGGGCGACGGTCTTGAAATGCATGGGCGGGGAGCCTTTCGGAATTAATGGAATAATATGGATACGCCTATCGGCGCGTACCCGCCGATTATAGGGGGATGAGATCGGACATGAAATGGCGCACGTGGACCATTTCATGCCGGGCGAGTCCGGGCGCCGTGCAAGGCGCAAGGTCAAGAGATGCCGCAATTTGAAAATGGCCCCGGCCTGACGAATATGCGCCAAACAGGGCACCAAGCATGGATGATCGAGCCAAGTCATTGCTGAAGGCGCTGGTCGAACGCTACATCGCGGACGGCCAGCCTGTGGGGTCGCGCACCCTGTCCAAGGTCTTCGACCTGTCGCCGGCCACGATCCGCAACGTCATGGCCGACCTGGAGGACCTGGGACTGATCCACAGTCCGCATACATCAGCGGGCCGTGTGCCCACGCCGCGCGGCTACCGCATGTTCGTCGACAGCCTGCTGACCGCCCGGTCCTATGAACTCAGCCCCGACCTGCAGATCGAGGACTGTCTGCCGGCGGCCGAGCCCGGCCGCGCCGTGACTGCCGCCGCCACGCTGCTGTCGAATCTGTCGCAGTTCGCGGGCGTGGTGCTCACCCCCAAGCGCACCCAGGTATTCCGGCATATCGAATTCATTCGCCTGTCGGACCGGCGCGTGCTGCTGATCATCGTCACGCCCAATGGCGATGTGCAGAACCGCATCCTGTTTGTCTCGCGTGAATTCTCCGAAGCCGAACTGCTGGAGGCCTCCAATTTCTTCAACCGGCAGTTTTCCGGCAAATCCTTTCATGCGGTCCGCCAGGCCTTGGCTGATGAGCTCACCTCGCTGCGCACCGATATTTCCCGACTGATGCAGCAGGCGGTGGACGCCGGCCTGGATGCGCCGGACGCAGATGACGAAGCGGTTGTCATTTCCGGCGAGGGCAAGCTGCTGGGGGTGTCCGAAATGACGGCCGACATGGACCGGCTGCGCCGCCTGTTCCAGTTGTTCGAACAGAAAACCGATCTGCTGCATCTGCTGGATGTGTCCAGCCGTGCCCAGGGGGTGCAGATCTACATCGGTGGGGACTCCCGCTTGATGCCCCTGGAGGACGTCTCGGTCATCACTGCGCCCTACGGGGCCGATGGCCAGGTGATCGGCACGCTGGGCGTCATCGGCCCCAGCCGCATGGCCTATGATCGCGTCATCCCCATCGTCGACATCACCGCGCGCATGCTGTCCAATGCCCTGGGCCAGGCGGCTTTCTGATGTCGCTTTTCCCTGTATTCCGATCATGAGCCGTTTTCTTCCCGAGGCGCCCGATCCTCGGGCGCTGGATCCGCATGCCCCTGGCCCGGATCGCGGGCCCCTGGGGGTCCTGCTGATCAACCTGGGCACGCCGGATGCGCCCACGCCGGCGGCGGTGCGCCGCTATCTGGGCGAATTCCTGTCCGATCCCCGGGTGGTGGAATTGCCGGCGGTGCTGTGGCAGATCATCCTGCGCCTGTTCGTGCTGACGCGGCGGCCAGCGGCCATTGCGCCAAAGTACGCCCAGATCTGGCTCGATCGGGGTTCTCCCTTGCTGGTGTACAGCCAGGGCCTGGCCGACGGTGTGGCGGCATCCCTGCGGGACCGGGGGCTGGATGTGCGGGTCGGACTGGCGATGCGCTACGGCCGGCCGGCCCTGACGGATGCCCTGGACGCCTTGCGCGGGGCCGGTTGTCGCCGCATTCTGGTGGCGCCGATGTATCCCCAGTACGCCGCCAGCACCACGGCCACGGCGGTCGATGCCGTGACCGCGCATCTGACCCGGCTGCGCCATCAGCCCACATTGCGTTTCCTGGATCCTTTTCCCACGGCCGATGCTTATGTAGATGCACTGTACCGCTCGGTGTGCGCACATTGGGACCGGGTTGGCAAGCCGGATCGCTTGCTGCTCAGTTTTCATGGCCTGCCCCAGCAATCGGTGCGCCTGGGCGATCCCTATTTCCGCGACTGTCAACAGACTGTCCGGGCCTTGCGCGCACGCCTGGGTGCCGACGGCGATCGCCTGCATGTGGCCTTCCAGAGCCGTTTCGGGGCGGCGCCCTGGCTGCAGCCCTATACCCAGCCCACACTGGAATCCTGGGGGCGGGCAGGTGTCGGTACGGTCGATCTGATGTGTCCGGGCTTTCTGGCGGATTGCCTGGAAACCCTGGAGGAAATCAATGTGGGCTGTCGCGAGGCGTTCCTGGCGGCGGGCGGAAGGGTTTTCCGCTATATCCCCTGTCTGAACGCCGACCCGGACTGGGCCCGGGGCTTTGCCGGATTGATTGCCGACAATCTGGCTGGTTGGACATCGTCGTCCCGGGGCTGTCCAGTGGGGGGCTCAAGCCACCGCCCAGGGGCTTGAAGAACACACGCCCGTCCCCATTTACTCTTTCGTTCATCTATTTCAGTATTGGAGATTTCACCATGCCGGCACCCCAGGAAGACTTGGACCCACAAGCCGCGCCGAGCGCCGAAACCCAGGCCGAAGATTCCCAGCCGGCTGCGGAAGCACAGCCGGGTGAGGATCTGGCCACGCTGCTGGACGCCGCCCAGAAGCAGATTGCCGATTATCACGATCAGTTGCTGCGCGCGCACGCCGAAGTCGAGAACGTCCGCCGTCGCGCCCAGGAAGACGTCTCCAAGGCCCGCAAGTTCGGCACGGAATCCTTTGCCGAGAGCCTGATTCCGGTGCGTGACAGCCTGGAAGCCGCGCTGGCCCAGGAAAACCAGACCGCCGAGGACTGGAAGGCGGGGGTCGAGGCCACCTTGCGGCAATTGAACACGGCCTTCGAACGCAACCAGATGCGCGAGATCGCACCGGCCCCCGGCGATGTCTTCGATCCGCACCGCCATCAGGCGATTTCCAACGTGTCGTCGGAACACCCCCAGGGCACCATCGCCCAGACCCTGCAAAAGGGCTATCTGATCGCCGACCGCGTATTGCGTCCGGCGCTGGTCATGGTGTCGGCCGGAGCAGCCGCCTGATGCATCCCGGGGCTTGAAACCGGACTCGGCGGCCCCATATTCGAACCATTGGCGGGCATGATGCCCACCCACTCATTCAAACATCGACAGGATTCAACATGAGCAAGATCATCGGCATCGACCTGGGGACGACCAACAGCTGTGTCTCTGTGCTGGACGGCTCCAAGGTCAAGATCATCGAAAACGCCGAAGGCGCGCGCACCACGCCTTCGATCGTCGCCTACATGCAGGATGGCGAAATTTTGGTGGGCGCCCCGGCCAAGCGCCAGGCCGTCACCAACCCGAAGAACACCATCTTCGCAGTCAAGCGCCTGATCGGCCGCAAGTTCGATGAAAAGGCCGTGCAAAAGGACATCGACCTGATGCCCTATTCGATCATCAAGGCCGACAATGGCGACGCCTGGGTCGAAGCCCAGGATAAAAAGCTGGCCCCCCCGCAGGTGTCGGCCGATATCTTGCGCAAGATGAAAAAGACCGCCGAGGACTACCTGGGCGAGGAAGTCACCGAAGCCGTGATCACGGTGCCGGCCTATTTCAATGACAGCCAGCGCCAAGCCACCAAGGACGCGGGCCGCATCGCCGGCCTGGACGTCAAGCGCATCATCAACGAACCGACTGCGGCGGCCCTGGCCTTCGGCCTGGACAAATCCGAACGTGGCGACCGCAAGATCGTCGTCTATGACCTGGGCGGCGGCACCTTCGACGTGTCCATCATCGAAATTGCCGATGTGGATGGCGAAAAGCAGTTCGAGGTGCTGTCGACCAACGGCGATACGTTCCTGGGTGGCGAAGACTTCGACCAGCGCATCATCGAATACATCATCGCCGAATTCAAGAAGGAATCCGGCGCCGATCTGTCCAAGGACGTGCTGGCGCTGCAGCGTCTGAAAGAAGCCGCCGAAAAGGCCAAGATCGAACTGTCTTCCACGCAGCAGACCGAAATCAACCTGCCGTACATCACGGCGGACGCTTCCGGCCCGAAACACCTGAACCTGAAGATCACCCGCTCCAAGCTGGAAGCCCTGGTCGAGGAACTGATCGAACGCACGATCGAACCTTGCCGGGTGGCGATCAAGGACGCTGGCGTCAAGGTTTCCGACATCGATGACGTGATCCTGGTCGGTGGCATGACCCGCATGCCCAAGGTGCAGGAAAAGGTCAAGGAATTCTTCGGTCGCGATCCGCGCAAGGACGTGAATCCGGACGAGGCCGTGGCTGCGGGTGCCGCCATCCAGGGTTCCGTGCTGTCGGGCGATCGCAAGGACGTGCTGCTGCTGGACGTGACGCCGCTGTCGCTGGGGATCGAGACCCTGGGCGGGGTCATGACCAAGATGATCAAAAAGAACACCACCATTCCGACGCGTTTTTCGCAGGTGTTCTCCACGGCGGACGACAACCAGCCGGCCGTGACCATCAAGGTCTACCAGGGCGAGCGTGAAATCGCCGCAGGCAACAAGGCGCTGGGCGAATTCAACCTGGAAGGCATTCCGCCGGCTCCGCGTGGTCTGCCGCAGATCGAGGTCACTTTCGACATCGACGCCAACGGCATCCTGCATGTGTCGGCCAAGGACAAGGGCACCGGCAAGGAAAACAAGATCACGATCAAGGCCAGTTCCGGCCTGACCGAGGACGAGATCGAGCGCATGGTCAAGGACGCCGAGGCCAATGCCGAGGAAGACCACCGCATCGCCGAACTGGCGCAGACGCGCAATCAGGCCGATGGCCTGGTCCACGCCACGCGCAAGTCTCTGACGGAATACGGTGACAAACTCGAAGCTTCTGAAAAAGAAGCCATCGAGTCGGCGATCAAGGACCTGGAAGAAGCCATCAAGGGCGATGACAAGGCGGCCATCGATGCCAAGGTCGAGGCTTTGTCCACCGCTTCGCAGAAACTGGGCGAAAAGATGTACGCCGACATGCAGGCCAAGCAGGCGGCCGAAGGAGCGGCTGCGGCCGATGGCGCCAAGCCGGTCGAGGACGACATCGTCGATGCCGACTTCAAGGAAGTGAAGCGCGACTGAACCTGCGCCGGCCACGCGCCGGGGGCCCACGAGACCCCGGCGCGTGGCGGGCAGCCGCATGTTCCTGCCCGGAACCGACGCGCTCGTCGGGCCGGGCATCTGTCCTTCAATCAGCAGCGCATAGCACAGGCAACCCGAATCCATGGCAAAACGAGATTTTTACGACGTCCTGGGCGTAG
>Ga0265295_1004324_pt1 | contig 19272 bp, 16 predicted proteins | sample Munlansysbiofilm_FD_192503 | JGI IMG/M metagenome (GOLD analysis project Ga0265295, IMG submission 192503) | Leachate microbial communities from a municipal landfill in Southern Ontario, Canada - Methane capture system biofilm | ecosystem: Engineered > Solid waste > Landfill > Unclassified ... | reverse complement strand
TTCAGGCACTGGATCAAATGTATCATTAGAACTAACATATGTAATTTTTAGATTGCTTTGTTTAGAAACAACCGTCGCGCTTGTATAAGAAATAGTGGCTGTACGTGTTGTTGTAAACCAAGCGAAGGTTGAACCAGTCGCAGCAATTCCGCTGAGGACCGCAAGTCCAACCGAAGACAACAATAATTTTTTGTTTTTATTCATAGTTGAATACCTTTTTTTGTTTTCCTTTTCTTTTTTAAATGGATGATGAACTATTTTATTTGAAGACCTTATGAGTATGGGTACACCCATAAAGTCTTCTTATTAACTAGATCACAAAATAAATAGCAAATAACTTAAGCTTCAAGCGCAAAGAGATCAATGTCGATATCGAAAATGCCGCCAATGGCATCGTTATCACAATCGGCATCTTGACCTTCAACCCATGCCCGGAAAGTAACGTTTTTAGTTGCTGACCAGTCTCCTGCACCAAGAACAGACTCTGTTGGTACTAAGGATAAAATACGTCCAGCAAAATCAACAGGATTGGATGTATGAGTGGTGAAAGAAGCTACTGGTACTGGTGAAAGAGCAGTAGTTGTTGCACTAGCAATTGCTACTGGTGTTGATGAAGCAGCACTAAGTGGGGCAGCTCCATCCAGATCAGGGGCATAATATAAAACAGCGGCACCATCAACAATAACCGCCATTCTCGATGAGGCTACAGCCTCAACACTTTCCGGATTAGCGTCAAAAGCAGAGATTACAGTGTCCGCGCCAAGATAAACATTCATCGAAGCTTCACCTTGAATGGTGACGCTGATTGTAAAATCAATAAATAAACCGTCAGCTGAAGAGGAAAAATCCACTACATTAATTGAGCTAGCAATCGCTGGATCAGCACTCCACACTGGCTTATAGAAATTCAAACCATTACCAGAAATATCAGTTACCATATTTCCGCCAGTTAAGGTAAGTAGACTACCAGCTTGGCTTTCTGTCATCGTATTTAGTGAACTGACATAATCAATAAGTAAATTACTTTGACCAGATTTAACCGTCGCTTTTGAGTAGGAAACACTCGCCGTCCGGGTGGTTGTAAACCAAGCAAAGGTGGAACCAGTTGCGGCAATACCACTGAGTAAGGCAAGACCGACAGATGTTAATAAAACTTTATTCTTCTTATTCATGACTAAAATCCTCCATTTTTTATTCCCTTTGTCATCAAGGGGTGAGACTCGCATGTTAATGGGCACCGAGTCAAGCGGGCAATTCGCTTCCAAGAATCTAACCAACGAGGGAGGTGCGGTTAATTTTTGGTACCTTTATTATAATTCAAATGCAAATTTTTATGCAAGCGGAATGTATTAAATTTTTTTAAAAAATGCATTTTGACTTGATAAAAGATCAATTAGTACGGCTAATAAGTAGAGCATCCAAGCGGAAAATCAGTCCTTGATAGACATTAGAATTTCCGAGTGGAGATTTTTCAAAATATAGATTATCTCCAGCATAGGAATGAAAATTATAGTAAGTCGCTGGGTCATCACTAAAGTTAATTGTAAAAAGAAAAATTCTTTTTTGCGGGACGACACTCGCATCAAAAGAGAAAGAATTTAAAGTTGCGTACTCGTCAGTTCCATCAAATTTATCACCTTCAGCTGGTGTGGCTGCACTCACAAAAGCGGCGGCGTTACTTGTAATTGTAGTATTGTCAGCATCACCATTAATAATCGTGCTATAGATATTAACCGCCTCGGCAATATTGATTAGTTGATTGGTCGCAACGTTATAGTAATTTGTCGCGCTTTCACTTGTAAATCCATTAATCTTTATTTCATACGTACGCGCGACATCACTCGCACTTAGTGATAATTCTAAAGCAAAGGTCAAACGATAGGATGGTTGTTTGATTGATAACTGATATTGATGAAAATCACTGGAGACAGGGACAAAGTCACTCGCGTAATCATCAACACTCACATCGACATCAGTTGAGGAAAAATCACTTGAAGGATAACCTTCATCACCATTACCAACAAAGTATTTCAACTGATGGGTAACAATTTGTTCAATTCCAACATCTAATCCACCAATTGAAGCATTACGATTAAACATAAACCAGGAATATGTAACATAGACAAGCGATGTTAAAGCGACGGCTAACGAGACAAATGTGAGCCCGAGTTTAATTCGAAGTTGGAAAATGCGCTTTTGATGTTTATTCATAATTTGCTACCATGTTTCACTGGAAAATGTGGCGGATGAATAATTAGTCGTATTTTCTAAGTTCCAATCGTTACTAGTGACATTTTGAATGCCATAGACCGTTGAACCACTAAAGAATTGATTAGCCGAGCGATAGAAACGGTAATTCGCGTATTGACCGCTTGTATATATCGCGCTTGTGACGACATCAAAGTTTATGCGGACCCCACTTCTAATTGGCCAATCGGTCCAACTACCATCACTAAAACTTGGCAAAGCATATAAATAGTCAACGTTATTAATTTGCCGGCTTATGGTTCCATCTAATGAAGTGAAAAATAAATCTAAACTAAGAATCTTCAATGAAAAGTTCGTGTAATTAAGATCATATGTTTGTCTTGTCATTGCGGTATTATCAGTTGATGTGCTCGCCACATAAGTTGGAGTTAACCGCGTGCGCCCAACACCTAAGCCGATTACAAGATGATAGCCAGACGATAAAGCAAAGCGATCACGATCAAAAACAAAGGATAATTCTTGTTCAACAACACCAGTTAATGGACTACCAAATTCATCAGTAAGAATTACAGAATGGGCACTTGGATCGTAGATTGGGTTATTATTATCATCGAGTTCAGTACTTAAATCTTCAAAAACATTTGTGGAATAATAATTGAGCGGAATTCCGAGAAAGCTTCCGGGATTTGGATTGTAAGAGTTAAATAATAGTTGGAATTTGTTTTCGTTACTTCCGGTTGCCACATAAGAAACACGAATTTTTGCTTCATAGCGCGTATTTGTAATCAAACTTGACCATCCCGGATTTGTCGTGCTCATGTAAATCCAAATACCATTATGTAGGAACGAATACGTATTGATATAGCGGGTTCCAATCCAGGAACTCTTTTTCTGAATGACCATATAGCCGGCGAGAGCATCATCAACTTGGAGCGCATATTGCGTGTTCGCGCCATTGATATAACTCGTATCAGTAAGACCAGGATAGTGCCGGAGATAGGAAAATTCGCTTGTTGTCACTCCATAGTGCGAAGATAAATTTTGTGCGTAAGTTTGCATATTTGTGTAGTAAGTATTGATTTCGGTTGAAACAGTTGGTAACGCTGGTTCATTAACAGCTGGTAAAAGTTGCTCAGGCAGTGGGGGATAAAGATTAGCTGAATCGCGAATCAAAGCATCATAATCAAAAAAGCGCCGGGTGAATTCACCGTTTGCATCATCATTAACGTTATCGTTAACAGAACGTCCAATCAATGTTGTATAAGATTGCACCTGGCGGCCGGATACGTAAAGTTTAGCGTTATTGGCAAGAGCGTTATCACTGCCACCATAAAGACCAAGATTTCGTGCTTCACCATCGAGATGACCAATAAAGAATCCAACATAAGTAGCATGAACGCCAAAACCAATGTTATCTATATCATGAATGGTTTTCCAATAACCTTGATTGGTGTCAGTTGAAACATCGGCAATATTTACATCACCAGCATCGGTCACATTTATTTGCCATCTTTCGAGCGTGTAAGAAACAATCATGTCTTGATATAAACCGTATACAGTTGCTGCTAATTGAACAGGATAAAACGCCCCATCTTCAGCATCGGCAGGAACATTAACATTCCAGCGACTTGTATTCGCATCATAAACTAAAAGACTTTCATCACTACTTGTCCATTGGATTGCGTAGCTAACGCCATTAGCGCTGACACTTGTTGCGCTAACGGTAAAATACGCTTGAGCAGTCCCATTGCGTGGTGTTAGGGTAATTTGTAAATTAGTTGCTTCCGTACTTAAGATGCTATCAAAAGGATTAGTTGTTGCTAATTGGTTGGGGTTATTTTCAGCGTTCACATAAATTGTTGGCGCACTTAAAATGAAATCATGTACTTGACTATTAATCGCGGTGTAGCCAAACATACCGACATCGTTTGTTTGCGAGCCGACGACAACTAAATTATTGATGATTTTACCATTACCATCAAACTGCGAGAAAAATGGGTAATCTTCACTACCAATCGGCATAAGATTTTCACCACTCCAAACCATTCCGGTCGTCGGGATTGTTGAACTTAAGCGAAAATGTGTGTTTTTGCCAAACACACCAAGCACATTAAGTTTTTGTAAATTGCGTAAATGATCGGGAGTTGCAATTAGATACGGAGTAGTTTTACTCCCATTTCCGCCTTCAAAATATGTTGATAAACGCCCAACGTTAAAATCAACCGGCACTTGATATTGCTGATTGTATATAAAGGCGGCTGAAGCAAAACCAATTGAAGCAGCAGCCCCAGTCACGATTGAACCTAAAAGGAGCAAAATGGTTTTAAGATTCATTTTCTTCATGGCGTTACTCCAAAAGGCACGAGCGAATATTGGAAATTGAACTGTAGTTTGCGACCGAATAGCAAATCATTATCAGCAAGATCTGGATTATTATCAATGAATTGATAAAAAGCTAGCGGATCTGGTGTAATTTCGACCACCACACTTTTTAAAAAATGATTGTAGTAAAATCCTTGTTCTCCAGCCGGAATCATTAAGGTAATCTGTTCACTATTATTTTCATCGATAATGCGACCATTAAGACTGTCATAAGGACCTAAATTATTTATAGTTGGATCGTAATTAGTGACGCCACTTAACATGTTGATCAGTCCATAGGTAGATAAAATATCAACGCCGTTTGGTGCGGGCGTCGCATATTCCAGCGGAAGTAAAGCATTATTGTTTTGCACCATAAAACGGTAGGAGAAATCACTAAAAGCAGGGACGATTTCTGGACTTACATAGTCTGGGAGCATCAACGATATTTTTAAATATGAGAGCGGCACGTTGGCAAATAGTTGCAATTCGACAAAATATGCCGGGAACGCATTGGCATTAAGCGTATTTTCATTTAGATATAAGTCAGCGAGCGAAAAGTCACTGAAAAAGGTTCCGCTTGCATCTTCAAACGTAAATGTTAATTGACCTTGGTCGCTAGCGATAAGACTCTCATTAAGTTCAGGAGTTAAATTCGTATAGGTCGTGAGTCCACTATGCTGACGTTTAAACATATAACCTTGGACTTGTGCTTGCGCTTCACCAATTTGAAGTTCAATGTGATCAACAAACCGGTTGTTATTTATCCACGCAAAGGAAAAAGTTGAAAGCAGCATACCACTCACAAGTAAAGTTATAAAATTAGTCGCTAAAAGCCAGTGTTTTTTGCCCATTGGTTACAAAAAAGTAGCGCAGTACCTTTCCCTCTATTCAAGCAGTAGGTAACTGGCTACCTCACAATAAGGCCCTATAGCTTTGCGTCGCTAGATTGCTCTAGTTTTGCCTTTGTCTCTAAGCAAAGTATAAATACTTTAAAAATGGATGTCAATAAATCTTCAAATTTTCAAAATAGTGTAAAAAAGGCAAAAAATTCGTATTTAAAGTAAAATTCTTCGTATGCTCACTATATTTTTTTCGTAAATAATAACTTTAAATAGAAAGATTCGGCGTGACAAACAACTAAATTTAGAGTAATTAAAAAATGAGTGTCCACAGCGTAATCCTTATGATATAATTATAAATACTGTAGAGCATTTAAATTTTTGTGAGATTATTTAATTTCAGGGGGACGAAATTACGATAACCTTTTATCAGTTAAAGTAATAATTTTATTATGACATACCTTATTTTAATGACTGATATATTTCTTTTCATCGTTGTACTTGCTGTCTACGCTTATCTATATAAGCAGTTTAGTCCGGGCAATCAAGCACATCGTATTTTCAAAAGCATTTTTTATACAATCATTTTACTTTTAGCCTTTAATGTTGTTATTCATATTTCCTATCTATTTAATACCCTCCATCGATTAACTGTTTTATTTGTAGTTTTAAGCAGTATCATCGTTCCTTTAATCAGTGTTTTTTGGCTATTTTTTGTCTATTCATTCACAAAGTGTAAATTTAAAAGTTTAATATTAAACATTATCGCGCTCATTATTTTGCTTGCTAATTTAGGCTTCTCTATATTTTCAATTATACCGGGATACAATTTGTATTTTGATTTTTCAGGGACATACCCGCAAATTGGCCCATATTTCTTTATCTATGGTATTTTTACACTAATTCCTTTTGTCATCTCCTTAATTATTATTCTCGCGCAGTGGCGCAGTATCAAACCAGCTAACCATCCTGAAATTATGTTTCTTATTAACTTTTTGCCGTTTATGGGAATTGTTAGTCAGACAATAATTGGCGACTTTACAATTTTAATCACAAGCCTGATTTTGACCTTTATTATTACTGCCCTGGGTTTACAACATTTATTTGCCGTTACCGACTATTTAACTGGCCTATATAATCGGCGGCAATTAATCCAAAAACTTAATGAAAAGATTAAACGCATGAATAAAGATACTTGTATTGGCGGTTATATGATTGATCTTGATAATTTTAAAGCTCTCAATGATGAAAAAGGTCACAATGCTGGTGATGCCGCCCTGCGTGAATTTGCTGATATTTTACTTAATCTCATGAATAAAGGTGATTTCGTTTCGCGCTTTGGCGGTGATGAATTTGTTGTTATTCGTCCTTTAAAAGATCCAAGTGAACTTAAGGATTATAAACATCAGTTAATTGAAGCAATTAAAGAATATAACGCGTTGCCGACAACAGCGGTGCCAATTACACTGAGTATTGGCTGTCATGCCTTTTGCAAAGGACAAAATTGTATCGCAGAAGAATTTTTGGAAATTATTGATGATGCGATGTATGAAAATAAAAAAGAACGCAAACTTATTGAGCAAACAAGTAGCGAATGCGCGGATAAATAATTTAGTTTTTTTAGTTTTAATGAATTGATAAAACATAGTTAAATTTAGGCCAAAATAATTTGGCCTTTTTATTTGCTGTTCAAATACCAATTATATATACGTGAGAGGGCGTACGTTTGAAAGATATAGTCAATTTTTATGTTCTAAATTATAATAAAAAAGACTGATCAAAATACATTGAGGAGATGAATATTATGGATGTCAAAAAGTTACGCGAAGATGTGTTTAAGCGAACCGATAAATTGATTAAAACGCACGGTCCACGTCTTGCTGGTACCAAAGCCGCATTAGCGACTGCGGATGATTTAAAAGCTGAACTTGAAACGTTTTCGGATTGGGTGGCAAGTGAAGACTTCATTATCCATAAAGGTGCTTTTCTTGGTTGGATTCGGCTACTTGTAATTGCCTATATTGCTAGTGTGACCTTGCTTTGGTTTAAACTTCCTCTTTATGCCTTAATTATCGCTGCACTTGCACTGCTAATCTTAGTGCTCCAGTTTTTCCTTTACTTACCTTTATTAGATATTTTCTATCCGCGAAAAAAAGCGCGGAACGTTTATGGTGTGCTTGAACCAGAAAAAGAAGTGAAACAACAAATTATTGTTTCTGGTCATCACGATAGTGCCCATACATTTAATTTTCTGATTCATCAGCCAAAACTTTACAATTTACGGACAACAGGCTCGATTGCCCTTGTTATATTACTGATTGTCGTATCCGCTTATTTATTAATTTATCCGCCACTTACTACGCTTAACCTAATACTAAAAATTGTCTTATCAGGGGGTACGCTACTTGTTGGTCAAATGTGGTTTTTCGCAAGTAAAACCGCCACACCAGGTGCAGGTGATAACCTTGTAGCATCAGCGCTTGCTCTAACAATCGGACAATACTATAAAGAACAAAAAAGCGCGGGAAAAGGTCTCCAACACACACGCTTAATTCTTATGAGTTTTGATGCTGAAGAAGAAGGCTTACGAGGGGCACGCTCATATGCGAAAAAACATCTTAAAGAGTTTAAAGAAACGCCAACAATCGGTTTAAATATGGACTGTTTGTATGATGAACGTGAACTATTCTTTTTAACTAGTGATTTAAATAACTTTGTTGCCCTTGACGTAGCATTGGCAACTGAATTAGCGACAATTGCCTCTCAGCATGGAGAAAAAGTGACAACACAGAAACTAGCATTTCTAACTGGTGGAACAGATGCTGCGGAGTTAGCAAAAAAAGGTGTGCGTGTGACAACAGCAATCGGGATGCCATGGAGCAATGAAAACCGTTCAAATGTCTATCATACACCACAGGATACATTGGACAATGTACGCCCGGCAGTTGTTGAACAAATATTAAAAACGTATATCGAATTTATTGAAAAAGCGGATCAAAAAATTAACTAGATAGAACAAAAATAAATGGAAACAAACTATTTAATTGAATTAGCAAAACCCAATGATCTAGAGCAGATTATGAAAGTAATTGATGATGCACGCCAATTGCTTAAAACCCAAAACTCTGGTCAATGGCAAGATGGAACACCGAGCGAAAATACAATTCGACAGGACATTTTAAATAAGGCCTTTTATGTGTTAAAAGAAGGCATTAAAATTCTTGCCGTGATGGCGGTCCTTGATTACGAAAAAGACTATGACCAGCTACAAAGTGGCAGTTGGCAAGTTGCGGGTTCCTATTTTGTCATTCACCGTTTTGCCGTTACTAGTTCAGCCCGGCAAAAAGGTATAGCGAGTAAAATGCTTCAGTTTGTCGAGCATTTAGCGCATGAAAAACAGCAAGCCGCTGTGCGAATTGATACACACGAAAAAAACATACCGATGATTAATTTATTAAAAAAGAATGGTTATCGAGCAGTCGGTGTGGCTATCCTTGAAGGAAATAAAGTGCGAATCGCATTTGAAAAGCCGATTCAATAATATAGGCAAATCAAGGGTGTTTTGATAAATAGAGGTCTTTTTGCCACTATTTTTTTGTTAACCATTGATATGCATTTGGAAAGTGTTTAGCCCACGCTAATTCATTGTGTTTTGCCCGAGGATCAATCAATGTAGCAATGTTTTCTTTTGGAAAATTATTTTTAATTAGCAAATGACTTAGCCGCTTAACATAAGGAGTAATTGAACGTTCTAAGCCACCAGCGAAAAGAAATATACGCGGATAATCATTCATCGTACTTATTTTTGTTTGGACAAAGTTTTTAATCGAAGCATATTTATAAAGCTGAGCAGCAGTCGAAAATAATAAGCCAGAGCCGAATATTTCAGGGTAGGTGAGCAACATATAAAAAGACATCACACCACCCATGCTTGATCCACCAATGCCAGTATTAGAGCGGTTACTCAAAGTGTGAAAATGTGTATCGATATATGGTTTAACCGTGTTAACAATAAAGGAGGCGTATAGTTCTCCAGATGGTTGGTTAATCTTTTTTCTTATTCCCAAGATACGTGGCCAATTAGGTGATAATTCATTTAGTCGATCCTGACTATTATCAATACCAACAACAATAGTTCCATGGTCACCTTTAGCAATTAAGGCCGTGATAGTTTCATCAATTTCCCATTCGCCAGCATAAGAAGTAGCACTGTCAAACAAGTTTTGGCCATCATGCATGTAAAAAACTGGATAACGATTTTGTGGATTCTCTTGGCTATAACCTGGCGGTAGCCAAATACGAATAGGGCGCTCACGCTGATCAGGATAAGTGTTCATCACAAGTGATGTAATAATTAATTGCCCAGTGGATACACCAGGGAACACTTTTGGAATTTTCATTTTTTATGTACTCAACTTTGCTTTTTTTTATTGATCTCAGTTAATATATATATAGAAATAAGATAAAGAATATTCTTGAAAAACACAAGCAGTTGCCATTCGAAATTAATTTGTCATTTCATTAAACACATCTTGATCGGAGAAGATTATGCTCACGAGCGAACAAAAGAAAATTAACGCGGAATTTATTCATACCTTTAATCAATTGGAAAGTTATTTAAAAAGCAAGGAAAAAGGCACCGATCGTTATCAAAGTTTTTCTTCACTTGTTAATCAGTCAAACAATAAAATCATTAATCATGGAGAAAACCGCCAATTTCTCTTTTTAGTTGCCGATTTGCGCAATATTATTGTTCATAATAATGAAGTTGCCTATCCAACGCTAGAATTCATGGCCAAGTTTAAGCAACTAGTAAAGAAAATAACTCATCCATTAACGGCGGAAAAAGTGATGATTCCGTTTAGTCAAATTAAAATGTGCCAAATAGAAGAAACTTTGTTTGATGCTTATCTTTTAATGAAAAATTATCATTTATCAAACATTCCGATTATGCGTATCAATCGGCTTATCGGTGTTTTTAATGAAAGCACAATCTTTTCGCAATTCATTAATGAACAAGGTGAGATTCTTGCGGAATTGACAAAAGTGCACTTTGTTGATGTCATCGATAAAATTAAGATAGAAAAGCAACCATCGGTTGAATATCACTTTGTATCAAGAAAAGTCGATATTTATCGTTTGTTTGATTATTTTAAAACCGAAGAAGACATCGAGAAAAAAACAGAACTCCTATTTGTTACGGAAAATGGTAATGAAGATGAAGCTTTATTAGGCCTGATTAGTGTTTTCGATTTAGTTCGTCACTTGTAGAATGTTATTTTCTTCGCGCTTTTGTTGATCGTACTGTAAACGGTATAAATTGTAATAAAGTCCATTTTTTTGTAATAGTGTCTGGTGATTACCAGTTTCAACTATCTCACCTTTATGCATGACAAAAATTTTATCGCAGTGCTGAATTGTTGAGAGCCGATGGGCAACAATTAACATTGTCGAAATATTCATCATTTTTGCTAAAGATTCTTGAATAATTGCCTCTGTTTCTGAATCGATATTAGCGGTTGCTTCATCAAGAATCATCACTGATGGTTGATAGGTAACAGCACGAGCAAAAGAGATTAATTGCCGTTCACCTGCGGAGAAGTTTTTACCACGTTCTTTGACTTCTTCGTTAAGACCATTTGGTAGGCGTTTAAGCACTTGATCAAGCCCGACATAATGTGTCGATTCGAGAATCTTAGCTTCGGGGATATTCTCATTTCTTAAAGTGATATTTTCACGTATTGTCCCAGAGAATAAGAAGACATCTTGAAGCATTTGACCGACAAAAGCCCGTAAAGATGAGCGTTTGATCTTCTTAATATCAATTCCATCAATAAGAATTTGTCCTTTTTGAATATCATAATTACGGACAATTAATTGTAAAATTGTTGTTTTACCGCTGCCCGTTGCCCCGACAAAAGCAACAGTTTCATTGGCCGCGACTTTAAACGAAATATCTTTGAGCACCCATTCTTCAGGAATGTATTGAAACCAGACATTTTTAAATTCAATTTCGCCCGCTAAGTGATCAAGTGTAATAGCATCTTCTGCATCTTTAATAGCGGGTGGCGTGTCTAATACATCAAAGATTTTTTCCGCCGAAGCAAAACCGCTTTGCAAGGAGTTAAACTGTTCGGCAATTTGTTGGACGGGCTCAAAGAATTGACCAATGTAGAAGTAGAAAGAGACAAATAGTCCGATAGTTAAACTACCCGCGAAAATTGCGCTTACACCAAAATAGATTGATAAAATTGTCGCAATCATCGCGAGAAAATATATTAACGGCCGATAAATACCAAATACCATAATTTCTTTGATATAACTTTTGTTTAAGCGTTGATTAATAATTTTAAATTGTTGTTTTTTCTTTTCTTCTTGGTTGAATACTTGTGTGACTTTCATTCCTGAAAGATTTTCCGATAAAAAGGCATTAATTTCTGATACATTTTGACGAACTTCACGGTAGGCCGTGCGTGAAAATTTATTAAAGAAAAGCGAAGCAATCACAATTAGCGGGAAAACAGCAAGGGCGACTAACGCCATTAAGGGATTAATGAACAACAAAATTACAGCAATAATCACCATCATCAGAATATTGCGAATTAAATTTACAATTGTATTGGTAAACATATCAGAGATATTACCAGGATCATTAGTGGCGCGCGTCACAAGTTTACCAACTGGCAAATCATTGATTTGTCCAATTGATAATTTTTCAATATGTGTAAAAACTTCTTCACGCATTTGATGGGTGATTTCTTGACCAATTCTTTGCAACATCACATTTTGATAATAACCAACCAAAATAGCGATGCCAGTTATTAGTAAAATCACTGCTGTACCGATGAAAATAATTGTTGTTTTCGCTTCAATCGTATAGGCGGGATCAGTCATGATATCAATTGCTAATCCAGACGCGAGCGGAAGAACCATACCAGCAAAGGTTGTAATAATCATAAGGAAAAATGCTAATACAAACTTTTTTGCATAGGGTTTTAAATATTTTAATAGTCGAAGCAGCAACCGCGAGTCTTGATGCGCTTCGTGATGTTCAACAAAATCACGCATGAACTTCGACCTCCGCGATAAGATTTTCTAATTCTTGTAATCGCACCATTTCTTGATAAAGGTGATTACTTTCAAGCAACTCATGATGACTACCAAAACCAACGACATGGCCTTGTTCCAGTAAGATAATTTTATCAAGACGCTTGACAGTTGAAATCCGATGGGCAATAAAAATAGTAGTTTTATTTTTTCGTACATTTTGTAGATTAGTGATAATCTCTTCCTCTGTCTTCGTATCAACTGCGGATACTGAATCATCAAGAATAAGAATTGATGGATCTTTTGCAAGGGCACGCGCAATTGAAATACGCTGTTTTTGCCCACCAGAAACCGTCACACCACGCTCACCAAGCATCGTTTGATATTGCAGTTTAAATTCTTGAACGTTTTCATCGATATCGGCAAGTTTAGCTGCTTTCACTAATGCGTTGTGTTCAATTTTTTCAAAAGCAAACCCGATGTTGCGTTCAATTGTATCGGAAAAAAGAAAGTTATCCTGAGGAACATAACCAATATGATTACGTAACGTATTAATTGAAAGTTGTGCGATGTCATAGTCATCAACAAGGAGCATGCCAGGATCAGTATTATAAATATGCAGTAATAACTCAACAAGAGTGGATTTGCCAGATCCAGTTTTACCAAGAATTCCAACCATTTGCCCACTTTCAATTAGAAAATTCACATCATGCAAAACAGGATCGCGGCCGTCCGGATAAGTGAACGTAAGGTTTTTCGCTTCAATTCGTCCATTTAAAGTAACGTTTTTAATTGCATCATCTTTTTCCGCGACAAGAGGTTTCGATTCTAAAAATGCATAAATTCGTTTAGCAGAGGCTTGTGCCTGGCCATTGATATTTAAAAACCAAGAAAGGGCAAAGACCGGCCACAAGAGATTAAAGAAATAAGCCGTATATTCGGTTAATTCCCCGCTACTTAAATCGCCATAGGCGATAAGAATAGCCCCATAAGCGATGATTGCTAATATAACGAGATTAATCATCACATCAATGATGACATTGACGATGACGGCATACTTAAGATGCGCCATTGAATTTTTATATAAATCAGAAGATCTTTTCTTAAAACCCAATGCTTCGGCCGCTTCGCGAACATAAGCTTTGATCACCGTGATGCCGCTAAAAGATTCTTGTGCAAAGTCACTCATTTTTTCAAATGATTCTTGTCGTACTTTAAATTTGCGTTCCATGCGTAACTCAAGAAAAAAGACAAGCACACCCATTAAGGCGATTGGAATAAAAGCATAAAGTGTCATCAACCAGTTTAAACGGAACATTCTCACCAAAACAAAACCACCAAGAACAAGTCCATCAACAAGCATCAATAACCCATGGCCGAATATTTCACGAACAGCGGTTAAATCATTTGTAAAGTACGACATTAAACCACCGATTTTTTGTTGATTATAGAAATTTTGATCTAAAGTAACAGCGTGGGCAAACATTTTACCGCGGATGTCAGTCTCAATCTTGCGACTTGTACCAAAAAGCAAATAGCGCCACAAAAAGCGGCCAAGTGTCAGTGCAATAATAATTATTAGTATTTGAGTTAAGGGCGTGATAATTTCGCTCATTTGTGTAATTACACCATCATCAACACCGTCAATCACAGCACTTAGAATACTTGGGATTTCAAGCTGATACCAGTCAATCGCAATTAAAAGTAGGACACCCAAGATGAATGCCCATGCGTATTTGAAATAGTACTGGCGGAAGTGCTTTAAAAATAGCATATATAAAAATAACCTTCGTGCTCTATTCTACTAGATTTAATAAAAAAATATAGATTAAAACATCACTTATTATGTTTAAATTTCTTAAGACGAAACATAAATTAAAAAAAGGTGGATAGTATCAGCTACCCACCATTTATTGTTATAAAAAATTATAGCAAATCAACAATATAGTCCCAAAGTGATGGAACTTCCTTTAGCACGGGTGCGATGATTAGTGAAATAATCGACATCATTTTAATTAAAATATCCATTGTTGGACCAGCGGTATCTTTGAGTGGATCACCGACGGTATCACCAGTGATTGATGCCTTATGGGCTTCACTACCTTTACCGCCAAAAAAACCTTCCTCAATATATTTTTTCGCGTTATCCCAAGCACCACCAGCATTCGCCATAAATACGGCAAGCATAATCGCTGAAATTAATCCGCCAATTAATAAACCGCCTAAGCCAGCTGACCCTAAGATAAAACCCGCCACAATTGGTGAAAGAATCGCAATTACGCCAGGTAAAACCATTTCTTTCAAGGAGGCGCGTGTAGAAATATCAATACAACGTTGATAATCCGGTGTGCTGGTACCTGCTAAAATACCGGGATCAGCTTTAAATTGGGCACGAATTTCATTGACCATTTGGTTTGCCGCACGTCCGACCGAATCAATCACGAGTGAAGAGAACAAGAATGGAAGCATACCACCAATTAGAACGCCGATAATTACGCGGGGTTCCATCAAGGAAAAGTTATCTGCGCTTAGTCCAGTTGCTGCTCCAAAAGAGATTACAAGCGCCAGCGAAGTTAATGTGGCACTACCGATACAAAAACCTTTACCGATTGCGGCAGTTGTATTACCGACACTATCAAGCTTATCGGTAATCTTGCGAACATGTGGATCTAGGTTTGCCATTTGGGCAATGCCACCAGCATTATCACTGACTGGACCATAACCATCGACACTAACAGTAATTCCAACAGTTGATAGCATACCGACTGCGCCTAGAGCAATACCATAGTTTCCAAATCCGGATTTTCCTCCCATCGCAAAGTAGGAAATAATAATTCCAAGCGCAAGAGAGATAATTGTTAAGGCCGTTGACTTCATACCAATAGCAAGTCCAGAAATAATGTTTGTCGCATGACCAGTTTGTGATTCTTCAGCAATTTCTTTTACATGTTTAAAATCACTCGATGTGTAGTATTCGGCAATCCAACCAACACCAATTCCACATGCTAATCCGGCGGCAATTGCAATAATTGCGCGTGCGTCTTTTAAATAAAAAACACTAAGAAAAACGGTAGCGATTAATACAATCCCCGTTGTAATATACGTGGAAATTGTCAGTGTTTTTTGTGGATTTTTCCATTCGCGACTACGAACAATTAAAACGGCAATTACCGCACCAAGTGTACCAACGCCAGCAATCGCAAGCGGAAATACAATCCAAGATACTTTAGTTAATACCGTGCCAATTTGTTCAACATAAAGCGAAGCGATGGTAATGGCAGAAATAATTGATCCGACAAATGACTCCGTGAGGTCTGATCCCATACCAGCAATATCGCCGACATTATCTCCAACGTTATCGGCAATTGTCGCGGGATTGCGTGGATCATCTTCTGGAATGTTGCTTTCCACCTTCCCGACTAGATCTGCACCAACATCAGCAGCTTTCGTATAAATTCCACCACCGACCCGGCCAAATAAAGCTATCATTGAACAGCCGAGCCCATAACCTGTGACGACATGGGCGGCGGCTTTTATTGCTTCGAGTTGTGTATCACCAAGAGCGACAAATGCAAAATAACCTAATATAAATAGCCCAGTTAAACCAAGTAAACCAAGACCAGCAACTGATAATCCGAGCACAGCGCCACCCGAAAAAGCCGTTTTTAAAGCCCCACTCATTCCACGATTAATTGCCGCATCAGTTGTACGAGCGTTAGCTTTTGTTGCAGCCATCATTCCGATAAGCCCAGCAAGTCCAGAAAACGCAGAACCAATTAAATAACAAATTGCCGATTCCCAACCGACACCTTCAGCACCATGAAATATTGGAAGAAAACCAAGTCCAACTAGTAACAACGAAACAACAATAACAAAGGGAATGATTACCTTAAATTCTCGTTTCAAAAAAGTAATCGCCCCCTGACGGATGTATCCAGATATTTCATCGACATCAGCATTGACAACTTTTAGCCGATTAATTTTGTGAAAAATAATAAAAACATAGCTTAGAGTCAATAAACAAGCCGCAATAATGAGCGTCAGTAAGATTACATCGATATTTGCCATATATTTTTCCTCTTATCGTGTTGTTGTTTTTATTATAACGTTCAATAAAATGTGCTCGCAAGAATAATTCGCGCTAAACATAAAAGAAATTCAAATTACTTAAATATTATAAAACGTTTTATATAGAATTCCCTTTTTTATTATATAATATGCTAAAAGGGGGACTTAACAATGGACAAAAAACTCGCTACAAAACTAAAAATAAACGATGATAAAATTCTACGCGCAGATTTACTGATGACCATTGAGCAACTAAGTCGCCAAGAAGCAGTCCTATTTGCGAGCAAAGCAGTTTGTGATTTTGCGATTGAGAAAGCATATTATTCGCCGATTATTATCGAAGAAATTAAAAATACAATTAATAGTTATCAACAAGGAAATGTAAAAATTAGTAGTATGCGTAGTTTAGCGCTTAAACTGCATGATTTAGCACGTCAAAGTCCGCATCCATTAACACGGGCTTATTATCGGGCTTGGGGTCATGTTTTAGCAGCGGCTCATGTCCCAACACATGCAATTGTTGCAACCGATTATCTTGTATATATTGTTAATTTAAATGCACCACAAAATATTGATGCGGTGAAAGCCATTCGTCAACACCAATTATCAATTGCGAAAAAGTTCAGCTCACCAAAAATAAACGATTAAACACACTTTTATTTTCATTGATATTTATTTGATTATTATTTATTATGTTTTAGACACGCCGACTTAGCGCAACTGGTAGAGCAACTGAATCGTAATCAGTAGGTTGGGGGTTCAAGTCCTCTAGTCGGCACCATTTTTCAAAAACAGACCGCTTTATGCGGTTTTTTTGTTGTATTTTTCGTATATTTTTATTGCTTTCATATTTATCAAAAAGATAAGAAATATTTCTTGCAAAATTCAATACCATTTTCTATAATAGCACTAGACCATTTAGGTATCCCGGGCATTTAGCTCAGCTGGGAGAGCATCTGTTTGACGTACAGAAGGTCGGGGGTTCGATCCCCTCAGTGCCCACCATCGAAATTTAACCTGCTTCATGCGGGTTTTTTTATTTTTTATTGTTCTTATTATATTTTTTCGTTAGGATAATGCATATGAACAAAAAACAGTGTAAACGCCGTCATCCATTCACCAGCATCGATAATTTTCGTGATATTGGTGGCTATTTTACAAGTTCGGGACGCATTAGTGCTTATCACACGATTTTTCGTAGCGGTGCATTATCATTTGCGACAGCTGAAGATGTTGAGACACTTTATCAAATGGGAATTAAGTCGATCATTGATTTACGTTCACCGCTCGAACAACAAAATCAACCAGATTTAACAGCAAAAGATAATCGCTTTAAACAAATATCGTTACCAGTCAATGGGCATGGTCGCATCCCAGTTGACGCCGCTGATGTCATCGATTCCTATATGGAAATGATTAGTGATCCGCATAGTGCCGCACAAATATTTCAGGCGATTATCGAAAATAAAAAGCCGCTAATTTTACACTGCACTGCCGGCAAAGACCGCACTGGGGTTTATGTTGCATTATTGTTACTACTAATTGGTGTTGATTGTGATGATATTATCGCTGATTATTTACTTTCATTTGCTTACTTGCGTAAATTAGCAAAGCAAACACTTAAAAACAACCCAGACTTTCCATTAGCGGTATTAACCCCTAATCCAAATAATATGGCGGCTTTTCTCGAACGATTTATTGAAAAATATCAAAGTGCAGAAGCTTATCTGCTTTTAATCGGACTAACCGCAAAAGAAATCAATGAACTAAAAAACATTTTGCTTACACATTAGTAGACACAATATTATTTGCTAAATCGTTTGTTGAAATCGATTAAAATGAAGATATTCTTAACCATTTGCGTTTACTGTTTACGATTAAACGCAATTTTTATTTATTATAAAAAAACCCAAAAAAAGCGGGAAAAAATGAAATTGATGCTATAATCAATATATAAAGTTGATTAAAAACACAACAAAAAAGGAGGCATATCAATGGGTGAAGTTGATAAACGTGCATATCATATTACTTTTCGACGGGAAGATAGTAAGTGGCAGGTTAAATTAGCGGGTAGTGATAAACCAATTAAAATCTTTCCAACAAAAGAAGAATGTTATGCCTACACACTTGCGCTCGTCGAAAATACAGAACGCAACATTTACGTTCATAAGAAAAACGGCCAATTACAAAAACTTTCTAATGTATAATTCAGCTGTGGTTTTACCAGCAAATTACGATACAAAGCAATTGCAAGCGTGGACAACTTATTTTATAATCATAAGCGCAATCGCAGTCGTAGTTCAGTGGTAGAACTTCAGCTTCCCAAGCTGACTATGCGGGTTCGATTCCCGTCGACTGCTCCAAATTTTTATTTAAAGCTTGATTTGCTATCAAGCTTTTTTGTTTTTTCCGGCATTAATTTTTAATTTATATGTAGAAAGAGCAATTTTACTGCCTTATAGTAGCCATCGATTTATTATTAAATTTAAGTGTATAATAAAAGTAACAATAGAAGACAAAAAATCATCCCAATTATTCTTTACGCCGATTGATAGGTTTGGATGTATTAGTTAAAGTGTTGGATGAAAATACGATAATTTTATATGAGTGCTAAGGATGAAAACAAGTTTAACATCGCATTTTTATGTGATTGTTATCAGGAGGTAAGTATGTCCAATGACAAATTAAATCCATCATCTATTGAACCAACACCAGTTGAACCAACGCCAATTGAACCAACACCAAT
>Ga0265295_1004323_pt1 | contig 19274 bp, 15 predicted proteins | sample Munlansysbiofilm_FD_192503 | JGI IMG/M metagenome (GOLD analysis project Ga0265295, IMG submission 192503) | Leachate microbial communities from a municipal landfill in Southern Ontario, Canada - Methane capture system biofilm | ecosystem: Engineered > Solid waste > Landfill > Unclassified ... | reverse complement strand
TTGTGAAGCTCTTCGAGAGCCTCAACCTCGTCTGTTTTCAGTGTTACGTATCTCATAATGAGATAAATGTACGAATATTATTGCAAATAAACAACAAAATACGACATTATATTATTCTTATTACTTAGTATTTTTTATTTAGGGTGTTCACGAAGCGTTTAAGCAAAAAAATGCCCCCGTATTGTAAGACGAGGGCGCCTTAAATGTTTTATTCGCCCTTTGTATTACGGATTACTTAAACATTCGGGTTGATATTGAAAAATAATTGTTTTAATTATTTTATCTTTCACCCATGGAAAATGGATTACTGCTCCAGTATGTATTGCCTAAGGAACTGTTTGAATACTTTGATCTTGTATCCATAGATGAAGCACGCTCAGATGAGTTAAACCTTTATTTAGATGAAAAGAAGGTCGCCCCTTCCGAGCACCATGGCAAACCCTTAGTTGCATATGGATTTGACGAAGCCAAAAAGATCCGGGACTTTCCCCTGCGAAAAAGAGCGTCTATTTGATTGTCCGGCGTCGAAAGTGGAAGGATAAAAATACGGGAAGGATTTTTAGCAGGACCTGGGATTTAACCGCCAATGGCACCAGCTGCTTAAATGAGTTTGCTGCTTTTTTAAAAGGATTAATTTGGACAAATGCCCGATAAGTTCCAATAGCTTGGAGAAGCATTACCACATCAACGGTGATTACTTTGGGCAACAGTACAAGGATTGTTTGAGCGGTTCTCAGGACTGGGAGCAGAGGCCCCATGCCAAGCAGTGGGTGCTTTATCCTGAGAATACGGGAAAACAGCTGAGCATAGACGAAACAGCCCTTACCCATGGTGAACTCTACACCCTTGTAACCAGTAAAGCAGCCAAAGGGAAATAGGGGTCACTGGTAGCAATAGTTGAAGGAACAGATGCCGAAGCTGTCGCTAAGGTTTTAAAGAATATCCCGGACCACACAAGGGGTATAGTTGAGGAAGTAACTCTTGACATGGCCGGTTCGATGCAAAAAATTGTGCGGAGCTGCTTCCCCAAGGCCAGCCAGGTCATCGACCGCTTTCATGTTCAAAAGCTGGCATATGACGCTTTGCAGGAGATGCGGATTGCCCACAGGTGGGATCCGATAAACGAAGAAACCAACGCCATGGAAAACGCAAAAGCGGATGGGGTAAAATATATCCCGGAGGAACTAGCGAATGGGGACACATTAAAACAACTCCTTGCCCGAAGCCGGTATTTATTGTTCAGGTCCGGGGCCAAATGGACAGACAAACAAACGAAAAGGGCTGCAATACAATTTGACCAATATCCCGATTTATAACAGGCCTATGCTCTGTGACCCATTCACTTAGGATGATATTTTCGAAAGTCATTGATAAAGGTGTGGCTTATACCAAAATGAATAAATGGTTCAACGATGTTACTGAATCAGGCTTCATATCGTTTAATACAATATCCGCTACATTCTATTCGCATTACCCCAAAATACTAAACTTTTTCGACAACCGCAGCACCAATGCTTCTGCGGAATCGTTCAATGCAAAACTAAAGACTTTTTAAGGCAACACAAAGAGGTGTAGTAGATATTGATTTCTTTCTTTTTAGGGTTGCTAAGATTTATGCTTAAAAATTAATATCAACCCTAATATTCATCTGATCCGTTCTTACGTCATTATCGAACACTCTAGTTAGGCTGTGTTCTGCAATATTGTATCTATAGCCGCCACTTGCAGTAAAAAGATACGTTTCGAAAGGATATGTTGCTCCAGCAGATGGAGCTGTTCTGAATGCTCGTTCACCCCAGCTGTGCGTAACACCCTAAGCCGCCCATAGGAGTTGAGAGATTTGCTCCATGGTGAGAGGTTTATCTTGAAACTGCCGTACCGATTTTCGGAGGGTAAGCGTTTCCTCTATCGACACCTTTCCCCTAGTGCTAGGTGCCGGGAGTTTTCCTTCGAGATTTTGTGTTGAATCGCCCAGCGAAGCTGGGGTGCCACAGCTTGATACCATAAAGGCAAAGCTCAGCGCTGCTGAAAGTAGCGTTTGATTTCTCATCGTACAATTGCTTTTGGTTGCCCTGCAAAATTCAAAAAATGCCCGAATTTTCGGGCATTTTCAACTCATAATATTTTGTTAACTACTTATACTCGTGGGGTAAAACATCGCCACGCAGAACCATGAGGCCGTTAAGCGCTAGGGCTTGCATCTCGTCCTCACCAGGATAAAGGGCAACAGGAGCAATAAACCCAACCATCTCCTTTACATATTCCACTAGGTAAGAATTATGAGCAATGCCACCGGTAAGAATAATACCATCGACCTTGCCCTTAAGCACTGTTGCCATCTGGCCTATGTTTTTGGCAATATTGTACGACATGGCATCTTGAAGCAGCTGAGCCTTTTTATCTCCAGCCTTTGCCTTCATCTCGATCTCGTAGGCATCGTTGGTGCCAGCATGCGCAACCAAACCACCCTGGCCGGTAAGAATTTTTTTAACCTCATCGTAGGTTACTTCGCCGCTGAAGCAAAGCTTAGCGAGCTGACCAGCAGGTACAGTGCCTGCCCTCTCGGGCGAGAATGGCCCCTCACCATCGAGCGCATTGTTAACATCAATAACGCGTCCATTGCTATGGGCACCAACCGAGATACCGCCACCAAGATGAGCAACAATTAGGTTTAGCTCTTCATACTTCTTATCGAGGCTTTTGGCATACTGACGCGCAATGGCCTTCTGGTTCAGTGCATGAAAAATCGAAACCCGCTCGAACTTTGGATGGCCAGAGATACGAGCTACATCCTGGAGCTCATCAACCACCACGGGGTCGGCAATGTATGCCTTTGCGCTAGGTAGGCTGCGAGCAATGTCATCGGCGATTAGAGCCCCCAGATTACTGGCATGCTCACCCCTGATGCTATTCTTAAGATCCTCCTTCATTCGGTCGTTCACAAAGTAAACTCCCGACTCAATGGGCTTTATTAGTCCTCCACGACCTACAACAGCCGAAATCTTACTAATATCAATATCTGCTTCCTTCAGCTCCTTAAGAATTATGTCCTTACGAAATTGGAACTGGTCGGTTATTCGCTTGAACTTAACCAGCTCATCAGAATTATGCCTAAGGGTCTTAAGGAAAACCGACTTAGCATTTTGGTAAACAGCAATCTTGGTTGATGTTGAACCTGGGTTTATGGCAAGAATTAGGAATTCGTCCATTGTAGCTTATTATTCTTACTTGGCAGCGTTAGCAGCCAAAGCAATTGAGTACATTTTTGATTGAACACTATCGCCTCTTGAAGTGAGAACGCATGGAACTTTAGCTCCCATAACCATTGCACCAAGCTCTCCCTTTGCCAGCTTGGTACACGCTTTAAAGAATACGTTACCACTCTCGATATTTGGGAATAGAATACAGTCGGCATCGCCAGCCACCTCGCCAGTAAGCTTTTTAATCTTTGCCGACTCGGCATCGATTGCCACATCCAGGGCTAAAGGCCCATCAATGAGTGCTCCTTTAATCTGACCGCGATCGCCCATTTTAGAGATGATTGATGCATCAACACATGCCGGCATGGCTGCCGATACCTGCTCGGTTGCAGCCAGCAGCGCCACTTTGGGCTTTTCGATACCCAAAGAGTGAGCAGTTTTAACCAAGTAGTTGGTAATGGCAACCTTTTGGTTCAGGTCGGGAGTAGGAATAATGGCAACATCACCAACAATCAGCAGCTTGTGATAGGTAGGCACCTGCACCACCGTTACATGGCTAAGCACTGCTTTGGGAGGAAGAAGCCCCTTCTCCTTATTAAGGATAGCACGCATATACTTATCGGTGCTCACAAGACCCTTTATCAGCACATCGCCCTCGCCACTGTTAATCAGCTCAACAGCCTTAGCCGCAGCCTTCATCTCATCGTTCTCCTGAACGATCTTGAATTTCGATGGGTCGATATTATGCTTGGCGCTAACCTCCTTTATAGTTGCCTCGTCGCCCACAAGGGTAGCATCAACGATTCCCATATCTACAGCCATGCTAACGGCCTCAATGGTATGATCGTCGTTGGCATAAGCAGCCACTAGGCGCTTTTTGGGTTTACTCCTTAGTACATCAAAAAGTTGATCGAGTTTTGTTATAGCCATTGCTAGAATGTTTTTAAGTTTACAATTTTATACTACCTCTATTTGTTCATACGGTTAATAATTTGAGCAGTATCGGAAGCAATTACCAGCTCCTCGTTGGTGGTAACCGCCATCACCTTAACCTTTGACTCTGGTTTGGTAAGCAGCTGATCCTTTCCGCGAACTCCTCTGTTGGCAGCAGGATCGAAATCGACTCCCATAAAGGCTAGAGAAGTTGATACCTTTTCGCGGAGTACGCTATCGTTCTCGCCTATTCCACCAGTGTAAATAATTAGATCGACTCCTTCCATAGCGGCGGCGTATGAACCAATAAACTGCTGAACCCTGTAGTAGTACATCTCAAGGGCCAGCTGGGCCCTTTCGTTGCCATCGGCAGCTGCATTCTCCAGGTCGCGCATATCGGACGAAATACCCGAAATACCAGCCACTCCACTCTTCTTGTTAATCAGGTCGCTGATGCCTTTGAAATTCAGGTTTTCTCTTTCGGCAATATAAAGCAGAACTCCAGGATCGATGCTTCCGCAGCGTGTGCCCATAATAAGGCCATCAACAGGCGTGAAGCCCATAGATGTATCTACCGATTTTCCGTTCTTAATTGCAGCAACTGATGCACCATTGCCCAAGTGGCAAGTGATGATTTTGCTGGTTTCGAAATCCATTCCCAGCATCTTGCATGCCTTTTTGGCCACGTACTTATGGCTAGTGCCATGGAAACCATACTTGCGAATTTTGAGGTTTTCGTAGTACTCGTAAGGAATGGCGTACAGATACGCATGCTTTGGCATACTCTGGTGAAAAGAAGTATCGAACACGGCAACCTGTGGCACTCCAGGTAGAAGGTTCTCCATAGAAATTATACCCTTTAGGTTGGCAGGGTTGTGGAGCGGAGCAAGCTCAATACACTTCTCGATCTCCATTTTCACCCTTTCATCCACCAAACTGCTCTCGGTAAAAAACTCACCGCCATGAGCAACGCGATGGCCAACAGCTTTAATCTCATCGAGGCTGCTGATTACTCCATGGTTTTTATCAACCAGTGCTTTTAGGATAAGATTGATCCCAACGGTATGATCAGGAATATCCTTAATAACCTCGTAGCGCTCTTTGCCCTCGGGTTTGTGGGTTAGTATTCCATCGGTTAGCCCTACACGCTCAACCAGACCTTTAGCTAGGAGTTTTTCCTTTTCACACATATCGATTACTTGGTACTTAATCGAAGAGCTGCCACAATTCAGAACAAGAATAATCATCGGGAGTAATTTTAGTATTTGATTTTCAGATAGTTGTATTCAATTAAAAGATCACTCAAAAGTACGAAAAAACAACCTAAACCTAAAGTGTCTATGTTAATTTTTTAACAGGCACAACCTTTGTCATCCTCATTCATTTACAGAAAGTTGGGTATACTAGGGGGTTAGCAAAGCGAGGTGTTTTAGAACAATGATATAAAACATCATTTATACCTAAGGGACAACAGCCGAATGGGCAACCCTAAATCCTATGTAGCTCCGCTTGTTGCTGGGGTCATCGCTTCCTCGGCATGCTACACGACTTCCGCCAATGTAGCCGTACCAGCTACCACCCCTTACAATCCTAAAGTCGCCACTTTCGGGTCCTGATGGATTATCGGCAGGTGTAGGGGTATCGGTGTAGAAGTCGAACCAGTTGTACGTCCACTCCCATACGTTTCCACTCATATCATATAGTCCAAGCTCATTGGGCTCCAGCTGTCCAACCGGATGAGTTTTGTTGCCACTATTGCCTGAGTACCAAGCTACAAAATTGATGTTATTCGTACCAGCATACCTACTCCCCCTACTTTCCTGCCCTCCCCTTGCTGCATACTCCCACTCTGCTTCTGTAGGGAGGCGATAGCTCTTACCGGTAAGCTCGTTTACCTTGGCTAAAAATTCCTGCACATCTAACCAGCTAACTCGCTCAACGGGGCAATTATCGCATCCCGCAAAATGGCTTGGGTTACTCCCCATAATTGATACCCATTGAGCTTGGGTGACCTCGTACTTTCCAATGTAAAAGTCGCTCACAGACACTTGGTGCACTGGTTTTTCCTCCTTATTGCCATCGCCAAAGCTGTCGCCCATTCTAAAAATTCCTCCCTTAACAAATACCATTTGGTTCTCAAAAGGATCGTTACTTACCCTTAAGCTAAACTCGTAACTTTTTTTGCCCGACTGCGACACCACCACATTCTCCACAATGCTTAGCTCATCCTTCTCGAATTTAATTAGATGAGACCCATATTTTAACCATATAGTAAGCGGCGTAGTACCCAGCAGTTCACCATCAAGAAATACGTTTGATCCTTCGGGAGTTGTTTTTAGCAAAACCTCCTTACCTGAGTACAGTGAGAGTTCTAGCTTTACAGGCTTTACATCGTTAATTACCACCCTACGAACTACCCTTGAGTACTCTGCTTTTTCGACAGTTACGGTGTACTCACCATAGGGCAAGTCGCTAATAGTTCGAGGTGAAAAACCATACATCCGACCATTGATGCTAATCATTGCCTGTGGCGGGTCGGTAACTATATCAATAATTCCAGTTTTTGCGGTAAGCATCAGGTCAATTTTTAGCGTCCTTCCACGAGCAGCCACAATCTCGTACTCTCGGGTGAAATAATTTGCCTTTTCGACCCGTATCTTATGCTTGCCAACCGAAACCAAACCAGTCCAAGGAGAAGTGCCCTTTACATCTCCATCGATATAAATAATTGCATCGTCGTTGGAAGTGACGGTGATCTCCACCTGATCGGGCTGCTGTGCATACGCACCCTTAACAGGTAAGGGGCTGTGCTCACCCAGTGGGGTGAGTAAAAACCAAACAACCAATAAAACCAAGCTACGTGAACTAAGCATAAATCCATGGTAATTATATCGAAATTAATAAATATCTATGAGACAAGGGTGGTATTCCCAAGTATTTTTAAAGTAAAAACTTTGAACCAGTTAGGGATGTAGCAAGTATTTTTGTCGTTAGAAGTTAATACAATAACAGTAAAATGGATACTTTTACAGATTAACAAAAATGCTGAAAGCTGAGAATTATGGTTCCATCCTTCCACTTCGAGAAGCTTGCTAAAGAGCTTGATGGCGATGTATACTGGGACATCTCAACGCGCCTACAATACGCCACCGATGCTTCGGCATACCGCGAAATTCCCGATGCTGTTGCTTTGCCCAAAACAAAAGGGGATCTAAAGAAACTTATCTCCTTTGCAGTAAAGCTGGGTATTGCTTTAATCCCACGCACAGCAGGCACCTCGCTGGCTGGGCAGGTAGTGGGGAAGGGGATTATTGTTGATATGTCGCTGTACTGGGGAAGAATAGTAGAGCTAAATACTGAGGAGCACTGGGTTAGGGTTGAGCCCGGAGTTATTCTGGACGAGCTAAACCTATACCTTAAACCCCACGGGCTATTCTTTGGCCCCGAAACATCCACATCGAACCGATGTATGATGGGCGGAATGGTGGGCAACAACTCCTGCGGGTCGCACTCCATAATTTATGGCAGCACGCGCGACCACACCTTATCGGTAATGATGATGCTTGATGATGGCAATGAATATGAGTTTAAATCATTATCAAAGGTAGAATTTGAAGAAAAATTGAAGTTGAGCAATCGCGAAGGCGAGCTGTACAGACAGATAAACACCTTGCTCACGTCGGAAGAAAATAGGAATGAGATAACTCACCAATTCCCAAAGCCCTCCATCCGAAGAAGAAATACAGGCTATGCCCTTGACCTGCTTATGCAGAATGAGGTTTTTACCGACACCCCCTTACCCTTTAACTTTTGCAACCTTATCGTAGGCGCTGAGGGTACGCTTGGTTTTATCACCGAAATAAAGCTTAACCTAGTACCTCTACCTCCAAAACACAAGGCGCTTGTTTGTGTTCACCTAGTCAACCGCAACGAGGCATTTAGAGCCAACCTGATTGCTCTAAGATACAGCCCCGGGGCTGTGGAATTAATGGATAACCTAATATTAGAGTGTACCAAGGGAAACATAGAGCAACGGAAGAATAGGTTATTTATTCAAGGCGATCCGGGAGCGATACTTATTGTTGAGTTTGCCCACGAGACCCCCGAGGCGATTGATGCCATTGCCAAGCAGATGGAAGCAGAGATGAGCGAGGCTGGTTACGGATATCATTTCCCAGTGATATGGGGTGCTGATATTGGTAAAGTTTGGGCTCTGCGCAAGGCTGGGCTTGGGGTACTCTCCAACATTGAGGGCGATGCCAGGCCGGTATCGCTGGTTGAGGATACGGCGGTAGATGTGGAGGATTTGCCCGACTACATGGCCGAGTTCGAAAAGGTTATGAGCAACCACCAGCTCGACTGCGTTTACCACGCACACATTGGCAGCGGCGAACTACACCTTAGGCCCGTGCTAAACCTTAAGGATAAGGGCGATGTGGAACTTTTCCGGACCATCGCTTTTGAGGTGGCTCACCTTGTGAAAAAGTATCGAGGATCAATGAGCGGAGAGCATGGCGATGGGCGCCTACGTGGCGAGCTAATACCTGTGCTGGTGGGCGATAAGGTATATAACCTCATAAAAGAGGTGAAAAACGCATGGGATCCCCATGGAATATTTAACCCCAATAAAATTGTTGACACCCCGCCTAACAACACATACCTACGATTCACGCCTGGCAGAGACGAGCCCAGCATAGATACTACTATGGATTTTTCTAAAGTAGGAGGACTACTTAGGGCTGTTGAAAAATGCAATGGTTCGGGCGATTGCCGAAAAACTGAACTTGCGGGTGGAACAATGTGCCCAAGCTACATGGCCACACGGCATGAGGCCAATACCACACGTGCTAGGGCAAATATCCTTAGGGAATTTATTACCCATAGCGATAAGAAAAATCCTTTTAACCATAGGGAGATTTATGACATTTTGGACTTGTGCCTATCGTGCAAGGGATGTAAAAGCGAATGCCCATCGAGTGTAGATATGGCCAAACTTAAGGCCGAATTCTTGCACCAGTGGTATAAATCGCATCGAGTGCCGCTGCGCAGCTGGCTAATTGCCAATATCACCCGCATATACTCCGTTGGGCAACTAGTACCTAGCATCACCAACTTCTTTTTATCAAATCGCTTTACGAAGGGAATGATGACCAGCGCCCTTGGATTTGCTCCAAAGCGGCAGCTACCCCTTCTGCACAAAACCACCCTCAAGGAATGGCATAAAAGGAATGCTAAATCGGCCCATGGGAAAAGGGTGTATTTGTTTGCCGATGAGTTTACCAACTACAACGATACGCTCATAGGGGTTAAAGCCATTGAGGTGCTTGAGCACCTGGGTTACCAAGTGGAAATACCAAAAATTTCGGAAAGTGGACGAACCTACATATCGAAGGGCTTGCTTAACACCGCCAAGCGCATTGCCAATGGCAACACCCTAACGCTATGCGAATTGATATCGGAAGAGACCCCTCTGGTTGGCATAGAGCCATCGGCCATTTTAAGCTTTAGGGATGAATACCCCGAGATTGTTGATGATGTTAATAAACCCAAGGCCATTGAACTGGCCAAACATTGCCTGATGTTCGAGGAGTTTTTTATGCGCGAGGTGGAGGCCGGAAACATTGTGCATGAACAGTTCACACACGATGAACGAAGCATTAAGCTACATGGACATTGCCAGCAAAAGGCCGTTGCCTCAACTAAGGAAACCAAAGCCATGCTCTCGTTCCCTACGAACTACAGCGTTGATGAGATTCCCAGCGGATGCTGCGGAATGGCAGGTGCATTTGGCTACGAGCGGGAGCATTACGACCTGTCGATGAAAGTGGGCGAGCTAGTTCTTTTCCCTGAGGTAAGAAAAACCCCAACCGGAGTGAAGATTGCAGCCCCAGGCACAAGCTGTCGGCATCAAATTAAAGATGGGACTAGCAAGGATGCGCAACACCCAGTGGAAATTATTTGGGAGGCGATAAAACGAAGGGAATAGTTTGCTACACCCTAAGCCCCATGACTAGCACATCATCAACCTGGTAGGTTTTGCCTTTCCACTTATCAAAGGTTTGCTCTATCACAATCCCTTGGGTTTCCAAAGGTAAATCCTTATTGTAGATAATGAAATCTACGAGCCTATGGTGCTGAAACTTTTTATTTTTTGGACCTCCGAACTGATCAATGATACCATCGGAATATAAAAAGATTAACGTTTCGCTGGTAAGGGGCACAACCTGGTTGGTAAACGATTTCATAAGAGGATGGTAGGCAATGGGCATTCTATCGGAACGCAAAACCACTATCTCATCGCCAGGCTTGGCATTTGGCTCAAAAACAACCATCGAACTATTTGCTCCCGAGTAGGTAAGCGTTTTGTCTTCATCATCAATAACACACAGCGAAAGGTCCATACCATCAGCTGCATCGGAAAAATCGCCCTTTTGGTGTAGCACCGAGATTATGCCCTGACGGAGCTGGTTTAGCGCCTTGGCAGGATCGACTATTCCTCGTAAGGAAATTACCTCATTAAGCATTAACACACCCAGCATACTCATAAAGCCACCGGGTACGCCATGGCCTGTACAGTCGACAACGGCAACAACCCTATGCCGGCCTATGCGTGTAGCCCAGTAAAAGTCGCCGCTAACAATACTTTTTGGCCTATTAAAAATGAAGAACTCGGTAAACAGCTCTTTAATCTGATCCTGCGAGGGTAAAACAGCTTGCTGAATCCGATGTGCATAGAATATGGAATCGGTTATCTCTTTCTTTTGGCGTTCAATCTCGTTACGTTGTGCAGTGATCTCCTCGTTCTTATCCTGTAGCTCCCAAGCCAAGTTGGCCAAAGAGTTCTTTTGCTCCTCAAGCTCAAGGTTCTTAAGCGTAATCTCCTCGTTCTTTTTCGTAAGCAGCTCATTCTGCTCTCCAAGAGCCTCTGATGTAGCCCGGATCTCCTCATTGGCTTGCTGTAATCGCTCCGACTGGATAAGCAGTTCTTGGCTCTTGGTAAAAAGCTCTTGGGTTCGCTCATTTACCATATCCTCTAGCTGAGCTTTTGAATGCATCAACCGGTTATCTCGAAAACGTGCCAACAGGTATGCAATTGCTAGGAAAATACTAGATACCAGCACATAGAACCACCATCTGTTCCAAAAGGGTTTTCTAATTTTGAAGTGAACTGAATCTCCCTGCTCATTCCACAACCCATCGGAATTTGATGCGATTACCTTAAACGTATACTTGCCTGGCTTAAGGTTTGTGTATCTTACAAATTGTTGAGCAATGGTAGGTTCAATCCACTTTGAGTCGAACCCCTCAAGCATATACTTAAACCTATTCTTTTGTGGTGATCTGGGATGAATTACCGTAATGTAAAACGAAAGGTTGTTCTGTGAGAAATTGAACTCGAGTGAATCTTTGTGCAGCAGGTTAATAACTAATTCATCGCTCGATTGCTGCCCATCTTGCTCATATTGCGACACCCTTACCTCATTAACATAAACTAGCGGTGGAATGGTATCATCATGAATCTCAAGGGGATTAAAAGCGATAAGATTATTTATTCCCCCGAAAAGGATATCGCCCGAGCCTAACCTACAGCTGGCATTGTGCGAGAACTCATTCAACGGAAGCCCATCGTACTTGTCGTAATTTCTAAAGTCAGGCTCGGAAGGGTTGCTATAATCTAGGCATGACAAACCTTTATTGGTACTCATCCAAAGCCTGCCATTACTATCCTCTTCAATACCATAAATCACATTACTAGGAAGGCCATCGAGTATTGTATAGTTCTTAAAGGTTTTATCACTGTAGTTAAATAAGCTTAGCCCCTCGTTGGTGCCAAGCCAAAGACGATCTTTACTATCTTGAAAGAAGTAAAGCACTCGATCCGATGCGATTGATCTTGGATTGGTCGCATCCTTTCTATACACTTGTACCACGCGCCCTTTTTCCCTGTCGAATAGGTTTAAACCCTCGTGGCTTGTGGCAATCCAGAAATTGCCATAGGAGTCCTCGAATAGTGAGGTTATTCTGTTCTGACTAATCGTAGTTGAGTCATCGGGATTAAACGCAAATGATTGGAACGATCTCTCATCGGGCAACAAGCGACTAATGCCACGGTTAAGGGTAGCAACCCACACCACATTCTCGCTATCAACATAGATGTTCTTGATTCGATTCTCGGGGAGCTGATTGTGTAACAGCAAATCGTAACCAACAGTATTAAACCGATTGGTTTGCTTGCTATACTTGGCTAAACCGTTATTGGTGCCCACCCACAAGTAACCATGCTGATCCTGCGCAATAGATGTTACATAGTTGTTGGGCAAATGATAACCCGAATGGCTACTTGCCCTATGGTATTGGAACACCTCACTTTGGATGTCGAGCTGAATTAGGCCCTCACCGTATGTGCCTATCCAAATAACACCCTCGTTGTCCTCAAGTATTGAACTTACAGAAGTAGTAGGAACACTAAAGGCATTGCTGGGTAAGTTTCGGTACACGGTAAACCGCTTGCTCTTTCTATCGAACTTATTAACCCCGTTATTGTTTGTTCCAAGCCATAGAATGCCCAACCTATCCTCGTAAAGGGTTCGTATAAGGTTACTTGATAAGCTTTCGGAGTTGTATAAGCAGTTCTGGTAATTAGTAAAAGTATTGCTTTCTGGAATAAACTTGCTTAACCCGCCGTAGGTTGCAATCCAAATACAACCCTTATCGTCCTCATATACATCGTGTACCGTATTACTTGGTAGGGTATTTTGTCGATGCGGATTATGCCGGTATATTGAAAACTCTTCACCTTTAGTGCAATAGCTAATTAGGCCCTCCTCATCGGTTGCAATCCAAATCTTGCCAGTTGAATCCTCGAAAAATCTACGAATTATGCTTGTGCTATAAGCTGTTCCATCTGGATTACGAACAGTAAAACCATCAAACGAATCAGTAGTAGGATTGTAGGTGGCAATTCCATTATCGGTTCCAATCCATAGCAAGCCATTGGAATCGATAAAAAGGGAACGAATAATGTTGCTGGGGAGCAGGTTTGAATTGGCCACGCTATTCTTATACACCCTGAACCGACCGGTTTCGGGGTCGAAAAGGTTAAGGCCTCCATCGGCCGTGCCAACCCAAATTTTACCGCTAGGATCCTCTAGCAGAGCCATCACCCGGTTGTTGCTTAAGCTGTGCTCATTGGTTGGCTCGTTCACATACGACACAAAGGTTTCGCTATCCCAATCGAAAAGATTAAGCCCACCACCTATGGTTCCTACCCATAGCCTTCGCTTCGAGTCTTCAATAATAGCGATAACCCTACTATTGCTTAGCGATAAGCTATCGTTTGCCCTATGGGTAAAAACTTTGAAATTAATGCCATCGTACCTATTCAAACCATCCTCAGTGCCAAACCAGTAAAACCCCTTGTGATCCTGAAGTATGGCATACACCGTATTTTGCGATAAACCCTGCTCCACTGAAATTCGCTCAAAAGAAATTGCATCGCGCTGTGCAAATGCAATAGCACTTTGGATGATGAGAGAAATAACTAGAACAAGCTTAAAGGTTCTCGCTAAAGCGGTTTGTAATAGCATCAAGGGATAAGTTTTTGAAACCCAGTGTTTAGGATTTTAAAGCATTTAGCATTGTAGTACCAATATTAGCAGGCGAATCCACAACGTGTATTCCGCACTCGGTCATTATCTTCATTTTTGCTGCAGCGGTATCATCGGCACCACCAATAATTGCGCCGGCATGGCCCATACGGCGACCCTTAGGAGCGGTTTGTCCGGCAATAAAACCAACCACAGGTTTTTTGCAATTCTCCTTTATCCATCGAGCGGCATCGGCCTCCATGCTGCCACCAATCTCTCCAATCATAACAATGCCCTCAGTATCGGGGTCGTCGTTGAATAGCTTTATGGCATCGAGGGTGGTGGTGCCCACAATGGGGTCGCCGCCAATTCCGATGCACGTACTTTGGCCAAGGCCAACCTTTGTTAATTGGTCCACGGCCTCGTAGGTTAGGGTTCCAGAGCGCGACACTACACCAACATTACCTTTTTTGTGGATAAAGCCTGGCATGATACCCACCTTAGCCTCATCGGGAGTAATAATCCCAGGGCAGTTGGGGCCAATTAGCCTAACATCGTGCTTCTCCGAAATGTATTGCTTAACGTTTACCATTTGGGCAATGGGAATTCCCTCGGTGATACACACGATCACCTTTATGCCTGCATCAGCGGCCTCCATTATGGCATCGGCGGCATAGGCGGGAGGTACAAATATCACAGATACATCTGCATTAACCTCCTTAACTCCATCGACAACGGTATTAAAAACTGGAAGATCGAGATGCTTCTGTCCACCCTTGCCAGGTGTTACGCCACCCACCACGTTGGTTCCATACTCCAGCATTTGGGTTGCATGAAAAGTCCCTTCGCCACCTGTAAATCCCTGCACTAAAACTCGGGAATCCTTGTTAACCAGTACGCTCATAAAATTTTGTTTTGATATTTATTGATGTTCAAACCTAATCTATTTTTGGCTATAATGCAATTGAATTTGGCTAATTGGCATAAAAATTCCACTAGGCAATTATCAGCTCCACCCCTTCCAATTCAATTCGCTTGGCCATCGAATCGGAAATGCCCCTATCGGTAACTATTACATCAACCTCCGAGAGGCTACATATCCGCCCAAATCCTCTACGCCCAAACTTGCTGGAGTCGGCCAGCACAATTACCCTTTGGGCCGATCTTATCATCACCTGATTTAATGATGCCTCCAGGGCGTTAGTGGTGGTAAGGCCATAGTCGGGATCAATTCCATCAACTCCAACAAACAGCTTATTGCAGCTATACCCCTCCATCATTCGCTCGGCAAAGGGGCCTACGGCCGAGTTGGAACTCTTTCTGATCGTTCCTCCCAGCTGGTGAATCTCAATATAGGGATGGATATTCAGAACCTGAGCAACATTTAGCGAAGCAGTAACCACCGAAAGCGGGCTAACTGCCGATAGATGCCTAGCAAATTCGAGGATGGTTGATCCTGAGGCTAAAATAATGCTATCGTTCGGATCGACAAGGCCCAGCGCCTTGGTTGCAATGCCCTGCTTCTGCTCTACCCCAATCTTTTCCTTATCGTGGATATTCCTTTCGGTGATGTAGGGATCGGTAAGCGTTGCACTCCCATGGGTTCGGTGAAGCAGATTTCTATCCTCTAGAAGCTTTAAGTCCTTACGTATGGTTACCAGCGACACATCAAGCTCTTCGCTTAGCTCATTCACGTTTACAAATCCTTGCTCCTTAAGCTTATTCAGGATATACTGGTGCCGCTTGGCAATACTTTTCGACATCGGCCTATATTATTTTTTTGACTAACAAAAATACAAAAAACTACTGCATTCTATATAAAAATCACCCTAAAGTAACTATTCGTAATTTTATACTTTCGTTATCTTTCGTTTTTTAACATTAATGACTATTTTTGTAGCTTAAATTTACACAAAAAACTTAGTGAAGATGAATAGAGAAAAGGCTATAGAAATGCTCGCGGGCAACGATAAAGAATTTGATTTTGTGATTATTGGTGGTGGTGCAACTGGAATAGGGATAGCTCTTGAGGCGGCAACCAGAGGGTACAGCGCAATACTTTTGGAGAAATCCGACTTTACCAAATCGACATCGAGCAAAAGTACCAAGCTGGTACACGGTGGGGTTAGATATTTAGCCCAAGGTGATTTGGCATTGGTGCGTGAGGCTTGTGTTGAGCGAGGAAGATTGCTGAAGAATGCCCCTCATCTGGTTAGAAACCAATCGTTCGTTATACCCACATTTGGGCTTTTCGATGAGCTGATGTACACCGTTGGCCTTACCTTTTACGATTTGCTTGCTGGCAAGTACAGCTTGGGGCGCTCACTAAGGATATCAAAAAGGAAAGCATTCGAAAGGTTGCCCACCATAAAGCAGGATAAAATTTCGGCTGGGGTGGTATACCACGATGGGCAGTTCGACGATTCGCGCCTTGCCATCAATGCACTACAAACAGCTGTAGAGCATGGTGCAAAAGCCGCTAATTATATGCAGGTAAATAACATCAAAAAGGGCGAGAATGGACTTGCTTGCGGTGTGGTTGCCTTGGATATTGAGAGTGGCAAAGAATACACTATAAAAGGAAAAGCCGTAATAAACGCCACAGGGGTTTTTGCTGATGATATTCTGCAAATGGATAGCCCAGGGCAGCGCAAAACTATTCGCCCTAGCCAAGGCATTCACCTAGTGCTAGACAAATCGTTCCTACCAAGCGATTACGCCCTAATGATACCCAAAACCGATGATGGCAGGGTGCTATTTGCCGTACCTTGGCACGACAAAATTGTTGTTGGCACCACCGATACACCCATAAATGCACCTAGCCTTGAACCCGTTGCGCTTGAAGAGGAAATTAAGTTTATCCTGTCCACAATGGCCAAATACCTAACCAAAGCGCCCAGCCGAAGCGATGTGCTAAGCATATTTGCCGGATTGCGCCCACTGGCTGCGCCAAAAAATGGGGGGTCAAAAACCAAGGAGATATCACGAAGCCATAAAATCACCGTTACCAAATCGCACCTCTTCACTATGATTGGTGGCAAGTGGACTACCTTTCGTCGTATGGCGCAGGATATGATTGATAAGGTGGAGAAAACCAAGGGTTGGGCACGAACAAAAACGGCCACTAAAAACTTAAAACTACACGGCTATCAGGCAGCAATAGACCTAAACGATCCGCTTTACTTTTATGGCAGCGATAAGGAGCAACTAGTCGATATGATGGAGAAAGATTCCGAAACCAAGCAGTTGCTAAGCAGCAGGTTGAACATCTATGCAGCACAGGTGATTTGGGCTGTACGCCATGAGATGGCTCGTACCTTGGAGGATTTCCTCTCGCGTAGGGTACGCGCTCTGCTGCTCGATGCCCGCGAGGCAATGCTTGTGGCCCCCAAAGTTGCCAAGATTATGGCGGCAGAGCTGGGTAAGAATGAGCAGTGGGAAAAGGAGCAAATCAAGGAGTTTGAAAAAATTGCATCGAGCTACATTCTGCAATAATTAAACGAGTTTACTATCTTCGGATTTTTAAAAGAAACCCAACTAAAAAGTAGTATGGAACAGTTTATCCTAGCTCTCGACCAAGGCACAACCAGCTCACGAGCGTTACTTTTCGACCACAATGGAAATATACGCTCGGTGGCCCAAAAAGAGTTTACCCAAATATTCCCTAAACCCGGATGGGTTGAGCATGATCCTGGGGAGATATGGTCATCACAGGTAGCAGTGGCCGCCGAGGCCATATCGAAGCTAAGCATAAACGGAACTTACCTTGCCGGAATTGGAATTACCAACCAGCGCGAAACCACCATTGTTTGGGACAGAAAAACGGGCGAACCCGTTTATAATGCAATAGTATGGCAAGATAGGCGCACAGCAGAACTTTGCGACAAGCTTAAAGCTGATGGCCTAGCTGAAAAAATACGAGAGAAAACTGGTCTGGTGATCGATGCATATTTTAGTGGGACAAAAATAAAATGGATACTCGACAATGTTAAAGGTGCAAGGCAACGAGCCGAGAAGGGAGACCTGGCCTTTGGCACGGTTGACACGTGGTTAGTATGGAAGCTAACCCAGGGTCGCACTCACGTAACCGATGTATCCAACGCTAGCCGTACCATGCTGTTCAATATCAACACGCTTGCATGGGACAAGGAGTTGCTAAATCTTTTAAATATCCCTATTGCAATGATGCCCCGAGTAGCATCGTCGAGCGAGGTGTACGATTATACCAACACCACCTTTTTTGCATCGAAAGTACCCATTGGCGGTATTGCAGGCGACCAGCAGGCTGCACTCTTTGGGCAAATGTGCGTTGACGAGGGAATGGTAAAGAACACCTACGGAACGGGTTGCTTTATCCTTAAAAATACTGGTAGCAAGCCCTTCATATCAAAAAATAATTTGGTAACCACCATTGCTTGGCAAATTGATGGCAAAACCACCTATGCCCTGGAGGGTAGCATATTTATTGGCGGTGCAGTGGTACAGTGGCTAAGAGATGGATTGGGCATCATAAATTCATCCGCAGAGATTGAAACCCTTGCTGCGCAAGCCGATGATAATGGCGATGTATACTTTGTACCCAGCTTCACGGGTATGGGTGCTCCCTACTGGGATCAGTACGCACGTGGTTTAATGGTTGGGCTCACCCGCGGCACTACCCGTGCCCACATTGCACGTGCCGCGCTGGAGGGTATTGCCTACCAAACCATGGATGTGATTGGTGCTATGAAGAGCGATACAGGTATGGAAATCACCGAGCTGCGGGTAGATGGCGGCGCATCGGCCAATAACCTGCTGATGCAGTTCCAAGCTGATATGCTACGCGTACCAGTAATAAGGCCCAAAGTGGTTGAAACTACTGCCCTGGGTGCTGCCTACCTTGCTGGTCTTGCTACAGGTTTTTGGAAAGATATCGACGAGCTAAAACAGCAGTGGCAGCTGGATAAGGAATTCGACGCCACCATGGATGCCACTCAAAGCGCAAACCTAAAGAGCAAATGGTCCGATGCCGTGGAACGGGCAAAGGGTTGGAGTAAGTAATGCTTATTGCTTATAGGCTTAAGAAGATTTGGGAACACTTTAAAAAGTTGTGGACTAAGCATAAATTTTAGCCAACCTAAACATAAAAACTAAACCACTATGTGTCAAGTTTCACAAGCTTGTTCGATAAAGCTACCTTGCTTTGACTTAAAATGACGCTGCCAATTAACGACTTTATTTTAAACACCAAGGGTTTTTCTAAAAAAATTTCCGGTTTCAGCTCATACCATGGTTTGGCTTTGCTCACCACAGGTTTTTCAACTGCTTCGTACGGCGTTTTCACACCGAGTTCCCTTTTCAAACTTCCGTGTCATCTGTCAAGAATATAGAAGACGAGGAACTCCAAGAGGTGTGCTTCCATGCTTTGCTTGTTGGCATATTGCTCTTTGAGGATGGTGTTTGATTTGATATGCCGTTTGTTTTGGGTGTATGGGGTTTTGTGAGACGATGCTTAATGTTTCCCTTTGTGCACAGCTCATCCACCTTGGAAGGTTTAGCACATGTTGTTCCGTTT
>Ga0265295_1004322_pt1 | contig 19278 bp, 17 predicted proteins | sample Munlansysbiofilm_FD_192503 | JGI IMG/M metagenome (GOLD analysis project Ga0265295, IMG submission 192503) | Leachate microbial communities from a municipal landfill in Southern Ontario, Canada - Methane capture system biofilm | ecosystem: Engineered > Solid waste > Landfill > Unclassified ... | reverse complement strand
AGCTAACGGTTCCCGTCATCAGGGTCCGTAGAGGACTTTCACCTCCAAGTCAACGATTGACCACCACGATCAATCATCTGGTGCTTACGCACCACGCGCCATGCCTGGCGCACCAAACAAAAAAGGGGTGGTCCCCAAGGAACCACCCCTTTTTCTAATATGGCGGGGCTGACGGGACTCGAACCCGCGACCTCCGGCGTGACAGGCCGGCGTTGTAACCGACTCTACTACAGCCCCTTATTTTTATTTACCTTACACACCTCTTCGTCATTTGCGTAGTTGGTGGGCGAAACAGGGATCGAACCTGTGACCCTCGGCTTGTAAGGCCGATGCTCTCCCAGCTGAGCTATTCGCCCTTCGTCTTCATAAAATGGCGGGGCTGACGGGACTCGAACCCGCGACCTCCGGCGTGACAGGCCGGCGTTGTAACCGACTCTACTACAGCCCCGCAAAAAAACAGGAAACAATACCCGGGTTAAGGTTCGGAAGAATCCGAGTCGCTTGTTTCCTACTTGAGGTCAAATGCTAAAATTAGTTCACCGCGTCTTTCAGGGCCTTACCAGCCTTGAATTTCGGAGTTTTGGCGGCGGCGATTTCGATCTTCTTGCCGGTCTGGGGGTTCTGACCGGTACGAGCCGCGCGCTCACCCACACTGAAGGTACCAAAACCAACCAAGGCAACTTTCTCACCGGCCTTAAGAGCATCAGTGACAGCATCGACAAACGACCTAAGGGCTTTCTCGGCATCCGTCTTGCTTAGTCCTGCTTTCTCTGCCATCGCATTGACAAGGTCGGTTTTTGTCACAACATACCTCCAGTTATTAGAAATGGAATAAGCCCTTCAAAACGAAGGCATTTATATCAAACTTACAAAAAGAGTGTCAAGCTAATATTTTGCTAAAAACAGCTAATGACGCACGGTTTCATCGGATTCCGCGCCATACTCGCCAGCCTCGGCGAGAGACGGCAAGGGCAGGGAAAGCCCAAGGGCTTCTTCCAACACTTGGTCCATGTGCGAAACCGGAACGATCGTCAGCGACTTGAGTATTACCGCAGGAACTTCCTCAAGATTTTTTTCGTTTTCCGCCGGGATGAGAATCTTGGAGATCCCTGCCCGTCTTGCCGCCAGCAGCTTCTCCTTGAGCCCACCAATGGCCAACACCCGACCGCGGAGGGTGATCTCACCGGTCATCGCCAGATTGCGGTCGACCTCCCGGCTGGTGAGCGCCGACGCCAGGGCCGTCGCCATAGTGATTCCGGCCGAAGGGCCATCTTTGGGAATCGCCCCTTCTGGCACATGGATGTGGATATCCAGCTTGTGATAGAAATCCTTCTCCAGCGCCAGCTCCCGCCACCGGGAACGCACATAGCTCATCGCCGCCTGGGAGGATTCGCGCATCACTTCCCCCAACTGGCCGGTGACCGTCAGCTTGCCCTGTCCGGGCAGGATCGCGGTTTCGATGGTCAGTAGCTCTCCCCCCACTTCAGTCCAGGCCAGGCCGGTGACCATCCCCACCCGGTTCTCGTCCTCCTTCACGCCGTAGGAGTAGCGGGGAACCCCCAGATATTTCTTGATCTGGGGAACGCCCACCGTGAATTTCTTCTTTTTGTCCCTGGATTTCACCAGTTCCCGGGCGATCTTTCGGCAAACGGTAGCGATTTCCCGCTCCAGGCTACGAACCCCCGATTCCCGGGTATAGCGGCGGATGATCTCGTAGAAGGTCGGCTCGGTGAAATGCACCTGCTCGGGCAGCAGACCGTGGGTTTCCAACTGCTTCGGCAACAGGTAACGTTGGGCGATGGCGAGCTTCTCCTCCTCGGTGTAGCCTTCGATGCGGATGATTTCCATCCGGTCCTGCAGGGGCCGGGGGATGGAATGCAGGGAGTTGGCTGTGGCCAGGAAAAGAACACTGGAAAGATCGTAGTCGACATCGAGAAAGTGATCGCCAAAGGCATTGTTCTGTTCGGGATCAAGCACCTCCAGTAGGGCCGAGGACGGATCCCCCCGGAAGTCGGTGCTCATCTTGTCGATCTCGTCGAGCAGGAAGACCGGGTTTCTCACACCAACCTTGCGCAACCCCTGAATAACCTTTCCGGGCATGGCACCGATGTAGGTACGGCGGTGACCACGGATTTCGGCCTCATCCCGCATCCCCCCCAGGGACATACGTACGAACTTGCGCCCCATCGCCCGCGCCACCGAACGTCCCAAAGAGGTTTTACCCACTCCCGGGGGGCCCACCAGGCAGAGGATCGGCCCTTTGATCTTCTTGACCAGGGCCTGCACTGCCAGGTATTCGAGAATCCGCTCCTTGACTTTTTCCAGCCCGTGATGGTCCGCTTCCAGAACCGCCTCGGCCCGGTCGAGATCAATCCGGTCCTTGGTTCCCTTCTTCCAGGGGAGCGACACCAGCCAGTCGATATAATTGCGGACGACCGTCGCTTCGGCGGACATCGACGACATCATCTTCAACTTACGCAGTTCGGCCATGGCCTTGGCGCTGGCTTCCTGAGACATCCGCCGCTTCTGGATCTTCTCTTCGAGGTCGCGGATTTCCTGCTTGAACTCATCCTTTTCGCCGAGTTCCTTCTGGATCGCCCGCATCTGTTCGTTGAGATAGTATTCTTTCTGGCTGCGTTCCATCTGGCTTTTGACGCGGGTGCGGATCTTTTTCTCGATCTGCAGAATCTCCACCTCCCGCTCCATCATCGCCAGCAGATGCTCCAGACGCTCCAAGGGATCGAGGCGGGAGAGGATTTCCTGCTTGTCGCTGATCCGTACATTCAGATGGGCGCCGATAGTGTCAGCCAGGCGCCCCGGATCACTTATGCCCGCAACCGATGCGACCATCTCAGCGGGGATCTTCTTGCCGAGATTGACATAGGTCTCAAAAGTTTCGCCGACACTGCGTAACAGGGCCTCGACTTCCGGAGAGGTCACAGGCGGGTCGACGAGGGTCTCTATTTCGGCGAAAACGCACTCGTCACGGTCAAAAAAAGAGCGCATCCGGGCGCGGTATTTCCCTTCGATCAACACCTTGACCGTCCCGTCGGGCAACTTGAGCAACTGGATGACCTGGCCGACCGTACCGATTTCGTAAAGATCCCGCTCCGTCGGCTCGTCCGTCTTGGGGTCTTTCTGCGTCGCCAAAAAGATCAGTTTGTCCGCCTCCATCGCTCCTTCCAAGGCACGAATGGAGCGGGGGCGGCCGACAAAGAGCGGGGTCACCATATAAGGGAAGATGACGATGTCGCGCAACGGCAACAGAGGATGAACTATCGAATCCTGGGCTTGGCCCTGGACATGCTGATCGGAATAATCGGTCATGAATCCCAGTAGTTTCCTGCCGGAAAAGAGAAGAAAAAGCCTTCGCCCAAGGGCGAAGGCCTGGAGGACGTCAGGCGGATTCGGCGCAATCGTAAAGAACGATCGGTCGAGCCTGCTTGAGAATCACGTCGTCGTTGACAACGACTTCCTTGACCCGATCCTGGGAGGGAATGTCATACATCACGTCGAGCATGGAATTTTCCAGAATGGAGCGCAACCCCCGGGCCCCGGTCTTGCGCTTGAGAGCTTCGCGGGCAATCGCCACCAATGCGCCATCGGTGAATTTAAGGTTGACCTTTTCCAGTTCGAAGAGCTTCTGGTATTGCTTCACCAGAGCGTTCTTGGGTTCCTTGAGAATCTGGATCAGCGCCTCTTCGTCCAGTTCATTGAGCGTTGCCACCACTGGCAAACGGCCGATGAATTCGGGAATCAGGCCATATTTGAGCAGGTCCACCGGCTCGACCTGGGACAGGGTTTCCCCTAGGCGCTGTTCCTTTTTCTGACGGATGTCGGCGCCAAAACCCATCCCCTTGGTCCCACTGCGCCGCGCGATGATCTCTTCCAGGCCGGCGAAAGCGCCACCGCAGATAAAAAGGATGTTGGTGGTATCGACTTTGAGAAATTCCTGCTGCGGATGCTTGCGCCCACCCTTGGGAGGCACGCTGGCCATCGTCCCCTCGATGATTTTGAGCAGGGCCTGCTGCACCCCCTCGCCGGAAACATCGCGGGTGATGGACGGAGAATCGGACTTGCGGGCGATCTTGTCGACTTCGTCGATATAGATGATCCCCTTTTGCGCCTTCTCGATATCGTAATCGGCGGCTTGTAGCAGGCTCAGGATGATGTTCTCGACATCCTCGCCGACATAACCGGCCTCGGTCAGATTGGTAGCGTCGGCAATGGCGAAGGGGACATTGAGAATACGTGCCAGTGTCTGTGCCAGCAGGGTTTTACCGCTACCGGTCGGACCAAGAAGCAGGATGTTGCTCTTCTGAACTTCGACATCCCCGGTCTTGCCGGCAAACTCCACCCGCTTGTAGTGATTGTAAACCGCTACGGCAAGAACCTTTTTGGCACGCTCCTGACCGACCACAAAATCGTCGAGGGCATCCTTGATCTCCGACGGCTTGGGCAAATGCCCGGTCCCTCCGTGGGACGAATCCTCGAGCTTGGCCTCCTCGGCAATGATGTCCTTGCACAACTCGATGCATTCGTCACAGATGTAAACCGCCGGGCCGGCAATCAACTTCTTCACCTCTTCCTGCGTCTTGCCGCAAAAAGAACAGGTCAATTGTCCGGTTTGGGTGTCGTCTCGGCTCACTCATTTCCTCCAAGCTGTAAGTCAGGTTTTTCGCTTTACAATATCGTCGATAATACCATAATTTTTCGCGGTTTCGCTACCCATGAAAAAATCCCGCTCGGTATCGACCGCGATCCTCTCCAGAGGCTGGCCGGTATGGTGGGCGAGAACGCCGTTCAAGGTATCGCGGATCTTGAGAATTTCCTCGGCGTGGATCTTGATATCCGTGGCCTGCCCCTGAAATCCGCCGAGAGGCTGATGAATCATGACCCGGGCATGGGGCAGGGCGTAACGCTTGCCCTTGGCGCCGGCACAGAGCAGAACTGCGCCCATGCTCGCCGCCTGCCCGACGCAGATGGTCGAAACCGGAGCCTTGAGATACTGCATGGTGTCGTAGATCGCCATGCCGGCCGTCACCACCCCGCCGGGGGAATTGATATATAAATGAATATCCTTATCCGGATCTTCTGATTCGAGGAAGAGCAACTGGGCGATAATGAGATTGGCCATGTGATCCTCGATGGCCCCCCCCAGAAAAATGATGCGATCCTTAAGCAGCCGGGAATAGATGTCGTAGGCGCGCTCCCCCCGACCCGTCTGCTCGACCACCATGGGAATCAGACTCATGGCCTTACTCCTCGTCCTGGCCGGAGCGGGCGGCCAGTTCTTCTTTGGAAACCTCCTCCACGACCGACTGACCGAGCAGGAAGCGCATCACCTTTTCTTCGGTGATCTGCGCCATCAGGCCACGGCGAGCTTCCTCGCTGCCGTAATACTTCTTGACTGAATCGATGGACGCACCGGACATCTTGGCGATCTCTTCGAGCTTGTCGTCGAGATCCTCAGATTCGGCGGTGATCTTCTCCTGCCGAGCCACGGCTTCGAGAATCAGGCTGCCCTTGACTTGATCGACCGCGCTGTCGCGATACATCTGCTTGAAGGACTCCTCGTTCATCCCCATCATTTCCAGGCTGAGTCCCTGGTTCTTGAGACGATTGCGGATATTCCCCAGCATGTAGTCGAGTTGTGCTGAGACCATCGTCTCGGGCACTTCCATGGGATTGCGGGCGATCAGCGCAGCAATGAGCCGCTCGCGCAGATCCCCGTCGATGCGGTTCTGCTCTTGCAGACGATGATTCTCCTCCAGCTTTTCGCGCAGTTCCTGAAGGGATTCCAGCCCGAAACCTTTGGCGAATTCGTCGTCCAGCTCCGGCATGATCTTTTCCTGAATCTCATGAAGCTTGACCTTAAAAGTCGCTGGTTTGCCGGCCAGCTCCTTGTTCCCGTATTCCTCGGGGAAAGTCACGGCGATTTCCCGTTCTTCCCCCCGCCGCATCCCTTCGAGCTGCTCCTCGAAGCCGGGGATGAAAGTTCCGGAGCCCAGTTCCAACTGATGCTTCTCGGCCTTGCCTCCGGCGAAAGGCACGCCGTCGACAAAGCCTTCGAAGTCGATCAGCACCTCGTCGCCGTCTTGGGCCTGCTCCCGCTCGACAACACGCTGGGAAACGCGGCCCATGCGCATCTCTTCGAGGCGAGCGTCGACTACGGACAGATCGGCCAGAAACTTCTCTTTCTGCAGGGCGATCCCGGTGTAGTCCTTGACGGTAATCTCCGGCTTGATCTCGACATGGGCCTGATACGTAAAAGCCTGCCCCTTCTGCAGAACCGAGCTCTCCACGATCTCCGGATCGGAAATGGCCGGAACCTTGTGCTCCACCAGCGCTTTGAAGTAGGAATCGTTGATCAGCCGCCCTAAGGCCTGCTCCTCCATCTGCGGCGCATAATATTTTTCAATCACCGAACGAGGCGCCTTGCCGGGGCGAAAGCCCTTGATCTTCGCGGTCTTGGCAATCTTCTGATAAGCCTTTTCAATCTCGGCGTCAACCATCGCGGCGGGAACTTCGAAAGAGAGCTTCTTCTTGATGCTGCTGATATCTTCCAGAGTGACGTTCATGGGTGTTTACCTCGCGGAACTGGGGGATGAATAGAATAACCAGAAAAAAAATCACCGCGGCTGACATCTCCGCGGAGCGGTGAATGGAATCCGGTCGAACGGAAGGGAACAGGGATGGTGCGAGAGGGGGGAGTCGAACCCCCACGGTTGCCCGCTGGATCCTAAGTCCAGTGCGTCTGCCAATTCCGCCACTCTCGCATCAAGACGAGGATCGCACAAAAATCATTGCCGGCACCGCAAAAGGCGGACACCGGAAACGTCAAATGACGAAAGGCCCATCCTTTTGCCGACGCACCTGTGACCATCCTCGTCACATTCACTGATACGGTAAAAAAGGTGGGCCAGAATAATCAATGGGGTGAGTGAAGGGGATCGAACCCTCGACAACTGGAGCCACAATCCAGTGCTCTACCGACTGAGCTACACCCACCATAAAAGAGGTCACATACTAGCCAAGAGGGGTACCCTTGTCAACGGGAATCTTCCAGGCTCCCGGAGTCGATGAATGGCGCGCCAGGGAGGGCTCGAACCCCCGACCCACGGCTTAGAAGGCCGTTGCTCTATCCAGCTGAGCTACTGGCGCCCGTGGTCGGAGCGAGAGGATTCGAACCTCCGACCCCCTGCTCCCAAGGCAGGTGCGCTACCAGGCTGCGCTACGCTCCGACAAGGACGAGTTGTTTAGCATGGCGCCCTCTCTTTTGCAACCAGAAAAAGAACCTTTTCGGCAAAAAAAGGATTGTTAACGGTCACATATCCACAAGTTCAGCGCCGGTCGGCCTTCTTGCCGACCGAGACAAGCCGTGTCGAGATTCGCCCGATCAGGAATCCCTAAAAAAAGTAACTATCCGAAATAACGAGACCATTGCATCTGCACAAAAAATGTTCAAATTGTTATTTGCATTGATCCAAGGGCACTTTCCCCTCTTTCGCAGACGATTTCCAAAGCTTTATCCACAGCTACTGTTGACAAGCGCATAAACCCTTGAAAACATGCGCCGATCAGGTCTTCCGCCGAGGGCGACAACGGCCGGGAAGTTTTCAAAAATAGAGCCGCAGGGGATTGCGCGCCTTTTTCATCCTGACAGAGACGCCCAGGTGCGCTAAACTGCCATTTTAATACCTCAACCGCCAAAGGACGACTCATGAAAGATAACCGCTGGACCGCCGGTTTCCGGAAACATGGATTTACCGTCACCGGAGCGACCGACCTTCCGGAAATCAATCTTCGCTTTATTGAACTGCGTCACGACCAAAGCGGGGCGCACATCGTGCATCTCGCCGCCAACGACCCGAACTGCCTCTTTGCCGTCGGTTTTCGCACCCCCCCCGAGGACTCCACAGGCGTAGCGCATATTCTTGAACATACCGTGCTCTGCGGCTCTCGGCGCTTTCCCGTGCGTGATCCCTTCTTCGCCATGCTCAAGCGCAGCCTCAATACCTTCATGAACGCCTTGACCGCCGGCGACTGGACCCTCTATCCCTTCGCCAGCCAGAATCGCAAGGACTTTTTCAATCTGCTTTCCATCTACCTCGATGCCGCCTTTTTCCCTCTGCTCAGTGAACGGGATTTCCATCAGGAAGGTCATCGCCTGGAATTCACCGATCCCGAGGATTCCCGCTCCCCCCTCGAATACAAGGGGGTCGTCTACAACGAGATGAAAGGGGCCATGTCCGACCCGTCGTCCCTGCTCTGCCGACGCCTGGCATCAGCTCTCTATCCAACCACCACCTACCGCCACAACTCAGGGGGGGATCCGGCGAAGATTCCGGAACTTACCTGGGAACAACTCCGGCAGTTCCATGCCGGCCACTATCACCCCGGCAATGCCTATATCTTCACTTACGGCAACCTCGACCTAGAACCGGTCCTAGAAATCATCAACCGAGATGCCCTTTCCGCATTCGCGCGGCGGCCTGTCGCCGGCGAGGTTCCACCGGAGATTCACCTGACCAGCCCCCGGCGGATTGAGGAAGTCTTTCCCGTCGATCCCGGCAGCCCCTTGGAAAAACGCGCCCTAACGCAGGTGGCCTGGTTGACTTGCGACATCAACGACCGCCTTGACCGGCTCGGTCTGTCCCTCCTCGCCAGTTTGCTTCTCGGCAATTCCGGCGCCCCTCTCTACCGCGCCCTGCTCGACTCGGGATTGGGGGCCAATTTGGCTCCGGGCAGCGGCTACCAGGACGACAACCGCACCACCTACTTTGCCGTCGGCCTGCAGGGCATCGATCCGGGAAAAAGCGCCGCCGTCGAGACGCTGATCCTCGCCACCCTCGAAGAGTCGGCCCGTACCGGATTCAGTACCGAACGAATCGAAGGCGTCCTCCACCGCCTGGAATTCTCCATCCGCGAGGTCACGGGGGACCAGCATCCCTATCCTCTGGTGTTGCTGATGCGCCTGATCGGTCCCTGGATTCACGGCGGCAATCCCGTCGAGGCCCTGCGGTTCGACGAGCTCCTCGGTCAGCTGCGGCAAAAGATCGCCGAAGGCCCCTATTTCCAGGATCTGATCCGCCGCTACCTGCTTGACAATCCCCATCGCGTCACCCTGACCTTGCGCCCCGATGATGAATTGCAGGCCCGCCAGGATCAGGAAATCGCCGCCCGTCTCGAAGCGCTTCGCGCCGGACTCGATGCGGACAAGGTCGAGGAAATCCGTCGGCAGGCTCGGGAACTGCGCGAGGCCCAAGAAGCAGAGGAAGACCTTTCCTGCCTGCCGACCCTGGAACTCAGCGACATCCCGGAAACGGAAGACCCTGTCGTTTACAGTCAATCCACGGTCGCCGAGCGCCCCGTTTACTGGTTCGACCAGCCGACTAACGGTATCGGCTACATCACCCTGCACTTCGATATCAGCGGCCTGTGCGAAGAGCACCTGGCTTTGGTTCCGGTCTTCTGCACCCTGCTCGGGCAAATCGGCGCCGCCGGCTACAGCTATGCGGAAATGGCCGAGCGCATGGAAGCGGCAACCGGCGGCATTCAGGCCCGCGCCACCATTCTCGACGCCCCCGAAAGCCTGGCAGCGAGCCGCAACCTTCTCGCCCTCAAAGGCAAAGCGTTGATCCGCAACCAGGAAAAGCTCTTTACCATCCTCGGCGACCTCTGCCGCGCCCCCGACTTCTCCGACCTCAAACGCCTGCACACGGTGCTTAACCAGGTCCGGACGTCGTTGGAGAACTCCATACCCGGCTCCGGGCACAGCTATGCCGCCCGTTCCGCAGCCGGCGGGCTGACCCCCGCAGGACGTCTGCGCGAAGCCTGGAATGGACTGGAGCAAATCCTGCTGGTCAAGGAACTGGCCGGGAAAACACCCGGGGAACTGGCCGGCTTCGCCGAAAGCATGGCGAAGATGGCCAAACAGCTCCTCTGCCGGCGGCGCCTTTCCTGCGCGGTCACCGGCGAGCAAGGGCATTTCGCCGCGATCTCTCCCTATCTGGAAGGGTTCCTGACACAGTTGCCGATGGGGAAAGCACCGTCCCCCCAAACTCCGTGCGACTTCTCCCCCCATGTCCGAAACATCGGTTGGGCGACCTCCGTTCCGGTAAACTACGTCAGCCGCGTCTTCCGCGCCGTGCCCTACAGCCATCCGGACAGCGCGACCCTGATGGTTTTGGCTAAACTGTTGCGCGCCAGTTATCTCCATCGGGAAATCCGTGAAAAAGGAGGAGCCTATGGCGGTTTGGCCAACTACGGCAGCGAAAGCGGCATTTTTGCCTTCCTTTCCTATCGGGATCCGCATCTGACCCGCACCTTGCGGGTTTACGACGAGGCCGTGGACTGGGCTGTTGCCGGTCGCTTCGACGACGAACAGATCAAAGAGGGAATTCTCTCCATCTTCGCCGACCTCGACCGTCCGCTCTCGCCGGGAAGCCGGGGAAGCCAGGAATTCGCCAACATCGAGCAGGGGCTGACCCTGGAGATGCGCAACCTTCTGCGCCGCCGGATCTTGGCCGTCGATCGGGAAGCCCTGTGCCGGACCGCCGTCCGCTACCTCTCCAAAGAGAAGCGCCTCAGTGCTGTCGGAATCATTGCCGGAGAAGCGACCCTGCGCCAGGCCGGCGAGGAACTTGGCGCGAAGTTTCTGCACATCGAAACGATCTGACCCCCAGCCTCGAAACCGGATAAAACGACAATCCCCCTCGTGACACCGGATTCACGAGGGGGATTGTCGTTTCAACGGAAAAGGAAGGGTGTTTCTACTCAGCGTAGTGGATCGTCATGACCGGGATGGTGGATTTGCGGACCACCTTCTCGGCGGTGCTGCCGAAAAGGACATGGTCGAGACCGGTACGGCCGTGGGTGCCCATGATGATCAGGTCGGCGGACTGTTCCTCGGCCTTCTTGATGATTTCGTCATAGGGAATGCCCGGCAGCAGGAAGGTTTCATAGCTGCCGTAGTCACCAAGCTGGTCGCGGCAGAATTTATCCATCATCTTCCTGGCCCCCTCCTCGATTTCCTGCTCAAGTTTCTCGAAGGAGATATGCGGCACATAAAAACCGCGCAAGTCCACCGGTTCGTTGATGACATGGACGATGAGCAAGCGCGCCTGATATTTCCGGGCCAGGGACAGGGCGTACTGAAAAGCGTAATCGGAACTCTGGGAAAAATCGAGGGCGAAGAGGATGGTTTTGAAGTCTTTCATGTTCAGGCACTCCTTGAAGGTTGGCCGTAAAGGCGTTAAGCGATAGCTGGAAACTCCCGTTCGGTACGGCTGATCAAAAATAACCGGAAGCAAGGCTCCCAAAATCGTCAGAAGTAAAACATACCTGAAAGATACGTCGCAGCAATGCAGATGAGGGCAATGCCGCAGACGGGTGTTTTTCATCAGCCGGTCAGCAGAGATGAGCCCCCCGCTCGAACAGCTTGTTCATCACCGCCTTGAGAACATCAAGTTTGATCGGCTTGTGCAGGTACTCGAAAGCACCGAGATTCATGGCTTCAAGATAGGATTCGACCTCACCGTAGGCGGTGATCATGATCACATAGATGCTCGGGTGGCGGCGGCTGAGTTCCTGCAGAAAGACCAGGCCGTTCATGCGCGGCATTTTGATATCGCTGATCACCAGATTTACCCGTTTGCCGCGCAGATACTCCAGAGCCTCGCAACCGTCGGCGACACTGTCCACCTCGTAGCCTTCCTGGGCCAGAAGTTTGGTCAGCCCGATCCGGGCATTTTCCTCGTCGTCGACAATGAGTATTTTTTCTCGTCCTGCCCCCACGCGGGTTCTCCTTTTGTAAATTGACTTAAAACGTACCACAGGCGCAACGCCTGTCAAGCTCGCGACTCTTTGTGGAAGACGGGATAATGATTGAATTTTTGCTGATTTGACGGGGTCAGGCGAGGGGAGAAAAACGGGTGGCGGAAAAACCTCAGGACTCTTGCCAGAGGCTCATCAGCCCGTAACCCAGATCGAGCAGGCGCCGAGCGCCGTCGCTACCGGCGCGCAGTACCTCGTCGTGGGAGAGGGGGGTGGGGGAAAGTCCGGCGGCGAGATTGGCGATCAGACTCAGAGCGACGACCTCCATGCCGAGATAGCGGCCCATGATCGCCTCCGGAACCGTGGACATGGAGACCACATCGGCGCCTAGCCGGTGCAGCATATGGATTTCCGCAGGGGTTTCGTAGGAAGGACCGGGCATTGCCGCGAGCACGCCGCGATGCAGGGTGATGCCCTTATCCTGCAGCTGCTCACGCAGGGGAAGATAGAATTCTTGCCGATAAAGCCCGCACAGATCGACAAAGGGGTGGAGCGGTTCGCCGCGCAGGGGGTTGTCCCCGAGCAGGTTGAGATGATCTTCCAGATACATGAAATCGCCGACCTGAAAGGCCGGATTGATGCCGCCGACGGCGTTGGTCAAGAGCAGGCGCCGACAACCAAGAGCAGCGGCGAGGCGCACCGGCAGGGCCACCTGACGGGCATCGAAACCTTGATAAAGATGGTAGCGCCCCTGGAAAAAGAGAACTTTCCAGCCCTGGAAACGTCCCGCCACCAACCGCCCGGCATGCCCTTCAACGCGCACATGGGAAAATCCCGGGATTTCCCGATAATCCACAAAGACCGCGGACTCGGCCTGATCCGCCAGCACCCCCCAGCCCGAGCCGAGAACCACCGCCAGATCGAAGACCTCCCCGCCGAGACGCTGGGCAAGGATCTCGGCACCCTTCTCCTCTTCCCAGGCCATGATCAATCCTCCAGCAGTTTCTTCACCCGTTCCAGCAACTGCTCAGGCTTGAAAGATTTGCTGATAAAATCGTCGGCCCCACCCCGATAGACCTCGCCGATCTCCTCGCTCTTGCGAAAGACACCGCTCATGGCGAGCAGTCGCACTTGGCGCAAAGCCTGATCCGCACGTACCTCACGGATCAGTTCATAGCCGTTCTTCCCGGGCAGGTTGAGGTCGAGCAGCACCAGATCCGGTCGCACTTCACGGATGATGCGCATCGCCTCCTCGCCGTCGCCGGCGAAGAGAAACTCCACTTCCAGCGTCTTGAGAATATCCCCCGTCAGTTCCTGGAAAAAGCGGGAGTCATCGACGATCAGGCATTTTTTCCGGGAAACGGTCGGCGCAGCGGCATTGCCCTCCCCGGCCGCCAGTTCCAAGCGAAAGACATGACCGCAGCCGGGGCATTTGATCCGCGGCGTCCGGCTGCCGGCGCGAGTCGGATCGAAACGGTAACTGGCCTGACAATTCGGACAGGCAATGCGCATCGTTATTCCTCCGGTTCGCCGACATCGCCTCGCAGCAAGAGTTCGCTTCGGCCACGCAGGTCAAGCGGCTGTTCATCAAGCCAGAGGGCGAGAGCATCGGGGCGATCGACCCGCAACCGCAGGGATTTGGCGGCACTCCAACTGATACTGCTGCCCCCGGCCAGGGTATATTGACGCGGCGGCTGTTCATCGATCCGGATTTCCAGGGCAACCTGTTCCCGGGTCTCGACCCGCAGCACCCCACCGGCAGCCGGGAGGCTTTCGGGGGATGTTCCCACGGCGGCCGCCGGCGGTTCCTCAACCGGCGCGGCGGTCTCCGAGCTTTCGGTCGGGAGCGCGGCTGGTTCTTCAGGAATGGGAACCGGAGGCACAACTTCCTCGACCGGCGACGGCTGCCGGAACTCGGCGTAGGGCGGAGTCCAGGGTCCGTAACGCCAGGCGAAAAAGGCTATGCCCGCCAGCGCCAGCACCGCAAGAGCGGAAAGGGTCGAGCGTCGCAGCCACAGACGCGGCCGGGACGACTGAATGAGAAAGGGATCGTTGACCAGAGGAGGGATTTCGCTGAAACCGGAGCCCTTGCCAATCTGGGCACGGAGCTCTTCCGTCAACGCCTCCGGAGAAAGACCCAGGGCCTCGGCATAGCTCTTCAGGAAACCGAAGAGGTAGGCTTCGCCGGGAAACGCGTCAAAGCGATCCTCTTCGAGAGATTGCAAAAAAGAGAGGCGCACCCGGGTTTTGTCCGCCAGATCGGCTAGGGACAATCCTAGTTCTTCCCGGCGCAACCGAAGCCGGGAGCCGACACTGAGACGTTCGGAATCGGTCATGGTCTATCTCAACACTTCGATGTAGCTTTTGGATAAATGGGCTTCATCCGAAGCCGGATCCAGCCGCAGAACTTCGTTGAAGGACGCGAGCGCTTCGGACTTCTGCCCATTCTTCATCTGGGCAAGTCCCAGCCTGTAGTGGATCTCGGCCACGGCGGGAGCCAGTTCGGCGGCCTTTTGCAAAGAAGCGACCGCCAGATCCCATTTATTCAGTTCGTGATAGGTCTCACCCAGGCGAAAATGGGCCAGAGCAAAATTGGGGTTATCCTTGAGCGCTTCCTGAAAGGCGCCTACCGCATCGAGATATTCCCGTTTCTGCATATAGGCGAATCCGATTCCCGTATGGGCACGTTCCGGCTGGCCAAAGAGCAGATTGGAAGTCGCCAGGCGGAAGTATTTGACGGCATCGTCCCAGCGCTGCATGTCGAGATAAAGGGCGGCAAGATTGTTCTGATGTTCCGGCGAATTTCCCCCTAGCTGCAGGGCCTTCAGGTAGTGTTTCTCGGCGTCGGGATAGGCTTTTTTGAACTGGTAAGCCAAGGCCAGGGCGTTGTGATAGTCGGCATTCTGGGGATTCGCCTCAACCGCCTGAAGAAATTCCTTCAGGGCCGGAGTCAGCTGTTGCTGGCGAAAATGGGAAAGACCGAGCATATAGTGGGACTCCCCCTTGGGGGGCTTCTTTTCCGTGGAACCGCAACCGGCGCCAAGGGCCAGGACTCCGGTCAAAAGCAGAATGAACAACGGTTTCAGCACGCATACCTCCCGGTGGTTCGCAAACCACGTTCCGGTAAAAGGTCAAAGGGTCGCCAAGAGACGGCCAAGGGCCGCTACCGCCCCTTCCCATCCGGTCGCCCCATCGACCAGACCGCCGGCGAAGAGCGGCAGGGAAAACCACAAGCGCTGCCGCTCTTCGCCGGCCAGCAGGTGGATTTCCGTATCATCAAAGAGAAAGCCCAGGGATTCGGCGAAACGCAAGCCGGCGAGGCGCTGCTCCTCGACCTTCAGGGGAGAGCCGTCCACCGGATCGTCCCGGTAAAAGGCGAGCCGGCGACTTTCACGAAGATGGAAGATGACGGCGACCCGCACCCCCTGGGTGGCGGCATAGACGCAGACAAAGGCTTCGGCCTGTTGCGCCGGAAGTCCCGGCAGGGCAACCTGGATTTCTCCCAGGGAACGATGCAGGCGCAGCACCCGTTCAGCGGGAAGAGCCAGACGTACAGTGTTGCGATCCCACTGGAACATGGCTCCGACTCCGAATCAGGCTTCCGCGGAAAAGTCCGTGAGCAACCGAAACTGCCGGAAGCGCTCATGGACCTGGGCGATGTCGAGGGTTTTCAAGCGATTCAGACTGAAATTCTCGACGTTGAACGAGGCCATGATCGAACCGTAAATAATCGCCTGGCGGATATTGGCATCGGCCAGATTGCAGGTCGAGGCGAGATAACCCATAAAACCCCCAGCGAAGGTGTCGCCGGCCCCGGTGGGATCGAAGACGGTCTCCAGGGGATAGGCCGGGGCGGTGAAGATGCTGTGTTCGGTAAACATGATCACCCCGTATTCCCCGCGTTTGACCACCAGGGTTTTTGGCCCCATGGCCAAAATCGTCCGGGCCGCCTTGACCAGATTGGCCTCGCCGGCGAGTTGGCGGGTTTCCCCTTCATTGATCACCAGCAGATCGACGTGCCGCAGGGTTTTGAGCAGCGCCTCCCGTTTCCCGGAGATCCAGAAGTTCATGGTGTCGCAGGCGACCAGCCGGGGCCGTTTCACCTGTTTGAGCACTTCCATCTGCAATTCGGGGTCGATGTTGGCGAGGAAGACATATTCGGCGTCCTCGTAGCCGGCGGGCAGCTCGGGCCGGAAGGTTTCAAAGACATTGAGCTGGGTATCGAGGGTCTGCGCCTCGTTGAGATCGAAGCCGTAGCGCCCCTTCCAGCGGAAGGTCCGCCCCGGCGCGGTACGCAGGCCGCGCAGGTCGATTTCGCGGGATGCGAGAAAACGCCGGTGTTCCTCGGGAAAATCCTCGCCAACCACGGCCACCAGCTGGACCTCGGTGAAAAAGCTCGCCGCCGTGCTGAAGAAGGTACCGCTGCCGCCGAGAACGTCCTCGACCTGCCCAAACGGCGTCGCCACCGAATCGAATGCCACCGAACCCACCACCAACAGACTCATATCTCAATCAACCTTCCTGTGAATAAAGAGTGCCAAGAACTTTACCCCCGGACCCGCGCCGCCGCAAGCAGGCACGGGAAAAGGGATTACAGATAACGCCCGATCAGCAGCTCAAGCTTGTTTCGGGTCGCCTCGGGAATCCGTTCGCGCTGGGTCATGATTGCGTATTTGAGCGCTTCGCCGCAGCCACAGTCCCGAGGAGTCGTCAGTTGTCGCGCCGCGCGACGGATGATGTCGCGGGCGGTCGCCACGTTGCGCTGAATGATCGCCAAGACCGCTTCGATGGAGACATCCTCGTGTTCAGCGTGCCAGCAATCGTAATCGGTGGCCAGAGCGACAGTAGCGTAGCAGATTTCCGCCTCGCGGGCCAGGCGCGCTTCGGGAATATTGGTCATGCCGATGACGTCGACGCCCCAACTCCGATAGATGTTGGACTCGGCACGGGTGGAGAAGTTCGGCCCCTCGATGCAGATGTAGGTTCCTCCCTTGTGGGCGACGGCGCCGGCGGCGACCGCGGAGTCATAGAGCACCCCCGCGAGGTTGGCGCAGACCGGATCGGCAAACTGCACATGTCCGACCACCCCCTCACCGAAAAAGGTCGAGGCCCGCTTGCCCTGGGTACGGTCGAAAAACTGGTCGGGAATGACGATGTGCCCGGGAACGATCTCCTCCTTCATGCTCCCCACCGCCGAAACGGAAATGATGCGTTCGACCCCAAGCTGTTTCATCCCGTGGATATTGGCCCGATAGTTGACCTCGGAGGGGAGCAGCCGGTGGCCCCGTCCGTGGCGGGGGAGAAAGACCATCTTCACCCCATCCAGCATCCCCGTCACATAGGCGTCGGAGGGCGCACCGAAGGGGGTATCGAGAACCACCTCGCGAATGTCGGTAAGTTGTTCGATTTCGTAAAGACCGCTGCCGCCGATGACGCCGATAACCGGTTGAGACATGTTCTGACGTTCCTCCCGTACCCTATGAAAAAATAGCTTTAATCGCCCTGCCCGGCCGACTCGTCCGCCGCTGCCGGCAAGCCCTTCCGGGACTTTTCCAGCTTGCCCTTGAGCTGGCCGCAGGCCGCCGAAATATCCTGCCCCTTGCTGGCACGGCGGATGGCGATGATATTGCGGCTGAGCAAATAGGTCTGAAAGGCCTCGATCGCTTCGGTGGTCGGCGCCCGGAATGACGAGCCTTCATGCTCGTTGTAGGGGATGAGATTGACCTTGGCCTTGATGCCGTGGAGCAGCGTCACCAGACGCTTGGCGTCCTGCAGGGAATCATTCACATCACGGATCAGAATATATTCGAAGGTGATGCGCTGCCGGGGTTGCAGGGGGAAGTCACGACAAGCCGCCATCAGCTCTTTCAGAGGGTAGCGGCGATTGATCGGCATCAGCTCGTCGCGTACCGCATCGGTGGTAGCGTTGAGGGAAACCGCCAGATTGACCCGGATGCGCTCGCCCAGCTCGCGCATCTGCGGCACCAGCCCGGAAGTCGACAAGGTGACCTTGCGTACTCCAAAGTTCAACCCCTCTTCCAGATAAAAAATCTGCAACGCCTTGATCACATTATCGAGATTGTCCAGGGGTTCGCCCATGCCCATCAGCACCAGATTCTGTACCGGCCCGTCCTTCAGCGCCGCGCACACCTGATTGACGATCTCCCCCGGCTCCAGATCACGTACCAAGCCAAACGTGCCGGTCAGGCAGAAGGAACATTTCATGGCGCAACCGACCTGGGTCGAAAGACACAAGGTTGCCCGCTCGTTCTCCATGGGAATGCGCACCGTCTCAACGGTCTGGCCGTCAGCCAGCCGGAAGAGGTATTTCTTCGTCCCGTCCCGGCTTTCTTCGACCAGTTCGGGACTCCAGTCGGAGATGGTCGCCCAATTCGCCAGATCTTTACGGAAATCCTTGGCCAGGTCGGTCATCTCGGCAAAAGAAGTCACGCCCCGCCCATAGATCCAGCGCATGATCTGCTTGGCGCGAAAGGGTTTTTGCCCCCGCTCGGCAAGCAAGGCGGATAACTCTTCGAGGGTCAGATTTTTTAGATCGATCAAACTTCCGGAGCTCATAAAAACGTCGTTCTTCGCTGATTTTACATGAAAAAACCCTTCGGATCATAGCCGAAGGGTCGTCTTTTCACAAGGTTAATCTGGTCCGTAAAGGGATTACAGCAGCTCCAGCCCGGAGAAGAAGTAGGGGATTTCGAAGGCGGCAGTTTCTGAGGCGTCGGAACCGTGGGTAGCGTTTTCGCCGATGGAGGTGCCGAATTCCTTGCGCAGGGTGCCCGCGGCGGCATCGGCGGGATTGGTGGCGCCCATCAGGTCGCGCCACTTCTTGATGGCGCCGGCAGCTTCGAGAACCATGACCACACAGGGACCGCTGCTCATGAAGTCGGTGAGTTCACCGAAGAAGGGGCGCTCTTTGTGCACATAGTAAAAGCCCTCGGCTTCCACCTTGCTCATGTAGAGTTTTTTCAGACCGACGACCTTGAATCCTTCAGCGTAGATACGGGCGAGAATCTTGCCGGCGTGACCAGCGGCGAAGGCATCGGGCTTGATGATAGCGAACGTTCTTTCCATGGGGCAACTCCTTAAATGACGGAATGTTTTTAACTCGCGAAAGCGTCGCGTCTTTTAGCATCCCGCAAAGGGAAAGTCAAGAAAATCAACGGAAATCCCCGTCCCTCCCGGTCCCCTCATCATGGATACTTGCACAGCAAGCATGCCGTTGTCTGACTAAGCAAAAAGCGCCAAATGCAAGGCGCGCCAGGGACGAGCAATGAGGCGTACTTATGTATATGTACGTCGAAGCCGCGAGGCGATGGCGGCAACGCAGCAGTTGGCGAGTTTTTGCGACGCCGGCATCATTGATGCCACCGCAAAAAGAGAAGATCCGACAAATAGTTTAAATCATTAGATTATTTGCAATTTTTTTCTTGCGCCGGGACGTAATCTATGGTATATTCCTCAACAATTCCAATGCCTTGCGAGGGA
>Ga0265295_1004321_pt1 | contig 19279 bp, 9 predicted proteins | sample Munlansysbiofilm_FD_192503 | JGI IMG/M metagenome (GOLD analysis project Ga0265295, IMG submission 192503) | Leachate microbial communities from a municipal landfill in Southern Ontario, Canada - Methane capture system biofilm | ecosystem: Engineered > Solid waste > Landfill > Unclassified ... | reverse complement strand
ATACAGATTTATTTATATATTAAGGTAAGCGCAAACATCTTGCTAATCGTCTAATTTTTAGTACTTTTGCAAACTGTACAAATCTTTTATAACATGGTATCACTCAGTCAGGTAACAGTTTCGTTCGGTGGTTTTAATCTTTTTAACGATGTCAGCTTGTTGGTTGCCCCAAAGGAGCGGGTTGGCCTTGTTGGTAAGAACGGGGCAGGGAAATCGACCCTACTAAAACTAATTATTGGCGAAATGCCCCCCTCGAGCGGGGAGATTAGCGTACCGCGCGACCTAGCCATAGGCTACCTACCCCAACAAATGGATGTAGCCAACTCGCGCAGCGTGATTGATGAAACCATGACCGCTTTTAGCGATATTCTGAAGCTAACAAAAGATATTAAAAAAATATCAAAGGAAATAGAGCAACGAACCGATTACGAATCGGAAGAGTACGCTGAATTAATTAACTCATTGGCTGAAAAAAGCGAACGTTTTAGCCTACTAGGTGGTGAGAGCCTCGATGCTAAGGCGGAGGTTACATTAACTGGACTTGGTTTTAAACGAACCGATTTTTCACGCCCAACTTCAGAATTCAGCGGTGGGTGGCGCATGCGAATTGAACTGGCCAAAATACTGCTACGAGAACCAAATATCTTACTCCTCGATGAGCCTACTAATCATCTAGATATAGAATCAATTGGCTGGTTTGAAGATTATCTAAAGGCCTATTCTGGGGCGCTAATTCTTATATCTCACGACCGGGCATTTTTAGATAATGTTACCGATAGAACCATTGAGCTGTCGCTGGGTAGGGCATATGACTATAAAGTTCCCTACTCAAAATACGTGGAACTTCGCAACGAACGTAAACAGCAGCAGCTGGCTGCTTATAAAAATCAGCAGAAACAGATTGGAGAAACCAAAGAATTTATTGAACGATTTCGCTACAAGGCCACCAAGGCCAACCAGGTACAGTCGAGAATAAAGCAGCTAGAAAAACTAGATATCATTGAGGTAGACGACGAGGATAACAGCACCCTTAATATTCGTTTTCCGGAAGCACCCCGAGCAGGCGATTTAGTGGTTAAGGCAAATAACGTGAGCAAAGCCTATGGCAGTAACACCGTTTTTTCGGATGCAAATTTTGATATACTTAGGGGTGAAAAGATTGCTTTTGTCGGGCGTAATGGTGAGGGCAAAACAACCCTTAGCAAAATTATTATTGGGGAAATTGACTACCAAGGCGAGCTGAAAATTGGGCATAACGTAAGCATTGGCTACTTTGCTCAAAATCAGGACGAACTAATGAACCCAAACAACACGGTACTAGAGACAATTGACCGGGTTGCGGTTGGCGAAATTCGCACCAAAATACGGGATATTTTAGGTGCGTTCCTTTTCCGAGGCGAAGATGTAGATAAGAGGGTTTCGGTGCTATCGGGTGGCGAACGTAACAGGCTGGCAATGGTTAAACTTATGCTGCAACCCTATAACCTGCTTGTTCTCGACGAGCCAACCAACCATCTGGATATGCGCTCGAAAGATATACTTAAGGAGGCTTTGATTAATTTTAAGGGTACGGTAATCGTTGTATCGCACGACAGGGAGTTCTTAGATGGATTAGTGTCGAAAGTATATGAATTCCGCGACGGAAACGTTAAGGAACATTTAGGCGGGATATATAATTTCTTGGAAAAGCGTAAGCTCGAGAACTTAAAAGAGCTAGAGACCCGAAAGGAGGCAGAAAGATCGGAGAAGTCTAACTCAGGGATCTCAAACAGGAAACAGGAGTGGCTAAACCGTAAGGAGCAGGATAGAATTATTAGAAAAGTAACCTCGCAGATTGAGAAAGTTGAAACCAAAATTAATACCCTGGAGGAACAAATTGCCGAAAAGGATACTATTCTCTGTAATCCAGCGAATGCCTGTATAAACGATGATTTTTTTGCTGAATACGAGGCACTAAAAACAAAGCTAAACAAAACGATGCACAAGTGGGAACAGCTACACTACGAGCTGGATATTTTACAAGAGGAGGATTAGCCCCAATTATTTGTTGGAATAATTGCTGTTTCGGACCACGACTAACCCCCATTTACAATCATCTTTTACAAATTTGATGAATAATGCGGGCTAAGGAAAATTAATCTCGTTATAAAGTTACCGGTTTAGAAAGTTAACCTAGCCATTACAAGCCAAGCAACGCTTCAAGAAAAAAAATATTTTTATGCACCATAAGAACAGTAACATGAGACAAAAAACGTCGGACACCATATACGGCATCAGGCCGTTAATAGAAGCCATTAATTCGGGTAAAGAAATTGACAAGGTAATCATAAAAAAGGGGCTCGGCGGAGAGCTTATTCACGAACTATTAACGCTTCTGCGCAACCGGGGTATTGCACCACAATACGTCCCTGCCGAAAAGTTTGGTAAGTATGGCAACCGCAACCATCAGGGAGTTATAGCCTACATCTCACCCGTTGACTTTGCCCCCATCGAAGAGGTTGTTGCCCGTGTTTGGGAAAGGGGCGAAACCCCTTTTATTGTAATCCTCGATAGCGTAACCGATGTGCGTAACTTTGGGGCTATTGTACGAAGTGCCGAATGTGCTGGTGCCCATGCAATTGTATTCCCAACAAAAGGTTCGGCTCGCATAGGTGCCGATGCGGTAAAAACGTCGGCAGGGGCAATACACCATATACCCATTTGTCGGGTTAACAGTTTAAAATCGACCCTGTCGTTCCTACAACTATCGGGTGTAAAAATTGCGGCAGCCACCGAAAAAACAGAAAACCTATACACAAACGCCAAGCTTGATGGCCCAATTGCTGTTGTAATGGGTTCCGAGGAGAAAGGATTATCGGAAAGCACCCTAAAAATGGCCGATGAGCTGGTTGCCATTCCCATTAAAGGGAAGATAAACTCGCTCAACGTTTCGGTTGCCTCGGCACTAATAATGTATGAGGTAATTAGGCAGCGTGGACTATAAACCAGCCTCATCGAGTGCCTTAGCACATGCCCGCTCGCCTAAGGCAATGATTTCTTTGGCTCTATAAAACTCAAAAACGCCACAAGCATCCTTTGATGTACTAATCAACACATCGGGCGGGTTATCCTTTAAAGCCTGCTTGGTCATGGTATTCATCATTATCTGAATAACACGATGAAGCATATCTACATACCCCAACTTGTTGGTTTTCTGAAGTTTTTTCTTCTCGTCGCCCTCAAAAAACTCGTACCACTTCTCTTTTAGCTGGTCAAAGGTCGATTTATCCTCCTCCGACTCCTCATGCTTAACCGCTGCCGATTCAGGGTTTTCGTATGGTATCATTGCGTTAACATCCACAGCAATTATTAAGTCTGCATTACTGGATTTTAGATGCTTAATGGGCAAAGGATTAAAAACGCCCCCATCAACCAGCAATGCATCGGAGGCCTTTACAGGAGTAAAAACACCAGGAATTGAAATAGATGCCCTTAGTGCATGCGCTAAGCTACCGTTATCGTAAACAATCTCTTCGCTAGCAATTACATCGGTTGCCAGAACAACCATTGGCTTTTGCAGCTCCTCAATATTCTTTTCAGGAATAAATCCCAGCTTCATCATCTCATCGAAGATTTTTTCGCCCTTAATAAACCCGCTTGCTCCCAGGGTAAAGTCTATTAAACCCAAAACATCCATCTTCGACAAATTTTCGGCCCAAGATTTAAAGCCAGACAATGTGCCCACAGCATACATACCGCCAACCAAAGCACCCATGGAACTTCCCGAAAGGGAAACAATTTCGTACCCACGCTTTTCTATTTCATTAATAACACCAACATGCACAAGCCCACGGGCTCCTCCGCTGGATAAGGCTAAAGCAACTTTTTTACCCATAGTAAATATGATTAATTATTCTCTTCGAATTTTCGGAATTTATTACCAGTAAAATTAATAAAAACTTTGATTATATAACGTATGCTGATAGGCCAAATTTCACAAATTAAATTAACCCCAACTACTCATTGGAGTAATGACAGGGCTACGCCCCTTAATCGAACTACGCATATTTCTTTCTACGAAGATAACAGGGCTAACGCCCCTGGTTGTTTAGGCGTAATAATTTGTAATTATCATTGAACATATTTCTGCCCTGCTTACCTGCCCTTTCAGGGCGTTAACCCCAATTATTAAAATAAATAATTGGAACCTCCAATAACGACTAAATAAGATTTATAAAAAAAACATTGCCAATAATATCCTCGATCGCGTATCAATCCAGTTATTTTTTTAGTTTTTTGCATTTTAAACCCAGAATCATCACCATCCTTTAAACTTTTGACCCATAAAATGCACGAAAAGATTGGTTTGTGCACATTTACTACGATTACAACCATCAGATAATCAATGGTGAAATGTTTATTTAATGGCATAAGGTAAAAAAGATGGCGTTTTTTTTGGTTGATTTAGTAAAATGCGATACTTTTGCAAACGCAAATGAGGGAATTTGCACCGAGAAATATTTGAAATAATGCGGAAATAGCTCAGTTGGTAGAGCACAACCTTGCCAAGGTTGGGGTCGCGAGTTCGAGTCTCGTTTTCCGCTCAATTGTAAAAAGCGGAATTATCCGCTTTTTTTCTATCAATACTTTCCTTTTCGTAATAATGGGCCCGGGTGGTGGAATTGGTAGACACGCAGGACTTAAAATCCTGTGGCCATTGCGGCCGTGCCGGTTCAATCCCGGCTCCGGGTACTAAAATTACAAAACCCCAGCTGATAATTATCAGCTGGGGTTTTTGTTTTTTTACAACTATATGAATGTGAACCCTATGCCGGGGTAACATGAATTTAACAAACCTTTAAACCCAATCTGAAAAACTGAAACTTTTATTGATAATCAGGTAAAGCATCCTTAAGTTTCTGGCGCGAAAAGAAGATACGACTCTTAACCGTACCAATTTTCAGGTTCAACTTTTCGGCAATCTCCTTATACTTATATCCTGATGTATGCATCTGAAAAGGAATACGAAAATCATCATCCAACTCATTAACTTTCTGGCTAATTTCGCTATGCGAATAGGTTGAATCGGGTCCTTCATCGTGAGCACGACCATTTATAAGATACTGATTATCACTAGAATCAAAAGTGGTGCGCTGCTTTACGGCCTTGCGGTAGTTATTAATAAATGTATTCTTCATTATGGTAAAAGCCCAGGCTTTTAAATTGGTATTATCCTCGAACTTATCCCTATAGGTCAACGCCTTTAGGTAAGTTTCCTGAAGTAAATCGTTAGCATCCTCAGAGTTGGCAGTTAAACTATAGGCAAATCTCTCAAGATTTGGTTCAAGCTCAATAAGTGCGGTGTTAAAATCTGTTGCTATCATAGTGGTATAATTTACTGTTGTTTTTATTCAGTCTAATTAAAATATGTATATGCAAATATACGATAGGAATAAACAAAAACAAACCAAACACTCAGACAACAAAAACAGCTAAAGCAGCATTCTAAATAATTGATGCGCTAAAACCCCTGCATGACAAAGGATATATATATAACTATATAAATAAGTTCTAAATATAGATTTAAACTTTTTTAACAGAGTAGCTCGGTATAATATTTTTACCAAATAGCACGGTGAACCCGATAGGCAATGCAAAATTTAGCTATATTTCGAGATTGAATTAAAATCAAACACAGCATGACCGATAGGATTAAAAAGCCAAGTATTTTTCAAGCATTTATTCCCATTCTATTCCTAATATTTTTCTTGGTCCTAAATGTTTACTTCTTTGGTGAAGATACCCTATCGGGTGCCAACCAAATTGCCCTACTACTTGCCGCCACTATTGGTGCAATTATAGCCGTATCGTTAGGATTAAAATGGGTTGAGGTACGCAATCAAATAGTAAAAAGCATCAGCTCTGCCATGCCATCCATGCTCATTCTTCTACTAATTGGCTCACTGGCAGGAACGTGGCTTTTGAGCGGTGTGGTGCCAGCTATGATATATTACGGACTAAAAATACTTCACCCCTCAATTTTTCTGATGGCCTCGGTAATAATATGCGCCTTGGTATCGCTCGCCACGGGCAGCTCATGGTCAACAGTAGCAACTATTGGGGTGGCACTACTCGGAATAGGCAATGCCCTAGGATTTAGCAATGGCATAATAGCTGGCGCAATAATTTCGGGGGCGTACTTTGGCGATAAAATGTCGCCCCTTTCCGACACAACAAACCTTGCTCCCGCCATGGCAGGTACCGATCTTTTTACCCACATACGATATATGATTTATACATCTGGCCCTGCCATAATAATTACGCTAATAATCTTTTTTATACTGGGGTTAACCTACAACCACACGGATGCTGTAGTGAGTGTTGCATCGACCCTACTTGCCCTTGAAACCACCTTTAACATAACACCCTGGTTGTTTCTAGTCCCCATAATTTTGATTGTAATAATTGTGAAAAAAATGCCTCCTCTACCCGCCCTAATGGCTGGCACTATACTGGGTGCTATATTCGCAATTATTTTTCAACCCCATGTTGTAAACCAAATTTCGGGCATTGACCACAGCTACACCATGTCGTCGTACGTTGCGGTTATGCAAAGCATGTTTGGGAGTATTTCGGTTACCACTAGTGACCTACAGGTAAACGACCTACTAAGCACAAACGGTATGGCTGGCATGCTAAACACAATTTGGCTTATTCTGGCTGCAATGATTTTTGGCGGAGTTATGGAGGCGGGTGGTTTTCTTGTAAGGATAACCGAAAGCATTATACGTTTTGCAAAAACCACTGGCTCGCTTGTGGCAACCACCGTTGGCACGTGCCTGTTTTTCAATATAACTGCATCGGATCAATACATCGCAATTGTGGTTCCAGGCCGAATGTTTGCAAAAACCTATAGAGATCGCGGGCTTAAGCCAGAAGTGCTAAGCCGTACGCTTGAGGATTCTGGAACTGTAACATCTGTTTTGGTACCCTGGAACACTTGCGGAGCAACGCAAGCAGCTGTTCTGGGTGTGCCCGTTTTAACTTTCTTACCTTACGCTTTCTTTAACATAATTAGTCCCTTTATGAGTATTTTTATGGCGGCATTCAATATAAATATTAGAAGATTTACTGACAAGGAGATGAGAAGTGAAGTACCCGTAAATATTGACGAGGAGTAGCTACAAAAAAACAAATCCAACATCCGTGAAACGATAAGCACATCAGGATAATACTTAACCCCAACTATTCATCCTTACTAAGTTTGATGAACAATGCGGGTTAAAAAGATGCCTATGAAGCGAAACAGCCTTTTTTGTTTCGGTGGGCAATAAGGGCAACCAACAAAATAGTTTTTACTACCTTTGGCTTTGCAAAATTCATAATACCCATGACTCTATCGGTTGTAATCGTTAACTACAACGTTAAGTACTTTTTGGAACAATGCCTGATCTCGGTTTTTAAAGCGATGAAAGACATTAAGGGCGAAGTGTTTGTAGTTGACAATGCTTCGGTTGACGGATCGTGCCAAATGGTAAAGGAACGATTCCCCGACGTTAAACTTATCGAGAATACTCAAAACCATGGATTCTCATTTGCCAACAATCAGGCACTTAGGCTTGTATCGGGCGAGTATGTTCTGGTGCTAAACCCCGACACGGTGGTTGGGGAGGATACATTTAGCAAATGCCTGAAATTTATGGACGAATACCCCGATGCTGGAAGCCTATCGGTAAAAATGATTGACGGTAAAGGGCATTTTCTTCCCGAATCGAAAAGGGCCTTGCCCTCGCCCATGGTTTCGTTTTACAAAATATTCGGTTTTGCAAAGCTATTTCCTCATTCCAAAAAATTTGCTCGTTATCATCTTGGGCACCTCGACGAGAATCAAACCCACGAAATTGAAATACTACCTGGGGCTTTTATGTTCATTAGGAAAAAGGCCCTTGATAAAGCGGGGCTTTTCGACGAGTCGTTTTTTATGTATGGAGAGGATATTGACCTCTCGTATCGAATTATTAAAAGCGGATTTAAAAATTACTACTTCCCCGAAACGACCATAATACACTACAAGGGTGAAAGCACAAAAAAAGGTAGCATAAACTACGTAATGGTATTTTATAGGGCCATGATAATTTTTGCTCGAAAACACTTTTCGCAAAAAAACGCTTTTATTTACACAACTCTAATTTACATTGCCATATACTTTAGAGCAGCCCTAAGTATTGCCAAACGAATACTTAAACGCTACATTGAGCCATTTACAGATGCTGTAATTATTACGCTAGGCATTGTTGTTATAGTACCTTTCTGGGAAAAATTTAGGTTTAGCTCCACTAACATATATCCCGATAAGCTTGTAATGGTACTTTCGATTGCTTGCATCGCAATTTGGCTTATATCGATATGGTTATCGGGAGGTTACGATGAGCCCCGAAAAAAATTAGCTGCAGCCAAAGGGGTTGCCATTGGAAGCGTGGTAATACTTTTGCTGTACTCGCTACTTCCTGAGGAGATGCGTTTTTCGCGCGCCATAATTTTACTGCTGTCGGTTTGGTCCATTGGCTTAATACAGCTAACACATATAGGTTACGCACTAATTAGGAAAGAACCACGGAGAGACATTCGCAAACCCAAACGGATAGTTATTGTGGGGAAACACGATGAGGCCATAAGAGTAGAAAGTATTATGAGCCAAGCCTCGGTTAACAAGCAACTTATGGGTATTGTATCGCCTAGCAACGATTTAATACAAAACGACAGCTTGGGCACCCTAGCGCAGCTTAACGAGATTGTGAGGGTTAACGAGATTGATGAAATTATTTACTGCTCAAGCGACGTATCATCGCACGAGATTATCAAATCGATGCTTTCGCTTGTTTCGCAAGGGGTCGATTTTAAAATTGCACCACCCGATAGCTTATCGGTTATCGGCAGCAACTCGATAGATACGGCAGGCGACCTGTACACGGTTGATATAAATGCAATATCGCTACCATCGAACAAAAGATTTAAACGAATTCTAGATATCACAACAAGCACTGCTTTGATTGCGCTATCGCCAGTACTTGTATTTTTTGGCAATGGTATCATAACCATGCTTCGTAATAGTTTACGTGTACTAATTGGTAAGCGTACCTGGGTAGGTTACATTGGCAAAAATGAAAAAGGGTTACCGCATATAAAACAAGGTGTTTTTCCGCCCATTAAATCCTCAGAAATAGAGAGCCTTAGCAATGGTCAGGTCGAAAAAATTAACATGCTATATGCAAAGAACTATAGCATTTCAAAAGATATTAAAGCCATTTGGATAAACATTGCCCAAAGAACCCGTTAGCAGCATGATAAAAAGATTACTACTAGCCATTACACTTTTTAGCTTAGTGGCATGCACAGCACAGCAACAAAAGGAATACATTAAAATTCGGGGCTTTACTCAGGGTACCTCTTACCATATCACATACTATTCTCCCGAGGAAAAAAACTTATCCCCCGAAATTGATGTGCTACTTGAAAGGGTAGACAGCTCAATGTCGGTATATCGCAAAAATTCTGTTATCAACGCTTTTAACAATAGCAGCAAAGGCTACCTGCTTGATACCCTGCTGGCAAACATTGTAATGCTCTCACAGCAATTTAACACTGAAACGGATGGTGCTTTCGACATAACATTGGGCCCACTGGTGGATGCATGGGGTTTTCATGCAAAGAGGGGCGAGATGCCCCATGCCCATACCATTGAGCAGCTAAAAATAGCAACAGGGGCCAATATGATTGAACTAAACGACCTGTACCTATCAAAAAAACACCCTGGGGTGATGATTGATGTAAACGCCATTGCGCCAGGTTATACCGTTGATGTTATATCCGATTACCTAGAGCAACAGTGTATTACCGACTACCTGGTTGAATTGGGAGGTGAAATTCGTACCGCAGGCAAGAGCCCCCGAAACACCAAATGGCTTGTGGGTATCGATAAACCTATCGAGAATTCGATTTCAGGCGAAGATTTACAGGTAATAATTGAGCTATCGAACGAGGCGCTGGTTACCTCTGGAAATTACCGTAAATTTTTTGTGCGCGATGGGGTAAAATACAGTCATACCATCGACCCAAAAACAGGATACCCCGTAAGGCACTCATTGCTGAGCGCAACGGTTATCGATAAAAAATCGGCTCGAGCCGATGCGCTTGCCACCGCATTTATGGTAATGGGTGTCGAAAAATCAAAGGAATGGTTAAGCAGGAATTCAGGGGTTGAGGCCTACCTGATTTCATCGAATACGGAGGGCGAATACGAGATTTGGATGACCGAGGGGCTGCAAGAAAGGATAAAGGATTAGCCCCAATTACCCATCCGAATATAATTAGGAACTACGACAGCGACTAAGTTTCGCAAACAATCTAGTTGCCCAAAATTGGGCTCCACCAGGTCGGGGTAACCCGCATTTGCATTCATCTTTTACAAATTTGATGAGTAATGCGGGTTAGGTTATTGGAAACGGGCTTGTCGCTCCTCAACTTCGCTCAGAATCACTAAACGTACTTTTGAAAATCATCATAAAAAAACCTAGGAGGCATGCTCGCAGCAGGTTCCGCATTGCTTGGCCTTTTCGGGCTTTTTCCAGCGCATGATCTCTTCGTGCCTAGCACAGCCAATTCCTCTCTTTTTCAGCTCCCTGTTTTTTCCTGTCGAGTATTCGGGGAACCTATGGGTTTGATGAAAAAAGACCTTAACCCCTAAAAGCAAGAACACTAGGGCTATAATTACCAGAACTACTAATATAAGGAGTAAAAACTGCATCGTGTTTTATATTTTTAGGTAGTTACAATTCTATTTTAAGCAAAACTATTTGGCAAAGTAAGTAAATTTTTTTAAAAGAATTAACGAAAAGTTAACCCCAATTATTCGTTCGAATAATTGGGGTTAATCGATTGACTGCTGGTGCTTCGCATTATCCATTACTCGAAACTGGTGCCTTCGAGAGCCACTGGTAGCTGAGGCTCTCGAAGCTAATAGGTTCACACACTTTGCTCTTGCTCCTCATCCTTGCTCCCTTTCAAAAATCGATTCTCACGATGATGAGGATATCCATAACCTCCTTAATCTCGACCTCACTCGCATTCCACATCCAAATTCAGCAAGCCATAACCCACCGGTTGCAGATTACAGCTCACTGTTATTCGTTATCACTGAATAATCACCTTAACAGTTACCCATTCGCCATCCGATGAAACCCGGAGCAGGTAAACTCCCTGAACAAATTTACTTACATCAACCCTATGGGTAAAGGGCTGGTTTTGCTTAATATTCTCCGAATAAACAAGCTGACCCGCTTGCGAAATTAGCTCAATGGTAAACAGAGCGGGTTGCCTGGGTTCAACATTTATGGTAATCCATTGGTCCGCTGGGTTTGGATAAACGGTAACCACAGTACCCGACCCTGGGATTTTATATACCGACGACAGGACAAGCACAACGGTATCGGAAGCTTGGCAACCATACTCGTTGGTAACGGTTAACCAGTACTCGCCAGGCTCATCAACAACAATAGTGGGCGTGGTTTCGCCAGTGCTCCACAGAAAATCTAAATCAGTGAGGCCCGATAGAATAGTGTAGGGGAACGTTACCTCAAGATCGTCGCCAAGGTTAACGAAAGGAGATGGATTAACGGTTAATGCTTGCTCAAACACAGTTCCTGGAAGTTCGTCGTAATCAGCGCTAAGCATCATAACCTCTTCACCTACTGACAGATTAAGCGGTTCGCTGAAGGTGAAAGTAAATGTTGCGTTATTAGGCAATTCTTCTGTTAACGTAAAAGATTCCTCTACAGAATCATAGCCTGAAACCTGGTATGTTACGATAATTGTTTCGCCGCTTTCAATTGCCTCCCTTCGCTTATTAACAACCTCTACCTCAACTACATAAACATCGGCTTCGCATAAATGCGTATCGGGTGAGATTAGCTCTACAATTAGCAGTAATGAACAATCAAAGTCTATTGTTACCTCATCGGAACCTACGCATCCGTTTTCATCCTCAACCACAACCGAATAGGTGCCAGGATATTCAACCAGGAACGTCTGCTCAGTGGACCCATCCTGCCATAAATAGCTAACAAATCCAGGGCCAGCATCAATAGTAAATGGCTCCGAAACGGTTTGGTCTCCACCCAAATCAACCTGAGGTGCTTCGTAAACCGTAATATCCTGACTTGCTGCAAAAGTACAGCCATTCTCATCGGTATAGGAGTAGGTAATGGTATGGAAACCAGCCCCTGCATCAGCAGGGCTAAATATGCCATCGGTAACCCCATTGCCGCTGTAAATGCCCCCCTCGGGTAGCCCGCCGGCTAGAGTTAATGGCTCTGCATTGAAGCAAAGCGGATCTATTGCGGGTAGAGTAACTGTTGGTAAGCCGTAAGCAACTAGCTGAACATCCAACCGATTATTGCTCGAATTTACGTCAAATGGGTAGGCAGTCTCTAACGAAATGGTGTGTTCGGTATCAGACGACAAATCGACGGTTTTTGTAAGTGTAAACTCAACCGATTCGTTTAAATTCAGCTCCTGATTTAGAGTAACCACTTCGGTTGCCTGCTCAATACCATTAAGCCAAAGGATAATACTCATCTCATCACCAACACCTAGTATCTCATCACCAAAATTCGAGAGTACAGCTGTTACGGTTTCATCATCACCCAACTCACAGGCACTAACAGGGCTGATTAACTGGGTTATACCATAGTCGGGCTCGAGAATAGTAACATGTACATAATCTCCCCCTTCACATCCATGCTCATCGATTACGGTTACGCTGTAATCGCCGGTTTGGGTTACTGTGAATTTTTGGTTGGTTGAACCATCTTGCCATAGATAGGAAACGAACCCTGGCCCAGCATCGAGTTCAAGCACCCCGGTGTTGCTAGACTGGTCCCCACCCAAATCGATTGTTGGAAAACCGTAAGCTACTACCTGGACTTCCATATAATTATTATCCGAATTTACATCGAGCGGATAATACAGTTCTGCTGCTATAGCGTGCTCGTTATCAGACAACAGATTAACCATTTTGCTGAAGGTAAAGTTGACCGATTCGTCAGGATTCAAATTCTGAGCAGGTGTAAATACCTCCGTTGCCTCCTCAATACCGTTTAGCCAAAGGGTAACATCTATCTCATCACCAACCCCTAATATATCATCCCCAAAGTTAGTGATTTCAACCGTTACGATCTGGTTATCGCCCAGCTCACAGTCGTTTACTGGGTTAATTAATTGGGTTATACCATAGTCGGGTTTAAGTACGGTAATAAACACATTATCGGTACCCACACACCCATACTCATTGGTAACTACAACCGAATAGTTCCCGGTTTGAGTTGCAGTATATGTTTGATTATTTCCTTCATCTATATCAACACTTTCGAATTGCCACTGATAGCTAGCATACCCTACACCCGCATCAAGAAGTAAGGGTTTGTTAACCGTTGTACCATCCGCTGCATCAATACTTACCGTTGGGTTGGCATACGAGTTAACTATTGCTTCTATCTGATTGTTCTCCGCACGCATATCATTATCCATATCAACAAAAAAGGTAACCTCGTGGGCTTTTCGTTCAAGCAGATTTAGCGGTTGCGAAAGCGTAACCTCTAGGGTTTCATCTATATCCAAGTCGCTGGATAAAGTATATATTTCGGAATAAGGTATTGAGTTGTGAATATATCCAACCTCAACCTGCTGACCAGCTGGCAAGGTAAACGAGCTTCTATTTTTAACAACAACCTTAACCTCCTCAGCATTGGTTAGATTACAGCCCGAAATGGGGCTAAGCACCTCAACCAGTTCAATATCATCAATATAGAAAGTAATCGTTACCTCATCGCTAGCCTGACAACCCGAAAAATCGGTTACCGTAACGCTGTAGGTGCCATCTTCTGTAACCACTAATTCTCTCTCGGTGCTGCCATCGTTCCATAAATATGCATCGTAATACCCTGGGTCTAGTACCTCTTCCCAAGCATGAACGTCTCTATCCTCACCTAGGTTTGGTGTTGGGTATCCAAGGGCATATACCGTCTTGTTTCGGGAGTTATTGTCGTAGTAAACCTCTTCGGCAGCGGAGCTTATATCAACTTGAATTGTTGCGTTAGTTGCAGCGCTAAGATCGAGGGTTTGGCTTAGGGTAAACTCCCTAGACCCTTTGGAGGCGAGATTTTGGGTCAAAGTGATGGTTTCTGCAGTTACCAAGGTGCCATCGAGGTAAAGGTCAACATCAATGTTTGTCCCTGCTGTATAGGTTGTGTTGCCACTGTTTTTAATGGACACTATTACGGGTGTTTCGTTAGTTAGCCCACAATCGGTAAAAGGCGAAACTATCGATGAAACCTGTAAATCAGCAGAAATAATGGACATGCTACTACTTGCTGTACATCCAAAACTATTCTCAACGGTAACCTCGTATATTGGATAATCAGTTGGGTTATATACTAGATATGTAGGATCTACAGTACCATCGTGCCAAATATATGTGTAAACGTCCGCCTCGCTATATGGCTCAGAGTAGGTTGGAATAATTTCGTAAGCCTCGTATTGGTCAAAGACCTTATACAGTATGCTAGGCTCAATGGTTACCGTTGAAGCTGGATGAACAGTTGTTGTTATACTAAGGTCATTATTGCTGGTAACTGGATCGTTGGCGGTTGTTGCCGAAAAACTTAAGTAACTTTCGCCAATTGGTAAGTTTACACTTTCGGAAAACTCGTGTACAAGTTCCCCCCCAATGCCAAGTGGGGTATCCAGTGTTATTATCTCATCCTGGTTTCCCATTGGAGTATTTGCAGCAACAGCTATTTCAGTACCAATTGGATAGTCATCCTGACCCGAATTCTTTAGCGTAATTGATAGGGGAACCAATTCGCCAGTGTAGCAAATTTCCTCGGTTAGGTTATTGATACTAATTAGCGATAAATCGTATGCATTAACTAAAACAACTTGGTTGTTCGTCTCAGGCGTTCCACATCCGTTGGGATCCACAACTGTTACCCTATATTCATTTGTATTCTTCGATGAGGGAGTGTAGGCTTGGGCGCTTGTCAACGATGTCCAAATAGTCTCATCTGGAGTTTTCCTTTCCCACTGATAGGAATTAAATCCGTCATTTGCCTTTAGCACCAGTGTATCGGCTCTAGTTGAAATAATCTCAGTAACGGGCTCGAAAACATCTGGGGCTTGCTCTGTCCTCGTGAGAATAATTACCTCGGGCAATCCATAGGTATCTACGCTAACAGATACTCCATCGTTATCTCTGTCAAGATCATCCGATAGGTTTGTGTAGATGGAGATACTATAGGTTTTGGCTTCGCTCAGGTCGATGGTTCCAGTAAAGGTATATGGAATAGTTTCGTCAAGAGTACCCCATCCGTTATCAGGGGTGTAGTCCTCAGTGAGAGCTATCTCGCCATCAACCTCAACAACTAGAGGTATGGTTTCAGTACCATCAAAAGGTGAATTGCGGAACGATTGGATTACAATTTCGGGGCTTATTGGCGCATCGTGTTCGCAGGCATCAGCAAGGTTTTCAATACTTATAACACCCACATCCTTAGTAGAAAACATCACGCTTATATCATCCTCAGCCTCACAGGTTAACTCCTCGTTTATATACTTGGTAACAAAAACCTTAAAGACTCCCTCGGCGTCAACATCAAGAGTTTGATTTGAACCAACACTCGTAGTCTCATCGGGCAACTCGTACCAGCTGTAGGAGGAGTACCCCGCACCAGCATCTATGGTATATGGGGTGTTAAAATCTTCAACCCCAACATCAGGGCCTAGGGTGAATTCGGGCATACCCAGCACCTCAACGGTAGTTTTTAAAGTATCGTTGGAGTAATCGTCGTCGATAGCTAGATTTGTGTAGGCAACAATACTATGCACCCCTGCGCTAAACAGGTTAAAAGTGTTGGTAGAGGTAAATGTGTAATCGCCATCCTGAATAATATCGGCTGGTATTGTAATGATTTCTGATTTCTCGTCGCCTCCATCTACCTTAACAACAATTGCTATGGGTGCATCGTGAGGAACAGTTCTATAGCCAAAGTTTTTCAGCTTAAGCTCGAGCGCAACATCCTTGCCAATTTCGCAAGCGCTGGTTGGCGATATCAGCTCCGTAATGCCCACATCGTATGGCAACTCGTAAACCCGTATCATGTCAAGAGCCACACCCTCGGCTCGAGTGGCTCCGTCTGATCCGAATACAAAGCGGAATTTAACCCCATTAACTCCAACAACATCGCTGGGGAGTAAGTTTTTTACTGTAACGTACTCTGCTTTGTTTACGCTCCACCCCGCGCTGCCCAGTGCAGTAACTTCAGGAGTATCGAACCAGTTGTTTACGTAATGCTCATGAGCGGGTAAAAGGGTCCAACTAGCACCCCCATCAATGGAGTATTCGAGCGTTAGCCCATCAGCACCCTGCTCAACCTGCATGATATAATCGAATGCAATCACCGGCATTTCGGCAGTACTTAGATCGAAGCATGGGCTCTCGAGGTACGATTTCTCGTTATGATTATAGTTTTGCGAAAGGGCAGTTGCCCACACACGGTTTCCATCTGACGCTGTATTAATATTTGTTCCGCTGGGCGCACCCCATTGCCAGCTGCTGTTGATGCCGTTGGGATACCAGTATGCATCATTACCCTCAAACGAGGTTTGGTATGGAATTATTTCCGTTGAAAATACATATATTGTCTTTTCGTACCCATCGTTGCTGGCATCCTGATCACCCTCGAGGAAGGTTCTGAACTTAAGATTCTTTAAGCCGGGTGATGTAAAATCGGCTGTGGTGGCAAAAGTGTATTCCACTTCATAAACACCTCCCTGATCGGCTTCGCTTTCCAGGGCTGTGTTGTACGTCTCGCGAACATAGGTTGAGCCAGCATTTAATGAGTAACCAATGTCGAAAGGCACATCAACGGTTGCGCCGCCAAAGTTGCGAAGCATTATCCTAACCTCTTGGGGTTCGTCCATTAATCCACAGGTTTGAACCGGAGCCGTGGCATCCGTTATGCCCACATCGCTGTGGATAAACTCGCCAGTAATGGCAAAGTTGTCGATATTCCACCCCCCGTACTCGGTATATAGATTAGTTGTATCCATTGAGAACATTATTCGGATATCCTCTTTCCTTGTTGCCCACTGACTTATATCGGTGGATATGGGTTGCCAACTTCTATCAAGAATAGCAGTATTATTTTGGAATATATTTTCCCAGATTATCCCAGCATCATTACTAATCTTAACGCTTGTTTTATCGAAATACTCTATATTTAGCCAGCGTCTATATCTAACGGCGAGGTTCTGATAAAACTTTGCATCTACAGATTGGGATATTGCCGTTTCGGGAGAAACATTGGTTATGCCTGGAGGGTAATTACCAGCTAGATTAGTGGCCAATACATTAGCTCCCGAGAATGCATCGCTAGGATCGTAAATACCTACTCCCTCGGGCTCACCAACTTCCCATAGAGAAGTTTTAGCCCAAGTATTACCATCGCTAAAATTGGTGTACATTAATGACTCGTAAATAGTTGCAGCACCAGCTGGGTGTTGCGCTGTGGCAGGAAATGTTTTATCGCCAAGTAAAACGGAGTTGGCGGCTAAATTGAAATCAACAGTATTACCATGAGCCGACTCTGAATTTATATCAAAAACAAACCAAATATAGTTATTTCCAGTTCGTAGATTGAATGTTGGGGCTGTTACTGTGATTTCGTTCCCTAGGATACTTACCTCGGCTGGAATTTTCGAATTTACCGAAAATGTTGAATCTCGCGTATGGTAAATATTTATGTTCTCTATGTCCCCAATGTCAGTACCAGTGTAGTTAAGTGTTATGGAATTAAGCGGTATTTGCTGGTGATTTCCAGACACTAAGGCCAAAAGATAACCAAACGGATTTACGTTAGATCCTGAGGGAATAATGCTAGATTTTTGCTTCAGCTCAAAACTTTCCACCTTTCGGTCAACTATTCCCCTCTCTTCAATCTTAACCTCGTCTATACAAACCCCCCAACCCCAATTCGATATTCCCTCAAAAGCAATTTGGCAGGTTTCTGTTTTGGCATCATCCGGCAGTAGCATCTCTCTTAGTGTCCAATTGGGTGCGGCTGAAGTATAATGCTCAAGCAGAACCCAATCGGAAGAGCTAGACCTACGGTAGTAAACCCTTAACTCATCGGTTGCTCCTCCCCATGAATCTTGAGCATGCCAAAAACACAAGGTTGGCTTAATGGTTGCCGAACCATAAGGAACCAGATTAATCTCTTTTGTAATTAACCTGCGAATAGGTCCAACACTTTCATCCTGAAATAGGGCATTATAGCTGCCAGCATAAGCAGCTGATGGGTGCCTAAACGTGGGTGCTCCAGCTGGTGCATAGCCGCCATTCTCGAAACGCCAGGAGCGAGATCCAAGCACAAATTGTTGTGTCCAGCCTGTGGGTATTTTTCCTCCATTCTCAAAGCCCTCATAAAAAATCTCCTCAAACTCCTGACCAACTGTACTTAAACACAATAGCATTGCCAGCGTACCGTACAAAATTCTACGCAAGTTTCTTTTATTAGTTTGTTCCATATTTTAAACTTTTTAAAAAACAGTGATTAAAACACTCTAAATTATATTTATTTTCACTATTGTTCGGTAAAAACAAAGTTAAACATTAAAGATTCTTCGCTTCACCGCGTTTCGCCATGAAACGTATGTTCGACAAAACCCTTGAAAAAAGAAATGGCTTTGTCAATGACAAATGTTTAGTTTTTAGGGGAGGGCTTGGCTAGCGGCTAAGCCGCTAGCCAAGCCCTCCCCTCCCAAATACAACTCAACGTCCTGTCATTCCGACCGTAGGGAGGAATCTATAAATATTAACCGGACGCCAATGATCTATTTTAAAAAAATATGTCAAGTTTTATTCAAAAATTGCAGTAATTTCAATAAATTAAATTTTTTATACGAATAAAACAGCACCTAAGTTTTACCTTTATAAAACTTTGTTATTCAAGAAAAGGCAGCTTTAGCTATCTCTTCAAAAATAAGCGATTTTTTTGACAAAACACATATCTTTTATGACCAAATGCACGTATGAGATGATTAAACACTATATTTGTTTTACACTTTTAATATCAGTAGTGACCGAGTAAATTTTAAAAAAACGGGGTTACTCCTAAAAAGTTTCACCCCTTGTTGTAATTTTGTTTTTCCACAAATAAAAAAACAACATGAGCAAAGATAAAGAGAT
>Ga0265295_1004319_pt1 | contig 19286 bp, 20 predicted proteins | sample Munlansysbiofilm_FD_192503 | JGI IMG/M metagenome (GOLD analysis project Ga0265295, IMG submission 192503) | Leachate microbial communities from a municipal landfill in Southern Ontario, Canada - Methane capture system biofilm | ecosystem: Engineered > Solid waste > Landfill > Unclassified ... | reverse complement strand
GCCGTTGCGTGCAGGTCTGCACCAAATTCCAGTCCACCAACGCCATCGGCTTCGGCAATCGCGGCTTCACCACCCATCCCGTGGCTCCCTTCGACAGGGGCATGGATGCCTCCGACTGCGTCTCCTGTGGCAACTGCGTGTCGGTCTGCCCGGTAGGGGCCCTGCTGCCGAAAAACAAGGAGAAATATCGCAGCTGGGAAGTGAAAAAGACCCAGACGACCTGCTCCTACTGCGGTGTCGGCTGCCAGATGAACCTGCTTACCAAAGGCAACAAGGTGGTCGGTGTCGAGCCGGTCGATGGTCCGGCCAATCACAGTTTGCTGTGTGTCAAAGGTAAATTCGGCTTCAATTTCATCAACCATCCGGATCGCCTCACGACGCCACTGATCCGCAAAGATGGCGAACTGGTCAAGGCAACCTGGGAAGAGGCTCTTGATCTGGTGGCTTCCAAAGCTAAGGCCATCAAAGCTGAATTCGGTAGCGAAGCTTTCGCCGGTTTGAGTTCCGCACGTGTTACGAACGAAGAAAACTACCTCTTTCAGAAAATGGTGCGCGCGGGGTTCGGCACAAACAGTGTCGATCACTGCGCTCGACTTTGACACAGCTCCACCGTTGCCGGTCTGGCAACTACGCTTGGTAGTGGCGCAATGACCAACTCCATCAACGAGTTGATCGATAGTAACGTTATTTTTATCAGCGGGTCCAACACCACCGAAAACCATCCGGTTATCGGTGCCAAGATCCGTCAGGCAAAGGCTAAAGGCGCGAAAATCATCGTTGTCGATCCGCGAAATATCGACATTGCCGCCGATGCCGATGTTTTCCTGCAGGTCAATCCCGGCACCAACATCGCTCTGGCCAACGCCATGATGAACTACATCATCAGTGAAGGTCTGGATGCTGCCGAGTATGTCAAAGAGCGCACCGAGGGCTTCGATGAACTGGTAGCGACCGTGGCGGATTACACCCCCGAAAAAGCTGCTGAAATCTGCGGTGTGAGTGCCGAAGATATCAAGAAGGCAGCTCGCATCTACGCCGAAGGCGAAAAAGCCTCCATCGTTTACTGCATGGGCGTTACCCAGCATTCCACCGGTACCGAAGGCGTTATGAGCATGGCTAACCTGGCCATGTTGTGTGGCAATATCGGTATCGAATCGGGCGGGGTCAACCCGCTGCGTGGTCAGAACAACGTTCAGGGTGCCTGCGATATGGGGGCCTTGCCCGGGACCTATCCTGCGTACCAGAGTGTGGCGAATGCCGACGTCAAGGCCAAGTTCGAAAAGGCCTGGGGTGTTGCCTTGTCCGACAAGGTCGGCCTCACCCTGACTGAAATCGTGCACGGTGCTGGTCACGGCGATATCAAGTTCCTGTACATCATGGGTGAAAACCCGATGGTTTCCGACCCGGATCTGACCCATGTTGAAGAAGCACTGAAAAACACCGAGTTCCTGGTGGTGCAGGACATTTTCCTGACCGAGACGGCTCAGTTGGCCGACGTGGTTCTGCCGGCTGCTACTTTTGCTGAAAAGGACGGTACCTTCTCCAATACCGAACGGCGCGTACAGATGGTGCGCAAAGCCATCAATCCGATCGGAGACTGCAAGCCTGACTGGCAGATCCTGTCGGAGGTCCTCAAGCGTCTCGGAATCGGGAAAAATTATGCCAGCCCTGAGGACGTGTTTGCTGAGATCCGCGAGGTAACGCCTTCCTATGCCGGTATCAGCTATGATCGTCTCAATGAACTGGGCAGCCTGCAGTGGCCCTGTCCGACCGAAGATCACGCCGGTACCAAATTCCTGCATGTCGGCAAGTTCGCTCGGGGCCTTGGTTTGTTCAAACCCGCTGCGTTCAAGCCCAGTGCTGAGCTCCCTGATGACGAATACCCCGTGATCATGACCACCGGTCGTGTGCTTTATCACTATCACACCCGCACCATGACCGGTAAAGTCGACGGGCTGAACGCCATGTCTCCCGAGTCTTTTGTGGAGATCAATCCCGAAGCTGCTCGCAAATTGAGCATTGCCGAAGGAGACAAGGTCAAGATCAGCACCCGCCGCGGTTCTATCGTGGCAAAGGCCAAGGTAACGCCTAAATTGAAGGAGAACGTCATCTTCATTCCGTTCCACTTTGCCGAGGGCGCGGCCAACGTCTTGACTAACCCGGTAGTCGATCCTATTGCCAAGATTCCTGAGTACAAGTCCTGTGCAGCCAAGCTTGAAAAAGTGGCCTGGGACTGGTCGGAAGAGGCTGACGGAATCCGATAAACCTCATTGTTGCAAGGACGGTCTTTGCCGTCCTTGCAACAGCCATGTTATTTATGGTAGAGTTTTGTCCGGCCAGATAGAAGGCCCGTAAGTTATATACGAAAGGGTCTTCGCAAAGGGTATAAATCTGACATCGCCCCCGTACCGACATTGTTCGGCACGGGGGCGATGTTATCATTGGCATATCCCACTTTTCGGCGAGGGAGGATTGATTCATGATTGAAAAAAACGTGGTTACCGATTTTTGCAGCCAGGTCTCCGAACCTGAGATCGGTTCGGGAACCTATGTTCACCCCTTGGCTGCCGTTATCGGAAATGTTATTCTTGGAAGGAATATCATGGTATCACCAACGGCGGCTGTAAGGGGCGACGAAGGGCAACCTCTCTTCGTTGGCGATGATTCCAATATCCAGGATGGGGTTGTCATTCATGCTCTGGAAACCGAATTGAATGGCGAACCGGTCTCCAAGAACCTCTACGAGGTCGATGGCCGTTCCTACGCTGCGTATGTCGGATGCCGTGTTTCGCTGGCTCATCAGGTTCAGATCCACGGCCCCGCCGTGGTTTTGGATGATACCTTCGTCGGGATGAAATCACTTGTATTTAAATCCTTTGTCGGTAAAAAATGTGTGATTGAACCCGGCGCTATTATCATGGGCGTTACGGTGGAGGATGGCCGGTATGTCCCGGCCGGCTCGATCATTCGTAGCCAGGAAGAAGCCGATGCTCTGCCGAAAATCACCGACGATTATCCTTTCAAGGACATGAACAAGGGTGTCGTGCATGTCAACACTGCGCTGGCCCGACAGTACCTGGCATCACATAAAGGATAGATATATACATAAAAATATGATTATATCCAGACGGGAAGCACTTGAGGTTTCCCGTTTTGGCTATCTGGTGTCCATCCGGAAACTCCGGATGAAAAAAGTTTATGGTTAATCAGCGCGGGAAGACAGCATGGAATCAGTCAGGGATCGGCGGCAGTACGAAATTCTGCAGTGTCGGCAGGGAGATTTCAGAAAAGTAATGGATGTGGTGGTTGCCGAATACAACCTGGAGATCGAGGTTAACGGCCAACCGTTCGTCATTTTGCTTTGTACCCCCCGATCCCTGGAGAATCTGGTAGCAGGCTTCCTGTTCTCGGAGGGGGTTATCCGCGGGCCCGGGGATCTGCAGGAAATTCAAATTGATGTGGATCAGCAACGGGCGCGAGTTACCTTGAGAGGTAGTGACGATTTTGCCCTGGCTGCCCAAAGATCGCATATACGCCAAACCGTACCCACCGCCGGTGGTAAAGGCCATTCCACGCTTGATGCCGCGGTTCTGCAGTCTTTGACCGAAGGGTATGATGGCCGCATCACAATCAGAGCGGCAAGGGTGCCGGAACTGATGGATCGGTTCGGCAAAATGTCTCAACTGTTTGCCGATACCGGCGGGGTGCACAGCTGTGCCCTGTCCGACGGCGAGCAGATTTTGCTCTTTGAAGATGATATCGGCAGGCACAACGCTCTGGATAAAGTCCTGGGAGAGGCCATGATGCGCGGCATAGCGCTTAACGACAAGGTCGTGCTTACCAGCGGCAGGATATCGACGGAAATTCTCGCCAAAGTGGCTCGCCGCGGAATCCCGGCCATTATCTCCCGTTCCGCGCCGACCAGTGCGGCTATCGATCAGGCCCGCACTCTCAATATGACTCTGATCGGTTTTGCCCGGGGCCAAAATTTCAATGTCTACACCAACTTTTCCTGTCTCGATATGGATTGAAATACGCACATAAAGGAAACTGGACATGAAGTTCGGCAGTGCGGTAATCCTTGCCGGCGGCAAAAGCCGCCGCATGGGATTCGACAAACAATTTTTGCAGATCAAGGACCACTATCTTCTTTGCTGGCATGGTGAACAGCTTGCCACCATGTTTGATCAGATCATTGTCGTCAGCAACACCCCCGAATTGTACCGGGGAACGCCCTTCGTCGTAGTGAGCGACGAACTCAGGCACCAGGGACCGCTGGGCGGCATACACATCGGGCTTAAGACCGCACTGTCTCAGAACGTGTATTTCCTGGCCTGCGATATGCCCAATATCAATCTGGACTATATCCGGCACATGCAGCAATACGTCAGCCAAAGTCACGCCCCTGCCTGCGTAACGAGATATGGTGACTGGATCGAGCCGTTCAATGCCTTTTATTCCCGCGTTTTGATCTCGGCTATCGAAGCTTACCTTGCCACCGGACGCCACTCCCTGTTCGATTTTCTGGAAACCTGTGAAACCTTTTATATTCCGGAAGCGGAGGCCAGGCAGTACAGTCCGGACTGGAAGATGTTTCTCAACCTCAATACCCGGGAAGATTTTGAAAAGTGGCGCAGTCTCAGTCTTGCCCATGGTTTCGATAATGCCGCTTGCGGCAAATCCTGCCGAAGATAACCTCTCGATTCAACCCGACAAAACCGGGAATTTTCTCGTCCGCCAGGCCTTTTATTAATAAATCCGGTACATTCCATTACGCCATACCCCAAAACGGGGCTGAAAACAAAAAAAGGCATAGGGAAAATGTTCTTCCCTATGCCTGTCCCGATCGATTGAAGGATTATTTGTTAGGCAGCTTTGGCAGTCGGTGCCGCGGCGGCTTCAGCTTTCTGCGAGGTGCCGCGAACGAAGGCCCACCAGTAAACCACGCCGCAGAGAATGGCGCCGCCAACGATGTTGCCCAGGGTTACGATGATCAGGTTCTGGGTCCACAGGGTGGTCCAGTTGAGGGCGGTCAGGGCTTCGAGGGATTTGCCGGAAGCGGTGACGGCTGCCGTGGACGCTTTGGCGAAGATGCCGGCCGGAATGAAGTACATGTTGGCAACGCAGTGCTCAAACCCGGAGGTGACGAACGCCATGATGGGGAAGAAAATTCCCAGAACTTTACCGGCGATGTCTTTGGCGGAGATTGCCATCATGACGGCGAGGCATACCAGCCAGTTACAGCCAATGGCGCGCCAGAAGTACATGGCCGTGTGAGCATCGGCACCCGCTGTAACCTTGCCGTAGGCAATGTTGATCGCGGTAGCGCCGACTGCGCCGTCCAGCAGGCCGCTGCCCATGGCGATCATCCATGCCAGGGCAATGGAGCCGACGAGGTTGCCGGCATAAACGATGATCCAGTTGCGCAGCAGCTGTGCCAGGGTGATGTCCTTGTTGCACAGGGCGATGGTCATCATGTTGTTGCCGGTGAAGAGTTCCGAACCCGGAATCACGACCAGCATAAGTCCTACGCTGAAGACCGCGCCAATGAAGAATTTCTGCAGACCGAAGATGCCCCATTCGCCGGTAGCGACAGTCGTGGCGAGGTGTGCTGCAAACCCGATGAAGACCCCTGCGAGAATACCCAGCACGAAAAGTTTGATGGCGGTGTTGGTTGCCTTGGCTTTGCCAATGGCGATAAAGGATTTGCTAAGTTCCGCAGGCGGTACGAAGTTAGACATTGTTCCCCTCCTCATGAGATGTGTTTGTATCGATCAGGCCCAAGAATAATGGGATTTCAGCAGGTTTTAAACTTTTTTGAAAAAATGTTTTAATCCTGTCTGAAGCTGCACGCAGAACACCCCTCCAACCAGTTCGAAAATCCGGCAGCGTTACCCCAACCAAAAGGTTATTTGTGACAAAAACAAATCTTGAAAATTCACAGCAAAAGCGTCGGCAGTATAGGGTTGAAAAAACCCGACTGTCAACCCAAAATTGCTGCAGATCGTGACTTTTCCCTATACTTAGGAAAACCGTGATGGTAGCATTAGAATGGCTTTTTAGTCCTCCGCCTGGGTCGTAGTGCACCACGGATTTTGTGGAAGCGGTGACGGGCATTTTTTCTAGTCTCAATGTGTCGCAGTTGCACGACACTTACGAATTGAGGCCCATAATGCCGGTCAATGTTTGCATGTTCACATAGGGGGTGGTATAGTCAGGTCTCGCGATATGAAGATTTACTTTCTTGTTATTCGAGCCAGGCCGGTTCCCGGCAATCCGAATTATCGCGTAGTACCGGGAGTCAGCGCCAGGTTCTGGGTCATGGAGCAGAGTTCATCAGGGGCTCTGCATCGTGCTCTGTATTTTCTGAAATGCAAGGGTTATGTTGCCATCGGTGTCGAACAGCCGGCAATCCCTGCCGGCGCGGCCATGCATGCCTGGTCTGAAAACGAGATGGCGGGATACCAGCGGGCGAGGAATTTTGGGATTTCGATGTTTTTGACCTGACTGCTGGCTGTCGATGGGGCGAACAGTAATAAAAAATTATTTTGTTCCCATTTATAACATATTGAAAACATTGATAAAAAAACAGGCTTTCCAGGCCGCAAAAAAAAATTGCCGCTTTGCAAAATTTCTGTTGATTTTGTTGTAAAAAGGAGTATTTTTTGGCCGTCTGTCACAGGGACAGACGATTTTCAAGTACAACATTCACGGGGTTTAGGAGATTTGTCATGATGAAGAAAGTTGTTGTGTTTCTTTGCGTCCTTCTTATGGCTGGTATGACGGTTGCCTGTCAGAAAAAAGAAGAAGCTCCCGCTGCCGTTGAGCAGGCCCAGGAAGTTGCTCCGGCTATGGATCAGGCTGTTGAAGAAGCTGCCGAGACCGCTGAAGCCGTGGTCGACGAAGCTGCTGAAGCCGTTGCCGACGAAGCTGCTGAAGCTACCGAAGCCGCTGCCGATGCCATGGCCGAAGAGAAGCCCGCTGCCGAGTAATTCGGACGGATGGCTTCCCTGGTCGGTGCATACGCACTGCTCCGCAGGAAACCAGCACCATAAAAAAGCCTCCATGTGCTTGTCACATGGAGGCTTTTTTCTTGAGAAGAGATTTTTGTTTTGGCTGCACCAACAAGCCGCATGTCTGTCAAATCCCATCAAAAACTGGTGTGTATCCAACCGTTTGTCTGGTGCGAGATTCACGCCGATGGTTCGGTCTTTGCCTGCTGCCCATCCTGGGTGAATGTCCCCCTGGGCAATCTTCTCCGGGATTCTTTCGATTATATCTGGAACGGCCCGGTTGCCATGCGTCTGCGTCAATCCGTTCTGGACGGGAGTTTTTCCCTGTGCGACCAGGTGCGCTGCCCCCGCCTGGCAGGACGGCAGGCTCCTGTGATGCCGCAGGATGCGGTACCGTTGCCATATCTTCGGGAGGTCTTGCGTCGGAACGACCTGCATTTGCCTTTTGGGCCTCGTCAGCTCAATCTCTGTTACGATGCGCGTTGCAATCTTGCCTGTCCCAGTTGTCGAAAGGGGTTGGTTCGGGTCGGCGGGCGCTACCTGGGGCGCATTCGGCAGATAGAAGTCCGCCTGAAGCAAGCCTTCGGACCGAGCGTAGAGGAAATAACCGTGAGCGGTTACGGGGACCCCTTCGGGAGCCCATCCTACCTGGCCTTTCTGCAAAATCTGGATACTTCCGATTTCCCCCGACTGCATACGCTCCGACTGCATACCAACGCGCAACTCTGGGATGCGTCTGCATGGGAGGGGCTGGGTTTGGCCCGAGCCCTGATTCGTTCGGCGGAAATCTCCGTCGATGCCGCCAGCGCACCAACTTATGCGGAGAATCGTCGCGGCGGTGATTTTGGTTGTCTGTTACACAACCTGGCTTTCATAGCAACGCTTGGCTTGCGGATTCGGCTGAGTTTCGTGGTGCAGCGGAACAATTTCCGCCAAATGCCGGCCTTCGCAGCGCTGGCCAAAGACTTCGGTTTCTCGGCCTATTTCAGCCAGTTGTCTGACTGGGGGACTTTTTCAGGGGAGGACTACAGACATCGGGCCGTTCACAATCCCGGGCACACCGAGCATGAGGCTTTCAAGGACATTGCGCGACGCTTGGTGGGTGTGCCGGGGGTGGACCTGGGAAATTTGCTGCCGTTGCTGGCCGATGCGCAGGCCTGAAACGGTGCCGATGTCAGCAGTGTGCAAGGTACTCTATTTTTGCGGTTCGCTATGCGCTGTTTGCATTCTGGTCAGATATAGCGGATGTTTACTTCCTTGAGATACTTTTTTTGCAGTACACGCGCCAGGCGCTTGGCTATGTTGCGGCGGATCTCCAGGTCTTCCGGGTGGCGCGGGGACTGGTGCGCCTCGTTGATTTTGGTGCCGATCACAAACTGGATGCTGTCGCTGTCACGCAGAAGGTTGGTCAGTTGGGCGGCACCGTTGCTTTCCTGGGGGGCTTCGCCGCGTTCCAGATACTGGGCGGCGTGGGTCAAAGTCAGAATGCCTTCCGTAATCAGGTCGACGCCTTCCATGGTCGCCAGGGGAGGGATGCCTTTGGCGACCGTGGAGAGGTCCGTGTGGATCTCCCTGCCAAGCTCCCGCGCCACGATTTCCGCGGAGGTTCCTCCGCAAATGACCTTGTTGCCCCGGAATGCATTGAGGATCCAGGCATATTCCCGGTCGTAATTTTTGGAAAAGGGGGGTCCTGTCAGCAGAATGGTGCGTCGCGGGGTGCGGAAGTAAAATACGGCGGCTGTCATGTCATCGCCGGGTTGGCGATTTTCCTCGAGACTTTTCGCCGTATCGACGATCTGTCGGGCCAGTTCCCGGGCGGATATGGAAGGATTCCCGCGCACCAGATCGATCACATGTGAAGCGCATCCCTGGCGGCGCCAGCCGAGTTTGTGCTGGTCGGACCCAAGGCCTGCCTGGCTGATGCCGTCGGACATGAAAATCAGCCGGTCCTGAGGTTTTACATCGACTTCATAAATCCGCATTTTACGGTTTTCATGACGCGGCGACCATACTTCCTTGAAGGCCGGGTCCAGGAGTTTGCCGTTGCGGATCAGGATAAAGGGCGGATTGTCCATCTCGATGATCCGTACGGTTTCGCCGGGTATGTAATCGATGATGGAAAAGGTGGCGTAACTGATTTTGCGTTTCTGGCAGATGGGCAGGGCGTCCATCATGGTTTCGGCGGAGGGAATGAGTGCCTGGTTGCTGCCGATGAATTTCAGGGCCATGGACGCCGTCATGTTGGAAAGGATGCCGGCCTTGACCCCGTGTCCCAGTCCGTCGGACAGCACCGCGATAATGCGATTGAAGCCCGGCGTTTTCTCCATCATGAAGCAGTCGCCGCAGATATCCTCGCCGACGCAGTTATATTGAAACGATTCTATTTCCACGAACAGTGAGTTGTTCATCGCTGCTTACCTGTCCTCTTCGCGGAGTTCTTCGTCCACCACCGGGCGGGCCGGAGCGAAGCCTTCCGCCAGCGAACGCAGGAGAATCTCCGTCTCCGCCATGTTTTCTCCGAGTTTGCAGGCGATTTCCTGAACCGTCTTGAGGTTTTTATGGATGACTTCCCGAGCCCGGCGGGCAATCATCTCCCGCGGCATTTCGTGCGCCGTAATATCGCTGATGACGCCGCCGGTGACATGCCCCGGTTCAATGGGGAAGATGTTGATCTGGAAGATGCGATCTTCAACATGCAGGGCATCGTGCTGCAGAGTCGCGCCGCTGTCCAGGGCTTGTCGAAAAAGCTGGGGAAAGGGCAGGATGTGTTCCAGTACCGCGCCCTTGAGTCCCGGGCAGTAATCATAGGTTTCCGCCAGGTCTTTGCTGAACAGTTCGGCGAACTGCCGGTTGCAGTCCACCACCCGCAGATCCTTGTCTACCAGGACAATGGCCGAAGGAATGCAATGCAGCAGCGCATTGGCCTTGCGCTGCGCCTGACGCCGCAGGTAGGACAGGCACATGGATACTTCAGCGTGTCCCGAGAGAATGGCGTGAGCGAATTCCCGGCAGGTTTCGTACCCGCATCCTCCGCAATTGAGTTCGTCCTCGGTTTTTTCCTTGTCGATCAGACGCAGGGCCTGGTGGATCTCCTGATCGCTGTAGTGCTGTGTCTGCAGGGGTTGGTCGAAAATGGTTTCCATGATGTCGCGTCGCGGCATCCGCTGCAGTGGCGCGGCCGGCACTTCGGCGCGGGCAATGATTTCCTGCCACTGATCCAGATTGCCTTCCCGCATCTGGGCGCAGGGCCCGTTGATGCAGCCCCCGCGGCAGGCCAGCAGTTCCATGAACAGCGGTTGCGGCAGGGTCTTGGGCTTGAATCCCGACAACACGTGGCGGATGCCGTTGATGCCAGCGACCGTAATGCAGCGCACATTATCGCAGTCGCCATGCAGGCGTATGGTCTCGATCATGCCTCCTTCCACGGGGTAGAGGGCGCCTTCCTGGGCGTTTTGGGGGACAAAACAGTCTTCGCCGCCGGGACGCAGTGCGGCCGGGTCGATGTGTTCGTCGAGCAGCCACTGGCGCAGATCGGCAAAGGTGATGGCCGCATCCAGCAGTTCCGGATGCCGGTCAGCTTCATTTTTCTTTGCGCCGCAGGGTCCGATAAAGACAATGCTCGCGTCGTGGCCGAAATGTTCCCGCAACATGGTACAGTGCGACAGCAGGGGGGAATATACCCTGGTTATCGAATCCGAGAGTTCGGGCAGGTATTTCTGGATAAATGTCACCGCTGCCGGGCAGGCGGAGGAAAGATAGAGACGATTTTCGCCCTTGGCCAGTTCCGTGGCCACCAGGGCCGACACTTCCTGGGCGCCGAGGGCAGTCTCGCTTACGCCGGCAAAGCCAAGTTTGCGCAACGCCGCGATGATGTGGGTCGAAGGGATGTCGGGAAACTCGCTGACGAAGGAAGGGGCGATGGAGGCGAAAACCCGCGCGCCGGATCGAACCAGATGGCGGATCTGGTCGAGGTCGTTACGTACCCGCTTGGCATTGGCGGGACAAACCCGGACGCAGGTTCCGCAGCTGACGCATTTTTCCGGAACGATACGGGCTTGCCCATCGGCGACCTTGATAGCTTTGACCGGGCAGTACCTGACGCATTTGGAGCAGTCCTGGCACTCTGTTTCCTGGGTGAAAATGGCCGGTTGAAGAGACGGGTTCTGATTCATGTAAAGACCTTTTCAGATTTTGTGCCGACAGGGACGGAGTTTTGGAGGTCTTTTTCGCAGGTTGGCGACGGGCGGATTGCAAGCCTGCAGCAGAGCTGGGCGATTACGACCCGGCCGGCGTGGATCCGTCATCGCCGAGCAGCTGTTCCTCCAGGATTTTGATAAGATCCGCCTTGTTGGCATGGAAAAACACTTTGTCGTCGATCTTGAGGATGGGGCCGCGATCACAACTGTCTTCGCAGCGCGCGCCGCGCAAATCGATCTGATGTTCCATTTTGTGTTCCGCGATAAAAGTTTCGATGATTTCAAGATTTCGATCGTTGCCGCGGCTGAAGCAGGAGCTTCCCATGCAGATGACTATTTGTTTTTTCATGCGGATATTCTCCTCAAATCATGCAGATTGTCCCTCACCTGCCGCTCGCCGGACCGGATCCCTCCCCCAGGGATGCAGCCCGTTTATTCATCGGATGCCGTGCGGCCACAGTCGGGTAATTCCAAGCCTGCATCGAAGGCGGTTCGTTCAGTAAAGGATGATTTAGCGCTTTGTGGCAGGCTTGATCAGCCCGAAACATAGCATTTTCGATTCATTATACGGGAAAGTTTCTTATGAATAAAACAATTTGAAACAGAGAAAAACATTAAATGTGGTTTATGGCATAGCCTCGTATCGTCGGGTTTTGTCGCGCCGGCGACGGGAGGTTTCAGATCATGGGCGCAAATGTGGCGTGGCTGGCCGGGGCCGGCATGGCAGCCTCCAGGATGCGATTTCGGCCGGAAACCCGTTGCCGGATGTGGAAATCAGGGAAAAATCTGGACAGCGCCGCAATCCTGTGTTATAGATGCCCAACTTTGAGAAAGAGGTGGATGCAGGCCCGGAACATGAGCCGGAGCCGCAGGGGGTCTGCCTTTTTCGCACGTTTCATACCGCCTGGATCCATTGGACCGGGACGGAAGGCAGTTGTACCACCGGGAGCGGTATTCGTATGTCTCCTGCAGGCACAGGTCTTTCGGACGGCGTCCGAAAGGCTTTTTTTTTGGCCGGGATCCGAACAACACGTCATGGAGAAGAGCCATGCAGAAACGTAAAACGGTTCTCGATATCCAGCGCATGAAGGCCGAGGGGGAAAAGATCGCCATGCTTACCGCCTACGACTATCCCTTTGCGCGACTGATGGACCTGGAGGGGGTCGACATGGTGCTGGTGGGCGATTCCGTCGGGGTGGCGGTTGCCGGTTACGAGCATACCCTGCCGGTGACCATGGAGGAAATGATCTATCATTGCCGCGCCGTGGCGCGCGGGTTAGGGCAGGGCTTTCTGGTGGCAGATATGCCCTTTTTGTCCTACCAGGTCGACCTGCGCGAAGCGCGCCTCAATGCCGGACGCCTGGTCAAGGAAGGGGGCGCCCAGGCTGTCAAGATCGAAGGCGGGGAGCATGTCGCCGACATCGTACGGGCTATCGTCAATATGGACATCCCGGTGGTTGGGCATGTCGGGCTCACTCCCCAGTCGATCCATCGCATGGGCGGCTATCGGGTGCAGGGCAAGCAGGATCAGCAGGCCCGCCAATTGCTGAATGACGCGCGTGCCGTGCAGCAAGCCGGTGCTTTCGCTGTCGTTCTCGAAGGCATACCAGCGGCGCTCGCCGCCCAGATTACCGCAACCCTCGACATCCCGACCATTGGTATCGGCGCGGGTGCTGCCTGTGACGGCCAGGTGCTGGTGATTCACGATATCCTCGGTCTGTGTGAAAAGTATTCCCCGCGATTCGTCAAGCGCTATGCCGATGCCGCCACTTTGATCCGGCAGGGGGTCAGAAGTTATATCGACGAAGTGAAGCAGGGCGTGTTTCCCGGCCCTGAACACAGTTTTTCCTGAAACGAGGATGTGCTGAGCTGTTATGGAAATTATCTATGATATCAAAGTGGTTCAGAGCCGCTGCGAAGAAGTCCGCAGGAGCGGAAAGCGCATTGCGTTTGTGCCAACCATGGGGTGTCTGCATGAAGGCCACCTGTCGCTGATGCGGGAGGGCCGCGAACGGGGCGACCTGCTGGTGGCTTCTATCTTTGTCAATCCCACCCAGTTCGGACCCAAGGAAGATTTCGCCGCCTATCCCCGGGATCTCGAGCGCGACGCCGAACTGGCACGGCAGGCCGGTGTCGATATTCTCTTGCATCCGACTGTAGAGGGTATGTATCCCGGCGGCTTTGCAACCTATGTCAACGTCGAGGGACTGACCAAAACCCTCTGCGGGGAGAGCCGCCCGGGGCACTTTCGCGGGGTGACAACGGTGGTCTGCAAGCTGTTTAATATTGTCCAGCCCCATGTCGCCCTGTTCGGTCGCAAGGATTTCCAGCAGTTGACCGTGCTGCGCCGCATGGTTGCGGATCTCAACATGCCCATCGAGATCCTCGGCATGCCGACGGTGCGCGAGCCGGACGGGCTGGCCATGAGTTCGCGCAATATCTATCTGTCCCCTGCTGAACGCCGGCAGGCTCTGGCCCTGATCGATGCCATGCGCCAGGCCGGCGTGGCCGCTCGCCACGGGGAGCAGCATGTCCGGCGCCTGGTGGGACTGGTGCGCGAGCGTATCGGACGGGAGCCGGATGCCCGCATCGATTACATAAAAATCTGCGACGGCGACACCCTGGAAAGTGTCGAACGCGTGGATACCAACTCTGTCCTGTTGCTGGCTGTATATATCGGCCGCACACGACTGATCGACAACAACTACATCTTCGAGGAGGTTTGACATATCCTATGAAGCGGAAAATGCTCAAATCCAAAATCCATCGTGCTACCGTGACCGGTGCCGATCTCGACTATGAAGGCAGCATCACCATCGATTCCGAGCTGATGAAACAGGCCGATATCCTGCCGTACGAGGCGGTAGATATCTGGAATGTCACCTACGGAACCCGTTTTCAGACCTACGCCATCGAAGGACAACCGGGAAGCGGGGTGATCTGCATCAACGGCGCGGCTGCCCGCCTGGTCTCCCGGGGTGACAAGGTCATCATCGCCAGCTGGCTGGAGATCGATGCCGAAAAGGCCTCCCTGTACGAGCCGAAGCTGGTATTCGTCGATGACAGGAACGTCCCGACCTCCCAGAAAAGCGAAAGCCCGGGCCAGGGCAACCTGCGCAACGCCATCTGAGAGCCGCCGAATCCATGGCGGCCAACGCACCGACGATTTTTCTGGCGCGATATCTGCTGACCATGGTGGGGCCCTGTATCGAACACGGTGCTTTGCGGGTTGCAAAAGGGCGCATTGTCGAGGTCGGTCCGGCGGTCCTTCTTCTGAATGATGCCCAGGGCCTGCCAATCGTCGATTTCGGCGAGGCGGTGCTGATGCCGCCCATGGCCAACGCCCATACCCATCTGGAACTGACCCATGTTCCCCGGTGGGACGCGTCGGGAGAAACAGGGCGCGTCTGCGAATTCACCGATTGGCTGTTGAAGCTGATCGGCGTTTTGCGTGGCGTGCCGCTGGAGGAGTACAGATTTTCGCTTGCCGACGGCATGACTGCGGTCATGCGCTGCGGTACCGGAGCCGTCGGGGATATTCTGTCTCGCATTTCCGCGCGTGGTGTCTACCGCAAAAGCCCGCTGCGCGGGCGGCTGTTCCTGGAGGGTCTGGGGAATGATCGCGATCGTTGCCGTGCGAGCCTTGACATTCTCGAAAAGACGCTTCGGGAAGATGCTCCCGGTGCCATGGAGTACGGCCTTGCGCCCCATGCGCCCTATACCTTGTCGCGGGATTTTTTCCGGCAATTGTCGGACCTTGCGGCGCGGCTGTCTCTGCCTCAGTCGATGCATGTCGCCGAGTCCCCTGCGGAATCCGCCCTGTTAATGGACGGCTCGGGAGCCTTCGTGGAGCGACTCTATCCCCGGATAGGGTGGGGGAGGCGCATCCCGCCGGCCAGCGGCAAGACTCCGGTCGAATGGGCTTTGAGGGAGGGGATGCTGCATCCTGGCGATCTGCTTGTCCATGGAGTTCAGGTTTCGGCAAAGGATATCGATGCGATTGCGTCCCGCGGCCTGTACGTGGTGCTCTGTCCCCGCTCCAACGACCGTCTCGGGGTTGGCAAGGCGCCGGTTGGCGCCTACCGTGCCGCCGGTGTGCCGCTGCTATTGGGCACCGACAGCCTGGCCAGTTGCGACAGCCTCTCCTTATGGGATGAGGTGGCTTACGCGCGCCGTAATTTTGCGGGGCAGCTCGACCCGCCTGCACTGCTGCGCATGGCGACCTTCGAGGGTGCCAGCGCTTTGGGGCTCGAAGGGGAAATGGGCGCGCTGGCTCCAGGTTACGGAGCGCATTTTCAGGTGCTTAAACCGTCGCGACTGCCCGGCATCGCGGAACTAAACACGTTTTTATGCGAACCCGGTCGCTCCGACGAGGTGCAAGCCCTCTACCTTGACGGCAAATCTTGCATTCCCGCAGCCGGCTCTTTATAATCTCTTTTCCCGAAACAACATCTGAAGGATACCAGCATGCTTCGCGCCTCGGTGCTCAAGCGTTTTTTGCGAAAGAAGCTTCGGCGTTATTTCTTTGCCGGCCTGCTGGTGATGGTGCCGGGTGGCCTGACCATCGTCGTGGTAAGGTGGATTGTCAGCCTGATGGATGGGCTGCTGGTGCGCAAGTTGCCTTACCGGTGGCAGCCGGAACAGCTTTTCGGGTTTCCCGTACCTGGCCTGGGTTTGGTGCTGACCTTTTTGCTTATTCTGCTGGCCGGCATTCTGGTAACCAATTATTTCGGGCACAAGCTGGTGCAGGCTTCGGAAAAGCTGGTTTGCCGGATTCCTCTGGTAAAGGGTATTTATACCCTGTTTAAACAGGTGGCCGACACGGTCCTCAGCAGCGACCGGCAGGGTTTTCGCAAGGTGGTGCTGATCGAATATCCCCGGCGGGGCATCTGGTCGATCGGATTCGTCACCGGCGTCAGCGAAGGCGAGCTGCAACGCATCACCGAGCGTCGGGTCATCAACGTGTTTGTACCCACCACGCCCAACCCGACCTCCGGATACTACGTGCTGATCCCCGAAGAAGATGCGAGGGTTCTGGCCATGTCGGTGGAGGAAGCTTTCAAGCTGATTGTCTCCGGCGGTATGGTGACGCCGCCTGACAGATTCAGGGGAGGGCCTGCCGCCGGCAGCAATGCGGGCACCTTTCCGCCCAATGGCGAAGTACCGTAACGGCAATCCGGCTGCAAAACGAGGATGTGCCCATCCGGAAACTACGGATGGACACAGCGTAGTTTTCATATGGGAAACGAACAATTTTTCGTTGTGGCAAGGAAATCAAGGGGTTGCGCGGAGGCGTACATCGGTACGCCGCACAAGCAAGCCTGCGGATTGACGCCGCCACGGCGGAAAAGGGCCGTTTCCGGATGAAAACGAGGATGCTGCCATGATGCAGGAAGAGGGCACCGTCATAGAGCTCAAGGGCTGCCATGTGGCCATGGTGTTGTGCCGCAAAAGTACCTTTTGCGCGAGCTGTGCCGCCATGGGGCTGTGCCAGCTTGGCGACGACGGCCGTTCCATGCTGGTGGAATCGCATAATGTGCTCGGCGCCGCGATTGGCGACAAGGTGCGCCTGGGGTGTCGTCCGGAGCAGTTTCTGCTGGCCTCGTTCCTGCTCTACGTTGTTCCCTTGCTGGCGCTGATCGGTGGCGCGGTGCTCGGTGAATGGCTCGGTACACGATATGCCCTGCAGATCGATCGCAACCTGCTGGCTGCGATTCTCGGCATAACATTCATGGTGGGCTCTTTTTTTACAATCCGCATCGGCAGTCGCGTTATACCCCGTGGCACCTTCATGCCGGAAATCACCGAAATACTTCCCGCCGAGGAGTGCGGCAGATAATACGATGGGCATTAAAATTATCGCAACCAACAAAAAGGCCTACCACGACTACTTCATTGACGAAGTTCTCGAAGCCGGCATGGTGCTGCTCGGCACCGAAGTCAAATCCCTACGGCTGGGCAAGGCCAATCTCAAGGACGCCTTCTGCCGGATCATGGGCGGGGAGCTGTATGTCAACAACCTGCACATCAGCCCCTACGAATTCGGCAATCGTGAAAATCCCGATCCGACCAGGGTACGCAAACTGCTGGTCCATCGTGCCGAACTCGACAAGTTGGCCCGCAAAGTCGACGAAAAGGGCCTGTCCCTGGTGCCCACCAAGCTCTATTTCAAAGACGGCAAGGTCAAACTCGAAATCGGCGTGGCCCGTGGCAAAAAACTGCACGACAAACGCGAAACCCTCAAAAGCAAGGAAGCCGATCGCGAAATGGCCCGCGCCATCCGCGACCGGCACTAAGCGCCTTGGCTTTTTCGTCCAGTCGTGCGATAATGGCTTTGCTGGGAAAACAAACGGATATTTTATCTGTTGAGTCCCGGTACTCAGCACTCAAAACATATTAAAATGGGGGTGACACGGTTTCGACGGGGATTGGAAGCGAAGGTGGCATGCCGGGGACGCCAGTTGGCCTCGATAAAAAACTGGCACAAATACAAACGCCGATACTGACGTTTCGTACGCACTGGCAGCTTAATTGCTGCCTCGTCTTGAGTTCCGATGCCTGCGCGGGGCTTAAAGACGTCAATTAAGTAGGCTAGCTTGAGCGAGTGTTTGCGGCGCAAGAGCGAAACTTAAGCGAACTCGCCTGATACACATCCTGTCGATGGGAGTTGTATCCGGTTAAATTCAAAACACCGACTACGCATGTAGAAGCCTTATGTGAAAGATTTTCGGACGCGGGTTCGATTCCCGCCACCTCCACCATTTAGAAAAGACAAACCCGTCTCTCTGGGGTCATTCTCCGGGGTGACGGGTTTTCTTTTTCCCCTTGTTTCTAAAGGGTTTGCGCCCGTTTCACATCTTTCCAAAGCACCTCTCCGCACCATCGATTCTCCCCATCTTCCAGCCTTTCTTTCTCTGTTTGGCCCCTGATTCTCTGTTTTCTCCGGACCAAGTCCGAAGCTCGTCCGGAAAGCTACATCCTTGATTGATATGGGTTTGCGGCTGATTGCCATTTTGGGCGGTTGTCTTAGGTCATCGTTCGATGCCGCAACCGGACGTTTTTTTCGAAATCGCCCGCCTCGGCCATGAAAAGAAGCGTGGTCAACTCCGGTTTCCTGCCCCCTAAAGTAAAAAAGCCGACGCTGATGGTCGGCTCTCTGTGGTGGTCTCCGGTCCGGTCGTCAGTCGGTGGCGAAGCCGAACTGGCGGCGCTGCTCGGTCCAGTCCTCTGGAAAGGTCTGGGTCAGCTTGGCCAGCGAGAGCCCGTTGGGTTCCTCACCGTTGATCAGGGCTTCGACGATGTCGGGGGCCAGGGTCGTCAGCTTGAGAATGCGGGCCACATACGAGCCATCGACGTCAAGGGTACGGGCAAGCTCGCTGATGGACTTGATCTGGCCGGATTCGAGGATGTCGGCCCAGGAAAAGGCCCTTCCCAGCGCCTGGAGGATGGCGGACTGCACCGGTTCCTGCGCTCCGGTGATTTCTCCATCCAGGGCCTGGGGAGCGATGACCGTCTTGCGGCCACGCATGCGCCGGATCAGCATCGGGATGTGAATCTGCAGGTTGCCGTTGTCGGCTACGGTAATGGTCGGCTTCATTTTCATCGGCTTGCCCTCCGTTCAGTGACTTCGCATGCCAGACCGGCAAGCTCGGCGATGAGCGTTGTCAGCCCGTTGGTTCGCAGCTCCATGTCGATTCCGGTCTCGCGGATCTCGACCTTATCCACCAGGAGTCGGATGAGCCGGTTTCGCTCCACCGGGAAAAGGTCTTCCCAGAAGCCCTCGACATTCTGGAAGGCCTCCGACACATCCTGTTCCGTGATGCTGCTCCCTTGGTAAGCTCTGCAGCGCTCGCTCACATGGGTCAGTTGTTTCGAGAGCTCGACCGCCTGGCGATTGACCGTCGTCAGCATCTCGGTCTTGCCCGGCTGATCGTTGCCAGGTTTCATCAGTTCAAGTGCCTGCTCCCGCGCCTGCGACAGCTCCATCTCGAGTTGGGCTTTCTGCTTGAACAACCGCTCCCGCTCCGCCTGCTCGATGTCCCGGGCCGCGAAGAAGGTTTTGGCCACCAGCGTCGGC
>Ga0265295_1004318_pt1 | contig 19298 bp, 21 predicted proteins | sample Munlansysbiofilm_FD_192503 | JGI IMG/M metagenome (GOLD analysis project Ga0265295, IMG submission 192503) | Leachate microbial communities from a municipal landfill in Southern Ontario, Canada - Methane capture system biofilm | ecosystem: Engineered > Solid waste > Landfill > Unclassified ... | reverse complement strand
GTCCTGTTCTTTTTCAAAATAGGTAATCTTATCATAAAGGGGATCTTTATTGCGGTTCATGTATTCCACATAAGAATGAATCCCGCCGGTATAATAATAGGTTTCTTTCCGTTTAGGTGATTCTTTCTCATTAATTAGATTAATCGAAACCCCCTTGTTAAGGAAAGCCAGTTCCCTTAACCGATGCTCCAGAATATCAAAGTCATAGTCGGTTTCTTCAAAAATATCCTTATCCGGTTTAAAATAAATGGTCGTGCCAGTGCGATTGGTGGTGCCGGTGACGGTCAGATCACCGATTGGTTTACCTTTTTCATAAGTTTGAAAAAAGATCTGGCCTTTTTGTTTAACTTCAACGGTTAGTTTTTCCGAAAGGGCATTAACAACCGATACCCCAACCCCATGCAGACCACCGGATACCTTATATCCGCCGCCGCCAAATTTACCACCGGCATGAAGAACGGTTAAGGCCAGCTCGACCCCGGTTTTGCCCTGGGCAAGGTTCATCCCGGTGGGAATCCCCCGGCCATCATCGACAACGGTAATCGAGTCGTCCTGATGGATGGTGACACTGATATTTTTACAATAGCCCGCCAAGGCTTCATCAATACTATTATCGACGACCTCATAAACTAAGTGATGTAAGCCCCGGGAGCCGGTGTTGCCGATATACATTCCCGGTCTTTTTTGAACAGCCTCTAATCCTTCGAGGACTTGGATCTGATCAGCTGTATAATTATCTGATTTGTTTTCTGGCATGTTTTCCTCCTGATTTTCATGGTTTATTAATGTTTAATGATTACCTGGGCCTTGCCCTGAACAATCTCAATGATATGGCGGTTTTCTGACGTAACTTCGCCATCGTTTAAGATATCTTCGGTACAGGTGATAAAGGCCTGGGTTTTATTTAAAAGCGAGAGTATACTTTTGCGGCGATGTTCATCCAATTCAGAAAAGATATCGTCCAAAAGGACCACCGGATATTCTCCGGTGTTGTCATAATATATCTCTATTTGCGATAATTTGAGGGAAATGGCGGCTGAACGCTGCTGACCCTGGGATCCATAACGTCTGGCATCTTTTCCATTAATTTGAATGATCATGTCGTCCACGTGAGGTCCATAAATGGTGGCCCCCCGTGAAATTTCTTCCTCCCGGCTGGATTCTAACCGTTTTTTGTATAAATTTTTTATTTCTGACAATTCTTCCAAAGAATCGATAATATTGTTCAGATAGGATAATGAAAGCGTTTCTTTGCCAAGACTGAGTATTTGATGCAGACTATTTGCTTCCCGGTTAAGCCGATGGAGATAGCGAATGCGATGATTCATTAACCGAACCCCAGTTTGAATAAGCTGTTCATCCCAAACGTCGAGGGGCGTGATCAGACTGGGTTGATAATGAATATTTTTAAGCAGTGAATTTCTCTGATTTAATATTTTTTCATAGTCTCTTAAAATATAGTGATACTCAGGCCGGAAACCGGATATTTCCTGATTTAAAAACCGCCGTCTTTTATCAGGCCCTTCTTTAACTATTTTCAAATCGTCCGGTTCAAAGAGGATGGTATTGAAAATCCCATTGATCTTATCTCTTTTTTTCACCTTTCCATCCAGTAGAAACTGACGTTTCCCCTGCTGACTTTTGGCCGTGAGGATATGTTTGACCCTATCGCTAACAACCCGGGCAGTCATAAAAAAATCATCATGATCCCATTGGGCAAGTTCTGCCACATTTGAAGCACGATGACTGTAACCTCGGGATAAAAAAAACATAGCTTCAATAAGATTTGTTTTTCCCTGGGCATTTTCGCCCAGAATAATATTAATTCCTCTTTGCGGTGTGATGCATTCATTTTCATAATTGCGATAATGAATGAGTTTTAATTCTTCGATAAACATGGTTTTCCGATCCCTTTTACTTGCAGGGTATCATAATCTTTTATTTCTACCAGATCACCATCTCTTATTTTTTTATTTCGCTGGGTACACAACTCCCCATTCACCCGAATTAAGCCATCTAAAATCATCAATTTGACATCGCTGCCATTGCCGACAATGCCGGCATATTTGATGAGCTGATCAATTTTTATGAACTCTGTGTTAATTTCAATTATTTGCATATTTTTCCCCGCTCATTATATTTTTGGCAAAAATGAAAGAGCATTACACGAATCCCCTTTATTTATGCCAAAATTGATTAAATTTTTATATATTTATCATCTAACTAATCTATTATAACATAAAAACAAAAAATAGTCTAAAAAATCAACGAATCATTTACATAATTCTGATCTTTTAAACTACTTTTAATGCTATTTTAAAATCACTGTTTGATTCACTATTTTGAATCACCAGCTTAACTTAAATCGTTAATTTTCTTCAGCAATCCGAACCGGCAGGATTAAGTACATAAAATCATTTCCTTCGATCGGAAGCAAAACGCCCGGTCCCACCGAGGTTGTCATATCAATCATCAACTCTTCCCCTTCGATCACTCGTAAGGCTTCAATCAGAAATTTAGAATTAAAGGCTATTTTTAAAGACTCGCCGCGGTTCTCAATCGGAATTACTTCAAAAACATCCCCAATTTCCGCATTGGAGGTTAAAATCAGCTGGTCCTGATTGAAATCCATTTTGATCAAATTATTTTTACCTTCCCGGGCTAGCAGCGCTGCCCGTTCGCTGCTTTCGAGCAGCAGGCGGCGGTTAACCTTAACCTGAGTAGATTTTTCCCCGGGGATGATTTGTTTATAATTAACAAAGTCGCCTTCCAACAGCCGCGAGGTAAACTGGGTATTATCCATTTCAAAAAAGATTTGATTTTTTGAAAACTTAACGACCACATCACCATTGTAACTGGCCAGCACCTTATTGATTTCAGATAAGGATTTAGACGGAATAATCACGCTGAGGTCATCTGCCAGCAGATTTTTAATTTTACCTGATCTGAGCGCCAATCGGTACCCATCAAGGGTAATCAAATTGATATTGTCCTCATGAAGTTCTATTTTTACGCCGGTCAAAACCGGAATATTTTCATTGGTGGCCACCGAAAATAAGGTTCCTTTGATCAGTTCTTTCAAAACAGCTGCATCAATCGTAAAAATATGGTCGTCGATGACTTCCGGGAAATCCGGAAATTCTTCATCAGACAATCCTTTCAGTGTAAAATTCGATAACAAACACTCAATTTTAATTTGATGATGTTCATCACTTTCAAAGAAAATATCAGAACCGGACATTTTACGAATCAACTCACTGATGATCGAAGCCGTTAAAACAATTTCGCCAGCCTTTTCCACTTCAGCCGGAATTGTAACTTCGACACCAATTTCCAGATCAGTACTTCTTAATAATAATTTATTATCAGCGACACTAAAAAGAATACCCTCTAATATTTTCATTGTTGTTTTTAATGAAACTGCTTTTTGAGCAATCGATAATGCTGCAATCAAACTTTCTTTTGAACAATTGAATTTCATAATAATCGCTCCCTTTTTAAAATTCGAAAACCCCTTTTATATATAAATATATAGATTAAAATAGTAGTAATAGTAGTAGGGGGTGTGGATAATGTTAACAACTCTGCAAATGAGTTGCCAGTACAAAAAAACATCAAAAAACCGGGGGATAAATTGTGGATAACCTCTTTGTTGATCCGGCAGAGACGGGGGAGTTGTTAATTGCCATTAATTTCCCGCTCAATCCGGAGAATGAGGTTTTTAAAATCGGTATTGGTATCCATTTCTTCAGCGATTTTCTGACAGGCATGGATTACTGTTGAATGATCCCGGCCGCCGAATTTTTCACCAATCCGAGGTAGAGACAGATCGGTGATTTCGCGGGTAATATACATGGCCACTTGACGAGGCAGAGAAATGGAGCGGGTTCTTTTTTTGGAATTCATATCGTCAACAGTAATATTAAAATATTTCGCCGTGACTTCTTTAATGTATTCGCCAGTAATGACAATGTCTTCTTTTTTTCTAAAGATATCTTTCAGGGCATTTTTGGCCGATTCCAGATTGATCGGAGCCTTATGCAGTTTTGAATAAGCAAACACAGTGGTTAAGGCGCCTTCAAGTTCCCGGATGTTAGAATGGATGCTGTCGGCAATAAAACTGAGCACCTCATTGGGGATCTCATCGCTAAAGGATTCAGCTTTTTTTCTGATGATGGCGATCCGGGTTTCAAAATTGGGGGCATAAATATCAGTGATCAGACCACTTTCAAAACGGGAACAGAGTCGTTCTTCAAGAGTTGGTATTTCTTTGGGTGGACGGTCACTACTGATGACAATCTGCTTATTTTCCTGATGCAGGGTATTGAAGGTATGAAAAAATTCTTCCTGAGTTCCTTCTTTTTTAGCTAAAAATTGAATATCATCAATCAACAGGATATCAGCACTGCGGTATTTATTGCGAAAAGAGATGTTTGTTTTATTCTGGATCGCATCGATAAAGTCGTTGGTAAACTTTTCGCAGGATACGTAAACAACCTTTTTATGGGGGGCATAGGATAAAATATAATGTCCGATTGCCTGCATCAGGTGGGTTTTTCCCAGCCCAACACCGCCATAAATAAAGAGTGGGTTGTAACGTTCCGATGGTGCTTCGGAAACGGCCACACAGGCAGCATGGGCGAAACGGTTGTTTTCGCCGATAACAAAACTATCAAAGGTATACTTGGGATTCATCGAGTTATTCTGATAATTTGATATTTTATCCTCTACATTGGTGATGGAGATCTGCGGTGAAGCGTCATTTTGGGGGATCATCGCATCTTCTTCTTTTAAAACGATTTTCACCTGGCCGGTTTTTCCGGTAACCTCGGCTAAGGCATTGGTGATTAAGGGAATGTGCCGACTTTCCAGGATTCCTTTTTCGAATTCATTTTCTGATAAAAAATAATAAGTATTGTTAACGTAGTTTATGGGTTTTATTTTTAAGAACCAGGTGTTAAAACTGGTTGGACTAATATCCGGTTTGATAATTTCAAGTGCGGCATCCCATATTTTTTTAAAAGAAGTGTCCATTAAATGAACCTCCAATTTCTAATAAATTTAAGTCGTGTCATTGTGGATAAATTTTTAACTTATGCACAGAGAATCTATTTTAATGTGAATAGCCAAATAAATCAAGCAAATTATAAGAAACACTGTTGATAACTTAAAAAAGTTTTACCAATAAAAAAAGATGAAAATAAACGGAAAGTTAAAAAATACCGACAAGTTATCCCCAATCAATCCACATAATCTCGAAATTTGTGGATTAACTGGACAAATCAAGAGAACTTATCCACATTTTTGTTGATAAACCTAGTATAACAAATTGTAATGAGGCATTCAATATAATTAAAATAAACATAAAGCTTGCGAAAATGCCGCAGATTTGATAATATGACTTGACATAAAATAAGCGAGATTATATAATTCTAGGGTAAAAGTCTTATTAGCTTATAAACAAATGAATATAAAGGTTTAGTCAGGGGGTGTCGAAGTGAAAAGAACTTATCAACCAAAAGTTAGACAACGTAAAAAAGAACATGGTTTCAGAAAAAGAATGTCTGCTAAAAGCGGTCAGCTTATTTTGAAGAAGAGAAGACAAAAAGGAAGAGTAAAATTATCAGCATAATCCTTTGTAGACCGTTTTTTACAAGCGGTCTTTTGTTTAATAAAAATTAAGGAGCATTCCTTTGGTGAAAATAAAATCCCTGAGTAAGGAAAATGAATTTAAACGTGTTTTTAAAGCTGGGGATGTGTTTGGAAACAAAGTTTTTGTGATCTATTATATTAAAAACGAAGAGAATCTCAATCGTTTGGGAATAATAGTCAGTAAAAAAGTTTCTAAAAAAGCGGTGATTAGAAATAAGGTAAAAAGACGAATAAAAGAGGCATATCGTCTTAATGAAGATTCTTTTTCAAAAGGGTATGATATTATTTTAATTGCTAAGGAATCTATTAAAGAAGTGCCGTATCGTAGTTTGGAAAAATCGTTGAAACATTTGTTTTATAAGAAGAATCTCATGAGGCCGTAAGATGTTCAAGAAATTCCTGGTTTTAATTGTTAGAGGGTATCAGAAATTTATTTCTCCTCTGTTAGGAAATAATTGTCGTTTCAGTCCCACTTGTTCAGCGTATTTTATTTTGGCCGTTGAAAAATACGGTGTCATAAAGGGCAGTTATTTGGGTGGAAAACGCATTCTTAGATGCCATCCTTTTAATCCCGGGGGATATGATCCCCTTCCTTAGAATGTTAGGGAGAAAAACTTAAGGAGTTAATGAATGGAGTTTTTATACCAGATCTTTGGTTGGATGCTATTTCAGATTTATGGAATTGTCCATAATTATGGATTATCAATCATCATTTTTACAATATTAATGAAGGTACTATTACTACCGCTTAATATTAAACAAACTAAATCCATGAAGGATATGCAACGCCTTCAGCCGGAATTACAAAAACTTAACAAAAAGTACAAGAATAATAAAGAAAAATTAAATGAAGAGACCTTAAAACTCTACAAAACCTTTAAGGTTAATCCAGCCGGTGGCTGTTTACCGCTATTATTACAATTTCCAATCCTAATTGGTCTTTATCAGACCTTGCTGAATCCAGGAGACTGGGTATTCGTCAATGGAAGTATCAGTGGGATTGATATGTCCTTTTTATGGCTGGAAAGCTTAAGCGTACCGGATCCGATTTATGTATTGCCGATCTTAGCGGCGTTATTTACCTTTATTACTCAAAAATTTACCATGGCATCATCACCAAATACCAATCCGGATGATCCCAATGCTAAAACTCAGAAAATTATGCTTTATGCGATGCCGCTGATGATTGGATATATTTCGATATCGATGCCGGCTGGGGTCGCCCTTTACTGGGTCGTCCAGAACATCTTTACCTTTGTCCAGCAATTTATTATGATGAAAATTCCGGAACCGGATATTTCCATCGAAGAAGCTGAACGCCGGGTTCGCGAAGCGGAAGAAGAACGAAAGGCTGAATTGGCGGCTAAACGGGCGGCTGCTAATCCCAATGCCTCTAAAGGCAGTAAAAAAGAGCTTAGTGATGAGCCGAAAAAGCCTTTAACACGGCCGGCTTCCCATAAAAAAATACACAGTTCAAAATCCTATCAACCGCAAACAGAACAACGAAAAAAACCATCCGTTGAAATTCCCGAGCGCGACGCAGCTCAGGAAGAAGCCTATCAAAAAGCCAAGGAACGTTATGATAACAAATAAAAATGATGACTGAAAGCTAAGGAGAGGGAAAATGAATAAGACAGTAACGGGTACTGGTAAAACCGTAGAAGATGCTATTAATCATGGTTTGCAACAGCTTGGTGTGACGAAAGAACAAGTTGAAACAAATGTATTACAAGTACCGGACAGTGGATTAATGAAGATTTTTGGAAAAAAAGAAGCCATTGTTGAGGTATCACTGATAAACAATCCAGAACAACGAGCCCTTGATTTTTTAAATGAGGTCCTCAATGCCATGAAAATCAATTGTAAAATCCATACCCGTCTCGAGGATAAAGTATTATTCATTGATCTGGAAGGTCAGGATATGGGCGTCTTAATCGGACGTCGTGGACAAACCCTTGATTCTCTCCAATATTTAGTCAGTTTAGTTATCAACAGGCAGCATGAAGAATATGTTCGGGTTATTCTGGACACTGAAAATTACCGGGCGAAGCGGGAAAAGACATTGGAAGATCTGGGCGAAAAAATGGCCAACAAGGCAGTTTACTATCAGAAGAAGATGCTGCTGGAGCCGATGAATCCTGCGGAACGGCGTGTTATCCATGCAAAACTTCAAAATCATGATAAGGTTTTTACCTTTAGTGAAGGGGAAGAACCTTATCGCCGGGTTGTTATCCAGTTAAAAGATAAAAACTAAAAGATAAGAAAACAATAAAAAAATAATCGCGCACTTTGCAAGTTAGCTTAAGAGTTAATTGTAAAGTGCTTTTTTAATGAGCCATACTTGTCAATTCCATGGTTTTATTATATTATAAGAGATTAGGAAACGATCATTGAGACAGGAGAAAAAATTGGAAGTCTTATTACAAAACGAAGATACCATTGCCGCGGTAGCTACCGGTATGGGCGGCGCTGGAATTGGGATTATCAGAATCAGTGGATCCCAGGCCGTGGCATTGGGCAATAAGCTGTTTGTCAATCCCCGGGGAAAAACCCTGGCCGCGGCCAAAAGTCATGAATTGATTTACGGAAGAATTGTTGATCCAACTGAAAATAAAGATATTGATGAGGTCCTCATTTCTAAAATGATGGGTCCTCACTCTTATACAGCCGAAGATGTGGTCGAGATTAATTGTCATGGGGGAATTGTCCCGATGCGAAAGATATTAAAGCTGGTCATTTCTTCCGGAGTGCGCTTGGCCGAACCCGGAGAATTTACCAAGCGGGCTTTTTTAAATGGTCGAATGGATCTAACCCAGGCCGAAGCGGTTATTGATATTATTAATGCCAAAACCGAAAAAAGTCTGGAGTATTCGGTGGCTCAACTGGAAGGACGTCTGTCTCAGAAATTAGAAGAGCTCGATGAGATCCTGGTAGGGATTTTGTCTCATATGGAAGTCAATATTGATTATCCCGAATATGATATTGAAGAAATCTCCTATGAGTTTGTCAATAGCCAAATTTTGGGACTATTGACAAAGATCAAAGAAATCCTGATGGTGGCAGAAACCGGTAAAATTTACCGCGAAGGTATCACCACTGCGATTCTGGGTGAGCCCAATGTGGGAAAATCATCATTATTAAATACCTTATTGATGGAAAATAAAGCGATCGTCACCGATATTCCCGGGACAACCCGAGATACCATCGAAGAGTATCTTAATATTGAAGGGATTCCCTTTAAAATTATCGATACCGCCGGGATCAGAGAAACCGATAATTTGGTCGAAAAAATCGGGGTGGAAAAATCCCGGGCGCTTTTAAACCAAACTAATCTGGTGATCTTTATGCGGGATATCTCAAAGGAAATGTCCGCCGGCGAACAGGAACTGATCGAGTTGCTTAAAAACCGCAAAACCATTTATATCGCCAACAAGACCGATGTCATCACGGGAAGTGACATCGCGATTCCAGAACCCTGGATTCCGATGTCACTGCTGGAAGATCAGGGGATCGAAACACTACGACAGAAAATGCTGGAAATGGTTTTTGAAGGAACGGTTAACCAGGATGCAGATTACCTGATCACCAATACCCGGCACATTCAATTATTAGAAACAACTAAAAACAGTCTGGAAAATGCGATCATAACGATGGCCAGCCAAATGCCGCTGGAACTCGTCAGTATTGACGTCATGGAAGCCCTGGAGGCGCTCCGGGGCATCACCGGCAAGGCCGTTGGTATGGATATCATCGATCAGATTTTTAAAAATTTTTGCATTGGAAAGTAGAGGAAAGAGAATGACATACCCAGGAGGAGATTACGACATTATCGTCATTGGCGCCGGCCATGCCGGTTCCGAAGCAGCACTGGCCAGTGCACGAATGGGGCTAAAAACCCTGTTACTAACGATCAATCTGGATTCGGTGGCGATGATGCCCTGCAATCCATCGATTGGTGGTACCGGAAAAGGGCATCTGGTCAGAGAAATCGATGCTCTTGGCGGTGAAATGGGAAAAAACATTGATGCAACGATGATTCAATGTAAGATGTTAAATACCGCAAAAGGTCCGGCGGTTCATTCACTGCGGGCTCAGGCCGATAAAAAAGCCTACCAGTTCCGGATGAAAGAAGTGATTGAGAACCAGGTAAACCTTTTATTAAAACAACAAGAAGCTACTGAAATTATTGTCACAGACGGTAGAATCACCGGGGTAATGGTTAATACCGGTGCAGTTTATAATTGTCAGGCAGCGATCATCTGCAGCGGCACCTATTTAAAGGGACGCATTATTATCGGCGATGTTCAATATGATAGTGGTCCCAACGGCTTATTTCCGGCTATGCTTTTATCCGACAGTCTCGAAAAAAACGGTATCGCACTGCAACGTTTTAAAACCGGAACGCCGGCCCGAGTGGATGCGAAAACCCTGGATTACTCCAAAATGATTATTCAGGAAGGGGACGAGCACATCGTTCCTTTTTCCTTTGAAACCGATCAGATTGAAATTAATCAGATACCCTGTTACCTGACCTACACCAACCCGGAAACCCATAACATTATCAATGCCAACATCGAACGATCACCCCTTTATACAGGAGACGTGGTGGGGATCGGTCCTCGTTACTGCCCTTCTATTGAAACCAAGGTAATGCGTTTCCACGATAAGGAACGACATCAGATATTTATGGAGCCGGAAGGATTAAATACCAATGAAATTTATGTCCAGGGGATGTCTTCCTGTCTGCCGGAGGATGTTCAGATCGCCTTATACCGAACGGTGCCGGGAATGGAAAAGGTGGAGTTTATGCGTTCGGCCTATGCCATCGAGTATGACTGCATCCATCCAACCCGGTTGAAGGCATCCTTGGAGTCTAAGGAGGTTGCAGGATTGTTCTTCGCCGGCCAGATCAACGGCACCTCTGGTTACGAAGAAGCGGGAGCCCAGGGGCTGATCGCCGGCATTAATGCGTCGCTCTATTTACGAGGTGAACAACCAGTGATTATCGATCGATCTGAAGGTTACATAGGGGTACTCATCGATGATATCATCACTAAGGGGATCGATGAACCCTATCGGATGATGACATCCCGGGCCGAATACCGCTTATTGTTGCGACAGGATAACGCCGATCTGCGGTTAACCGAGATCGGATATCGGGTCGGGCTGATCAGTGAAACCCGTTATCAGAAGTTTCTGGCGAAAAAGGAACAGATCAAACAGGAGATTATTCGTCTTAATCAGATTATTGTCAAACCCAATCAGGAAAACAATGCGATGCTTAAGTCTTTTGGCAGCTCGGAGATCCAGCATGGTTTATCCATTGGTGAACTGATCAGACGGCCGGAAGTTAAATATCTGCAAACCGCGGTCTTTGACCCAGATCGACCAGCCCTGCACTGGAGCGTGGTTGAACAAGTTGAAGTCCAGATCAAATACGAAGGCTATATTAAAAAACAACTGCAACAGGTGGAACAGTTTAAGAAACTTGAACATAAACTGATCCCTCCGGAACTCGATTACACTAAAATCGGCGGACTACGGATCGAAGCCGCCGAAAAATTTCAGGAAATAAAACCCTTATCGATGGGTCAAGCGTCCCGAATTTCCGGAGTTTCGCCGGCGGATATTTCGGTTTTATTAATCGCTTTAGAACAGCGCAGAAGAAGTTCAAATAAGGATGGAATAGATTATGAATAGTCGTATCGAAAAGTTGATTGCCATGGGCAAAGAAGTTGAAATAATTATTAATGAAAAACAGGCTGAAAAGCTGATCGCTTATATGGATCAGCTCCTGAAAAAAAACAAACACATCAATCTAACCCGAATTACCGATGAAGATGAGTTTATTAGACTCCATTTATTGGACTCACTGACTCTGCTTAAACTGATCAAAAATCCTCAGGCAAGCATTCTGGATGTGGGAACCGGTGGTGGGTTTCCGGGCATTCCGTTAGCGATTCTACTCGATGAGGCGGAGGTTACACTAATGGATTCTACGAAAAAGAAGCTGAATGTGGTTGAGTCTATCGCCCAGGAGTTGGGGATTACGAACGCCAAAATCCTTCATGGTAGAGCCGAGGAATTGGGACAAGACAGCAATTTTCGGGAAAAATATGAAGTTGTTACGTCCCGGGCGGTGGCAAACCTGACGCTTCTTTCTGAATATTGTTTACCACTGACAAAGGTCGGCGGGCAGTTTCTATCCATGAAAGGAAGAGACTACCAGGAAGAATTGGCAGCTGCTCAAAAGCCAATCGCCGTTTTGGGTGGGAAAATAGTTGAAATAGAGAAGGGTTTATTACTGCAAAGCGATTATGTTCATGTTATAATGAATGTGGAAAAAATAAAACCAACACCCGATCTTTTTCCGAGAATCAACGGGAGGATCAAAAAGGAAGCATTTCCAGTTTAAGGATTAAAATGAACAAGAAGAAATAAAGGGTTATATGATACTATTTGATCTGGTTTTCAAGAGATGTTTCACGTGAAACATCTCTTGAAAATGAAAATGTACATTATAAATTAAACTGGCAACTCAGCAGTATGTGGGCGAGGATTGATTACTTAGTCATCACGGATCGCCCCGTTACAATTTCTAATTTAACGGAGATAAATAATCTTTCTAGATGTTTCACGTGAAACATGAGACAGGCAAAAACCAACATTTAGTAAAAATATTTACGAGAGCTTCGTAAATATAGTGCGAGTAAATTAATATTTAAGGAGTTGAGTATGGCGAAAATCGTGGCAGTATTTAATCAAAAAGGTGGGGTTGGAAAAACAACCACAAATATCAATTTAACCACTGCCCTCAGTTTGGAAGGATACCGAGTCCTGGTCATTGATATCGACCCCCAGGGGAATACCAGCAGTGGATTCGGAATTGAAAAAAATAATCTAAAAAAAAGCGTTTATAATGCTATCATCCATGGTGATGATCTTAAAGAGATTATTCTGACGACTGATTATGATAATCTTCATATTCTGCCATCCCATCCCGACTTGGCCGGAGCAGAGATTGAACTGACAAATATGCCACAGCGAGAGTTGCGCCTTAAAAATAGCATTGAAAATATTAAACCATTCTATGATTATATCTTTATTGACTGCCCGCCATCACTAGGATTATTGACCATTAATGCTCTGGCGATGACAAATACGGTATTGATACCGATCCAATGTGAGTTTTATGCTTTAGAAGGGGTGAGTCAATTGATGAACACGATTAGTCTGGTTAAGCAGGGGCTGAATCCGCAACTCGAAATTGAGGGCGTGCTGATGACCATGTTTGACAGCCGGACCAACTTATCCAATCAGGTTGTGAATGAGGTGGTTGACTATTTTAAAGATAAGGTATATGAAACGATGATTCCCAGAAATGTACGGTTGGCAGAAGCACCCAGCTATGGGCAGACTATTTTTGAATATGCCAACACATCAAAGGGATCAAAAGCATATCTTGCTCTTGCAAAAGAGTTTATCCAAAGACAGGAGTAGTTATGGGAAAAAACACAGGTTTAGGAAAAGGTCTGAGAGCCTTGTTTCCCGACGAAGCGGTGGTTACCTCACAAGAAGATGAGGTATTAGAGGTTAACCTGGAGAAACTTGTTTTTTATGTAAAAACAAATAACATTCGCCCAAACCCGAAACAACCCCGAAAAACCTTTGATCGTAATAAATTGGAAGAATTAGCTGCATCAATTAAAGAACACGGCATCGTCCAGCCGCTGGTGGTTAAACCGGAAACAAAGGGTTATACCATTATTGCCGGTGAAAGGCGCTGGCGGGCAGCAAACATGATTGGTCTGAAAGAGGTTCCGGTTATCGTCAAAGATCTGCCCCCGGAGGAAGTTCTCGAGATCGCTATCATTGAAAATGTTCAGCGAGAAAACTTGAATAGCATTGAAGAAGCGATGGCCTTTGAGGCCTTGATGGAGAACTTCAATCTAACTCAGGGAGAAATTGGCATCCGGATCGGAAAAAGCCGGACGGCTATTGCCAATACCCTTAGGCTATTAAAACTACCTGGAATTATTCAGGAACAATTGGCGCAGGGACAGGTCACCCCGGGTCATGCCCGGGCCATACTGATTCTGGAAGACCCAGAAAGAATGGAAGCCTTTGCCAATGAGATCATTGAAAAAGGAATGAGTGTCAGGGAAGCAGAAAATTGTATCAAAAAAATGCAAACCGAAGGTCTGGCGAAACCGCTGCAGAAGAAAAAAGAAGACAACAGTAGTTATATCATCGAAATACAGGATGCTCTGGAGAAGAAATTTGAAACCAAAGTACATTTAAGCAGCCGCGGCAAAAAAGGAAAAATTGAGTTTGCCTATTCGTCATTAGAAGAATTGGATCGTCTGCTCGAACAATTAGGATATGAAAAAACAAACTAAGATCAGTCAGATTATGACAATGCAATTATGAAATGGAGATAATAATGAATCAAATCAAAAGAAAGAGACGATTGTCAGCTCTTGAAGCCGCAGTATTAGGGAATATCCTTTATATTGTGCTTGTCCTGATATTTAAAAATATCTTTGATCTAATTAGATCAAATGATTTCAACTATTTATTTAATGGCATTCAATTATTAACCGTTGGGCTATTCTGGATGACATTGTTTGCAGTGTGTTTTAAAAACATCAGTGGCAATGAAAAACCAAAGACGTTTAAATATGTGTTTTACAGTCTGATACCGATTATTGTTTTAACCGCGACATTAACCATCGTTGCCACCATGAATCCGGGACAGGATACAAACAGTATTTGGAATCAATTTGCCTTTATTGCTGCACCGACCATTTTCTGGTATCTGCCATATGGGTTAATCTATCAATTAATTGGCAATGAAATATCAATCTTTGTATTATTTGGAATCGGATTAGTATTGACCATTGTATTTCAGGTGATTGGGATTGTTTTAGGGCGAATTCTGGGTCGTAAGTACTGGGAAGAAACCAGGGCCGAAGATCAGCGGGATCTGGAGTATGATCGGGAAGCGAAGAAAGATAAGAAAAAATCCCGAAAAAAATCGCGCATGCCAAAACGTGAAAGCATTGGTCTGGAAGGCCTTTCCAATGAACAGATAAACGAAGGATTTACGCCGAAAGATAGTGAAATTATGAGCATGACTGAAGTGATCCTGGATGATAGCTATGTTGCACCAGAACGGACAAATTACAAAAAACCACGCCGTGGAAAATCGGAAACGGGACTTTTTGAGACGATTGATCCTATCGCGGAAGAAAGACTTTTTTCCGCAGAAAAAGTTCTGCCATCCTATGAGGCTGAAATAAAACCCGCTGCCATACCGGAAATATCTTCCAGTACCGCCAGCAGCAAGGTGCAAGCAGATACAATCGGCGACTGGAACCAGTCTCACCCGATCGAACTGGAAAACCTGAATAAAGGGCTTAACCAGCATGAAGAAACCGACGATAAGTCCTTTTTAATGGAAACCAGTGCCGTGCGGATTATCAACGAAGAAGACATTGAAGAATATTACAGGAATAAAAAATGAGTTTTTCAGCATTAACATCACTTGATTTTATTGGCATCCTGATTTGCTTGTTTTCAGGAATAGCAGGATACAAACGAGGTGCAATAAATACCCTGATCAGTTTCGGGGGATTTATTGCATCTTTTGTAATAGCCTGGATTTTTTCGCCGCTGCTGGCAGACTGGCTGATTCAGTCGGGTGTGCTCAACAGCTTGTTCGAAACCATCAATGTGGAAATCGTTTCTCAGTCGCTGATGGATCTTGGTGCCCAGCAAAGCGGTTTAACCACCTCACTGCTGGGCGCAGCAGTCATCAGCGGTGGGCAATCTATTATGGAGCAGAGCATCACTACCATTACTGAGCTGATCATGCATGGCATTGCTAAAAGTATCAGTTTTGGGATCATTGTCCTGGGAGTTTCGGTTTTTTGCTGGATCCTGCAAATTGTTTTTCTGGGGATATCAAAAATCCCCGTCATTGGGACAATCAATCGCTTAGCGGGAATGTTAATCGGATTGATTTTGGGGGGGGCAATCATCGCCGTGATGCTCTGGCTCTTTTCAGTCATTAATCTTTCAACTGGCGGTGTGTCAAATCTGCCAACTGCCGAAAATAGCAATCTGTTAGGAATTGTGGCACCAATGGTATTTAACTATATCGGAATTCAATAGGAGACGAGTATGGAATATTTAACAACAAGTTTTTCTTCCTATTTAAATCAAATCGATTTTTCAAGTCTTTTGCATAAATGTCTGATTTCGGGAATTGTCCTGATCGTCGTGGTGATCAGTTTAAAAATTACCTTTGGCGTTGTTGACCGGATTTTTGATGGGGAAAAGGCCGGCCTTGAAGCCAGAGACGCCCGGCGGATTGTGACCTTAAACAATGTCACAAAAACCGCTGCCAGAGCAAGTATCTGGACCCTCGCGAGCCTGATTATCCTGGGTCAGTTTATCAATGTGGGTTCGCTGCTGGCGGTAGCTGGCGTGGGAACCCTGGCCATTGGTTTTGGGGCTCAGGGCATTGTCGAAGACGTGATGAGCGGCTTTGTGATTGTTTTTGAAAATCAATTCAGTGTCGGTGATTATGTAATCATCGACGAAACCCATTACGGTATTGTGGAGGCAATTGGTATCCGTACCACCAGTGTCCGGGAATTCAATGGCGGGCTTTTTATTATTCATAATGGAAAAATTGATCGCTTAGTCAACTATTCTAAGGGGCATATGAAAGCAATCGTGGAGGTGGGAATTGCCTATGAGGAAGATGCGAACAAGGTAATGAAGATACTGGAAGAACTTTGCCAAGATCTATACGAAAACCATGAAGAGTTATTTAAACTTCGTCCGGAAATTCAAGGAATAACGCGTCTTGATCCATCAGCGGTAATTATTCGAGTCGTTTGCGATGAGGATGCATCGTCAAAATTTGCGGCAGAAAATTTACTGCGGCAGCGAATCAAAGAAGTTTTTGATGAAAAAGGGATCGAAATTCCTTATCACAAAACAGTCATTTATAACCGCAATTCAATTAAAAACACGTCTGAAAAAAAAGCAGAGGTAAAACATGGAAACTAAGGTTTATGCATTAGGAGATCGGGTCGAAATGAAAAAAAAGCATCCCTGTGGGAGCTTGCAGTGGGAAATTATTCGGGTCGGGGCCGATATCAAAATAAAATGCCTGGGTTGCGGTCATATTGTCATGCTGCAGCGATCAAAATTTAATAAACAGATCAAGAAAATCCTGAGTAGTGAGAGCAAGGGAGAGGTATGAAACTATTTTTTATAACCCAATGGCATGGTGCCGAAAGCTATTTTGAAAAAAATATTAAACCAACATATTATTTTTGTCTGGCTTTTTTTGCCATTATGATCGTTTTAAATACCCTACTTTTTCTTAGTGATCCAGCCTTGAGTCAAAGTTATTTTAATGAAGTGCAGCGCCTCTTTAATCAAAAGGGCTTTCTTGATAGCACCGGCATAGACCTATGGTTTGGTATTTTTGTAAATAATGTTATCGCCAGCGGAATCAGCAGTCTTTTAGGTGTTATTCCTTTTTTATTTTTACCAATGTTTTCGCTGGCCTCCAATGCCATCATTATTGGTCTGTTTGGAGCCGTTTATCAAACCAACGGGATTGGCTGGCTGGCTTTTCTAGTGGGCGTTTTGCCCCATGGTGTGATCGAGATTCCGGCGCTGGTTTTAGCGGTAAGCCTGGGGGTGCATTTCTGCTTTAAACTATCGAAAACAATCTTAAAAAGAAGTCTTAAAGGTGAATTAAAACAAGCCGCGATTGGATGTTTGCGAATTTATCTATTATGGCTAATACCGCTCTTCTTTATAGCGGCATTTATTGAAACTTTTATGACGCCAATTTTATTTAATGCGGTTGTGCCGCTATAGAAAAAAATAAAAAGAAAACTCTTGTATAAATAGAAAGATATGATATAATTAAAAGCTGTAATCCTTGCTTGCTGGAAAAGTGAGCCATAGTCCATGAGGAGGTGAAATGGAATGAGAAAGTACGAAACATTATTTGTTTTAAAACCGGATCTTGAAAAAGAAACGATTGAAGAATTAGTTGGCAAAGTAAAAGCTGTCATTGAAGCGGCTGGAGAAATTGAAAAAGTCGACGAATGGGGCAAACGAAAATTAGCCTACGAAATCGCTAAAAAGTATCAAGAAGGCTTCTACGTATTAATCGACTTCAAAGCTGAGAATTCAGTGCTTGATGCATTGGATCATTTATACAAAATAAACGAACAGTTTATTCGAAGCATCGTAATTAAAAAAGAGAAATAGGGGGCAATTCTGTGAATAAAGTAATTTTACTAGGAAGACTAACCCGAGATCCTGAGATGAAAAACACCACCACCGGTAAAGCGGTCACCCGATTTAGTTTAGCTGTCGATCGTCGCTTTAAAAACAAAGATGGTCAAAAAGAAGCCGACTTTATTAACATTGTGGTATGGGGAAAACAGGCAGAATTTGCAGCGCAATATCTGACTAAAGGAAGTCAAATCAGTTTATCTGGACGACTAGAAGCAAGAAGTTACGACGCACAGGATGGTCAACGACGTTATATCACAGAAGTTGTTGCAGATGAGATTAATTTCGTGTCTTCCGGCCAGAAAGGTTCTAGCGCCGGTTCCCAACAAACTTCAGCGCCACAAAGCGCAAATAATAACAATATGTCAGTAATGGGCTTAGATGAAGATTTTCATCTGATGGCTGATGATGACGATATACCTTTTTAAGATAGGAGGAAAAGACAATGCCAAAACCATTTAAAAAGCGAAGAAAAGTCTGTGAGTTCTGCGAACGAAAAGTAGAAAACGTTGATTATAAAGATGTAATCACGCTGAAGAAATTTGTTTCCGAACGTGGGAAAATTCTACCAAGACGAGCCACCGGCACCTGTGCTAAACATCAGAGAAAGGTAACTGAAGCGATTAAACGTGCGCGAAATGTTGCTCTTTTACCATATAGTTCAAATAACTAAAACTTATCAAGCTGTTTGTTTCAGGAAGGAACCTGAAGTGAACAGCTTTTTTTATGTGATGAATAATAAGCAGTATTTAAGGTGGTCCGGCCACTTCAGGAGACTTGAACAGATTATGTTACAGGTAACTAATTTTGGGGTTCGAAGGCACTGTGATTTTCAAGATAAAGACAAACAAAAATAATGGGTATTTTCTGTTATTGTGATATAATGGTTCAGTGAAATTTTTACGCATCAACAAACTGCGTATGGGAACAGCTAAGTTGCTATTGGAGGTTTAATGAAAACAATTGGAATAACTGAAGGTGCTGTGTTTTGCGCGTTAGCCGTGGTTTTGACCTTAATTCGATATTATCTGCCGATTTTAGGGCTGTTGGTATTGATTATTCCGGTTACAATGATCATATTAGGAAAACGGCAGGGCCTTAAGGTAAGCATTATTTCCAGTCTGGCAGCGGTTGTTTTGCTTAGTCTATTCATTGGACCAATCAACGCCGTGTTACTGGGAGCACCGATGTTTGTCGTTGGTTGTAGTTTAGGGTATGCCTATAATAAGGACAGCTCACCGGTTGTTAAGGTTGTGATTGGGGCGCTTGCGTTTAGTGTTCTTGTTGTGGCAGAAATAATGAGCTATCAACTT
>Ga0265295_1004317_pt1 | contig 19298 bp, 13 predicted proteins | sample Munlansysbiofilm_FD_192503 | JGI IMG/M metagenome (GOLD analysis project Ga0265295, IMG submission 192503) | Leachate microbial communities from a municipal landfill in Southern Ontario, Canada - Methane capture system biofilm | ecosystem: Engineered > Solid waste > Landfill > Unclassified ... | reverse complement strand
TTGACCAAGAAAACCCGCTCCTTCATGCGAAGACTGCAAAATCGACCGGAGCATGTACGCAACTACTTCAAGCATCCGAAAATCGCCTATGCGGCCTGACTTAACTGTTTAAACACCGGAGCAATACGTGTGGCTCGATCAACGTCTGCGAGCCTAAGTCGTACGTTACTGGAAATGCAATGGCACTTGACGATTTGGATAAGAGTCGAGCCGATCTGCGATTTGTCACTCGTATTCTCGAAGGTGCTGACTTCAGCGGTATCATTACAGGGGTTGCCCAGCCCCAAATTACCAGGCAATCGCTGTCTCGGCTCCAGATCCCCCTCCCACCCCTCGCCGAGCAGAAGCGGATTGCGGCCATCCTGGACGCAGCGGACGCCCTGCGGACCAAGCGCCGCGAGTCCCTTGCGCAACTCAACACTCTGCTCCAATCGACCTTCCTAGACATGTTCGGTGATCCTTTGACTAATCCAAAGGGGTGGGAGGTCACTAAGCTTGGTACCCACACCTCAAAGGTTGGAAGTGGGGCGACACCCAGAGGAGGGGATAAATCTTACAAATCCGAAGGCATTGCTCTGATACGCAGTTTAAACGTTAGAGATGGTGAATTCCAGTGGAAAGACCTGGCACGGATTGATGACGTGCAAGCAAGCAAGCTTTCCAATGTCATCGTCAAAGAGGAGGACGTCCTACTTAACATCACGGGTGCTTCAGTTGCCAGGGTTTGCCTAGCTCCGAAGGATGTCCTTCCTGCTCGAGTTAATCAACATGTCTGCATCATCAGGACTACTGACTCGCTGGAGCCTCGCTTTCTTGAGAAACTGCTACTTGCAAGTTCGATGAAGCGATATTTACTCAGGATCGGAGAAAGCGGAGCGACGAGGCAAGCAATTACAAAATCACAAGTGCTGAATCTTGAGCTTCCCTTTCCACCCCTTGTCCTCCAACGCCGCTTCACCGGAATCGTCGAATCAATCGAACAGCAAAAAGCCCGACTCCGCGAACATTTGGCCGAACTCGACACCCTGTTCGCCTCACTGCAGCAGCGAGCCTTCAACGGAGAACTGTAGCCATGAGCAATTTCGCCTTCCTGCCCAGAGAATTCCGCGACATCGCCGATTCAGCCATCAGGGCGGAAGGCCACATCCTGAGCGACCCTCGCGCCGCCTGTTTCCATGCTCGCTTCACCTTGGAAGCGGTGGTCCATTGGCTCTACCGTCACGATAGCAGCCTGCGCATGCCCTATGACCACAGCCTGGGGGCACTGCTGCACGAACCCACGTTCCAGAACACGCTGCCGCAGTCGGTCTTCCAGAAGGCGAGGGTGATACAGAAAGTCGGCAATCAGGCCGTTCACAATCCTCGTCCGGTGCGTCAGTACGACGCCATGCAGGTGGTCAAAGAGTTGCACCACATCTGCTTCTGGCTGGTACGGACGTATGCTCCCGATGCCTCCCGAGAAGGTGTCTCCTGGCAGGAAGACAGAATACCCAAACCGCTGAAAGCTGCCGAAGCGGTTCCACGCAAAGAGCTGGAAGCGCTCGAAGCCAAGCTCGCTGACCAGAACCGCGAAGCCCTCAAAAAGCAGCAGGAGCAAGACCGTCTCGATGCCGAACTCCAAAAACTCCGGACCGAGCTCGCAGAGATTCGCGCCAAAGCGGAACAGACCCCCGATGCTCACGACTACACGGAAGCGGAGACTCGCCACTACCTGATCGACGTCGACCTCCACCGCGCCGGCTGGCCCCTCGACAAGCAGCGCGACCGGGAATACGAAGTCACCGGCATGCCGAACGGGAAGGGCGTCGGCTTCGTCGACTACGTTTTGTGGGGCGATGACGGCAAGCCTCTCGCTGTTGTCGAGGCCAAGAAGACCACCGTCGATCCGGCGGTCGGGAAACAGCAGGCCAAGCTCTACGCCGATTGCCTGGAGCAGATGCACGGACAGCGACCCCTCATCTTTGTCACCAACGGCTACGAAACATGGCTGTGGGATGATCTTGCCTATCCGCCACGCCAAGTGGCCGGGTTCTACAAGAAGGATGAACTCCACCGACTGATCCTGCGTCGCACCGGGAAGAGCAAGCTGGACGTCGTCCGGATCAAGGATTCCATCGTCGAACGCTACTACCAGAAACGGGCGATCGGCAGCATCTTTGCCCAGTTCTCCCAGGCACGGCGTAAGGCCCTGCTAGTCATGGCCACCGGAACCGGCAAGACCCGCACCGCCATTGCTCTGGTCGATGTGCTACAGAGGGCAGGGTGGGTCAAACGGGCCCTTTTCCTCGCGGACCGCGTGTCGCTGGTCCACCAGGCCGTGGGTGCCTTTAAGGCGCACCTGCCCGAATCGAGTCCGGTTAATCTGGTCACCGAGAAGGAGGGCGAAGGGAGGGTTTACGTCTGCACCTATCCGACCATGCTCAACCTGATCGACCAGACCGATGGAGGCGAAGCCCGTTTCGGTGTGGGACACTTCGATCTGGTGGTCATTGACGAGGCACACCGCTCGGTCTACCAGAAGTACGGGGCGATCTTCCGCTACTTCGATTCCATGCTGGTCGGTCTCACCGCCACACCGCGTGAAGAGGTGGACCGGAATACCTACGACCTGTTCGAACTGGAGCCCGGAGTCCCGACCGATGCCTACGAACTGCAGACGGCAGTATCCGACGGTTTCCTTGTCCCGCCCAGGGTGCAACAGGTCGATTTAAAATATCCCCGGGAGGGCATCAAATACGATGAACTCAGCGATGAGGAAAAGGCGCAGTGGGAGGGCCTCGACTGGGGGGACCATGAAGAGGAATTGATTCGCCATCAGGGCGTAAACGCTACCTCGATTAACAACTGGTTGTTTAATCGCGATACCGTCGACAAGGTTCTCCAGCATCTGATGGAACATGGTCACAGGGTCGACGGCGGAGACCGTCTCGCCAAGACGATCATCTTCGCCCGCAACCACGACCACGCGAAGTTCATCGAGGAACGCTTCAACCACCACTATCCACACTACAAGGGGCATTTCGCCCGCATCATCGACAACTACGCCAAGTACCCCCAGAGCCTAATAGACTCTTTCTCCCAAAAGGAGAAAGAGCCACATATCGCCATTTCCGTCGACATGCTCGATACGGGTATCGACGTGCCCGAGGTCGCCAATCTTGTTTTCTTCAAGCCGGTCTACTCCCGGATCAAGTTCTGGCAGATGATCGGCAGGGGGACCAGACTCTGCCCCGAACTGTTCGGGCCGGAGGAAGACAAGACGGATTTTCGCGTTTTCGATTTCTGTTTCAACTTCGATTTCTTCAACGAGAATCCGCAGGGGATCGAAGCGGGGGGCGCCGTGCCCCTCGGTACCCGCCTGTTCCGTGCCCGGGTGCAGCTCCTCGGCTGTATTCAGCAAGACCCCGGACTTGATTCCGACGCCAAACTGCACGAAATACTCACCCGGGGGCTTCACGGTGAAGTGGTCGCGATGAATCCGGAGAACTTCATCGTGCGCATGCACCGTGAGGTGGTGGACAGATTCCGAGACCGGAAAAACTGGGAGAGACTGAGCGAGGGCGACAGCGAGGTGCTGCAACGGGAGCTGGCGACACTGCCGAATGAGTTGGAGGTCGATGACATCGAGTCACGCATGTTCGACCTGACCGCTCTTCGGATGCAACTGGCTGTAGCGTCGGGGGACCATAATGCCCTGGAGCGGCACCGGAAAAAGGTGGTAGAAATCGCCATGCTGCTGGAAGAAAAGACAACCATCCCGACAGTAAAGGCCCAGCTCGCCTATCTGGCCGCGATCCAGGAAAGCGCCTTTTGGGAAGGCGTCACCCTGGAGACCCTTGAGGAGATGCGTGTACGATTGCGTGATCTGGTCCCGTTTCTCGACAAGAAGAAACGCTCGATCGTCTACACCGACTTCAAGGACGAAGTGCTCAGAGTGAGGGACGGAGAGCCCGTTCCCATGCCCAGGATGACCGGCGTGCAGTACGAGAAGAAGGTTAAGGACTATCTTCGGAGTCATCTCGACCATCTGGTCATCCACCGCCTGCGCAGCAACCAACCACTTACCGAGACCGACCTGCAAGGCTTGGAGCAAACCCTGGTCGAAATCGGTAACGGCGACGGTCCGACCCTTTTCGCCAACCTGCTGGAGCGCAGCGGTGCTCCCTCTCTACCCTGGTTCGTCCGTAGTCTGGTCGGTATGGACCGGACCGCTGCCCAGGCCGCATTCGGCCAATTCCTCAACGATCGCAGCCTCACAGCTGCCCAGATCCGTTTCGTCGAGATGGTCATCGACCAACTCACCGCCCGTGGCATTATGGACGCCTCGGCCCTCTACGAACCGCCTTTTAGTAACCTGCACGCCGGTGGCCCGGATGCCCTCTTTGTCGGCAAAGAGAACGTCATCGACGGAATCTTCGGTACTCTGGCGGAGGTGCATTCGGAACTGAATGTTCGCGAAGGGTAGAGAGAATAGAACGGGTCTGCCCAGTATTTCCTGCCATTCCCCGTTGCTCATCGCTTTTAGCCCGTACCGACATGATCTAAACCTTTCGTAGCCTTTTGGTCGGTATCTACTGCCTTCCCGCTTCCACCGAGAGAAAGCCAGAACATAGCCGCTCTCGCGACCAACGCACCTTTCCCCCTGTCCTTGCCCGCACCCATCTTCTCTTGATCCCGTGCCCCCGTGTTAAGCCTATCCCCTGGACCAGACCCTCTTTTCACCAGTGCCGAGCCTATCCCTGGGTTCCGTCCTCTTTTCCCCCGTATTGCGCCTACCTCCAGGATTTGCTCCCTAATCTCCAGTCCCTAGCCCGTCCCTGTCTTTCCGAACCCCTATCTCCAGTCCTTCGCCGATTGCGAGGGGCTGGCTGGCTACATGCCGGTGGATCGGCCTCCTTTGCGCGCAAAGTAAGCCAGGTGGTTTCTCAGAACAATCTATTAGGGAGCAAATGCGGAGGTAACTCCGGGCCCTCGAGGCCATAGTCGGCGGTCTGGTGTCTTTTCTCTCTTTTTCCTCTCCCCATCCATTTTTTGTTTTTCCTGTTTAGCCCCCCCATCACCCAGGAGGTATCCCATGACTTAAGAGTTCAGATTCTGGCGAATTTCGAAAAAAGGAAGCCGAGCCGTCCCCCGACGGTCTCGGCTTTTTTTGGCATTAACCCCGAAAAAAGGTAAAAAGAACATGAGAAAACCAACTTATGCGGAACGTCGGCCGTCCCGGATGATGATGGAGGCTCTACGGTACCGGGAAGAAGGCTTCGCGGTCTTCCCTCTTCGGCCGGGGGAGAAAACTCCCCTCCTATCGAAAAAACAGGGCGGTAAGGGGTGTAAAGATGCGACCACCGAGCTTGCGCAGATCGAAGCGTGGTGGAAGCGCTGCCCCCGGGCCAATGTCGGTATCGCAACCGGAGCAGCCAGTGGGATCTTCGTGCTAGACGTGGATTTTCCCGACGGTCTCGCATCGCTAGAGCACCTGGAAAACGCGGCGATGGAAAAGGGCGGGGCGGAAATCGAATCGGTCGTGGTCGAAACGGGCGGAGGGGGAAGGCAGATCTACTTTAAGTCCCCCGATTTCGAGGTTAAAAATAGCGCGAGCAAGATCGCTCCCGGGCTGGATATTCGCGGCGAAGGAGGGTACGTAGTCGCACCCCCGAGTATCCATCCGAGCGGCGATGCCTATACCGGTGATGTTTTTCGTGACGGTATCGCTAGGGCTCCGGACTGGCTCCTGGCACTAATCCGTAAGTCGGAGTTCCCTCGGGGGAGAAACGATGGACGGAGCGAACGGGCCGAGGGGTACACGGATCGGATTCCGGAAGGGGGACGTAACGATGGCCTGACACGTTTCGCTGGTTCCCTTCGTAATAAGGGCCTGGATGAAAAGGCCATCTTCGACGAGCTTCTAAAGCGAAATCAGGAGGTCTGCGATCCGCCCCTCGAAGAGGAGGAGGTGGCCGGAATTGCCCGTAGTATCAGCAACTATCCCGCCGGTTCGGGGAGTTCTTTTTCCGACGAGAACAGCCCGAAACGCCTTTCGGATGTCGGAAACTCCCATCGATTTGCCGAACGATATCGGAGGGATTTGCGCTATTGCACCCCGTGGAAGGCCTGGATGTACTGGACCGGGAAGGTCTGGAAAGAGGATAAGGTCCAAAAGGTCATTAAACTGGCCAAGCAGATCCCGAAGGATATTCTCGAGCTGGCGGCGGCCGTAGACGAGGAAAAGGTGTCGGACCAACTAAGGAAATTCGCCTTAAAAACCGAAGGCTATTGCCATTTAAAAGCAATGGTGCGCCTAGCGGAGGCGGAGCTTCCGATTCTTCCCGATAAATTCGATGATGCTCTCTGGCTCCTAAATCTCGAGAATGGAACCCTTGATCTCACCACCGGAGAATTTCGTTCCCACCGGAGGGAGGACCTGGCGACGAAAATCTGTCCGGTGACCTTCGATCCCGAAGCCACCGCACCGGAATGGCACGCCTTCCTCGATACCGTCACGGGGGGCGACGAGGGCCTGAAAGCATTCCTTAAGCGGGTGGCCGGCTATACCTTGACTGGTGACACCAGCGAACGCTGCATTTTCCTGCTACATGGGGCAGGTGCGAACGGGAAAAGTACCTTCGTGAATGTTCTTCAAACTCTTCTAGGGGATTACGCCATGTCGACGCCGATCGAAACACTGATGGTTAAGCGTGGCGGAAGCATTCCTAACGACATCGCTCGTCTTCGGGCGGCCCGTCTTGTCTCAGCCAGTGAGGGGGAGGACGGCCAGCGATTGGCGGAGGCCCTAGTTAAGCGATTGACCGGTCGTGACATCATCGTGGCGCGTTTTCTCCATCGAGAGTACTTCGAGTTCACGCCAAATTTCAAAATCTTTTTCTCTACCAACCATAAGCCAAAAATTCTCGGTGTAGACGGGGGTGTCTGGGATCGCATCCGACTGATTCCCTTCGAGGTGCGCATCCCGGAAGAAAAGCAAGATAAAAGCCTCGAAGCCAAACTTAAAAAAGAACTTCCGGGCATTTTAAACTGGGCTTTAGCCGGACTCCGGGAATGGAAGAAACTCGGGAGCCTCGCACCGCCCAAAGTAGTGACCGAAGCCACGGCTGACTACCGGAAGGAGGCGGATATTTTAGGCGCGTTTCTAGGAGAAGAAACGCACGCTGACCGTAACGGGAAAATTTCTTCGAGGGAGTTGTTCGAGCGATACGAACGGTGGGCCGAGGAACGGGGCGAAGATATTTTGCCCCGAAACGTATTCGGGGCGCGACTTAAAGACCGGGGGCTCCATTCCGTTAAGAGCTCCGGCTACCCTTTCTGGCGGGGGATAGCTCTTAATCGTTAACGGAGAAGCTTGTTATTTTTTGGCCGACCGCCCGGAATGGCGGTCGGCCATTTCTTCCTCTAATGGATTGTTTTTTAGGTCAGGGAGCATAGGGTGTACTGGGAGCATAGATCTTATTTTTTTGCAGAGAGGAAATCTATCGGTCCATGTTTCTTGTAGGTATGTGTGTTTTTGTGACGCATTTCTCAAAAAATATATTTTGAGTTTCCTGCACCCTGTCCGCCCTGTCGTCCCTATCTGCTTCCGATCGGGAAAAAAATAAGTGAAATCTTTGGAAAAAATACATAGCAGGGGCTCCCCTCTTTGGAGAAAAAGCTCGTTCTTATTTTTTAGAACTCCCTTCTCGTAACAAAACCCACTTCAAGCAGATATTACCTCCTTGGTGATGATCAGAACCAACCAAGGAGGCTTTCCATGCACAAATTCAGCGATTTTTCCGATCCCCATCTCAAGCAACTTCCACCATCCCATCGTAGCGCCGTCGAGCACGCCCTGGACCACCTCCACGCCATCTACGGCAGCAACCCCGATCCCGAAGACCACGGCTTCGTCGCCTACGTCGAGTCCGGGGATACTCCCGTTAGCGTGTCCTCTGCCCTTGGCCGGGATTTGTCCCTTGCCCTTGAGGGTGTCTTCCGGGACGGCGACTGTCTGGTCGGCGTCGTGCTGTGGGGCAACAGCGGGGCCGGTGTGACCCTCGCCTCCCCCCGGGAGAAAGAACATGCACCGCAGGTCGCTGCCATTCTCCGGAGTCATCTGTGCGGGGAGGGTAGACCATGACCGAACGCCACGACGACTACGCATCTTGTTCCGTACACTATAGCGACGCAGATTTTTGGACCAAGCTCCGGACCATTCCCCGCTCCGCCGGACGTATTCTTCTGCTTAAAGCCCTGCTGCTGCGGGAACTGTTAGTTTCTCCCGGAGTGCCCATCTGGGTACGGGCCGCCATTCTCGGCGTGCTCGGCTACCTGATCCTGCCGCTGGACGCGGTGCCCGACGTGCTGCCCGTGGTGGGCTACGCCGACGATGTGGCCGCCATGACGGCGCTGCTGGGCAACGTGAACTATCTGGTCTCCGACGACATGCGCGGGAGGGCGGAGCAGCGCCTGACGCGGTTGCTCGGCGACGGAAAGGAGGCCCCGTGATCCGATTGACCTCGGCCGCCCAGGCCCAAACCCTCAAACACCGTATCCCACCTCTGGCGGTGCTGCGCATGGCTCAGTTCGAAGGGACGGACGGTTTGTACGATCCGGAACGCCACGGCCATATCGTGGTTCTGGAACCCGGCGACGATGTGGAAAAGGATTTCCCCGAAGCCGGTCCGGGAGGATTGCTGTCCGGACCGGAGGAGGACACTGTTCTCTTCGACTACGTGTTCGCCTACCGGGAGGGCGAGAGCGCCGTGTACGAGGCGGTCATCCAGATCGACGACGACAGAACCCTGACCCTGATCATCCCCGACGCTCCCTGGCTGCACACCGGTCTGCGTTTTAGGCTCGAAGCGCTGGCCGAAATCGCCTGACCTTTTGTTCCGCCCTAACAGATAGGCCCATTCCTTCGCGGGAATGGGCTTTTGTCTTTTGTATCCGAAACTTCAGGAGGATTGTCATCATGACCGAAGTCATCGCATCCCTGTCCGAACCTTTGTCCCTGATCCGGCGCAAGCTACCTTTGCGCCTGAAAGTCATCCGTCCCGTATTCGAGACCCTCAAGGTAAAGGAGCTTCCCGCTGGCTACCTGGACGAAGCCTTCACCTCTCCCCGGAAGGTGGCCGAAATGCTCGCCTTCCTGAAAGCGGAGAGCAAGGAGTATTTCCTGGCTCTGCACCTGGACAACAAGAACCGGCTGCTGTGTCTGGACCGGGTGTCCGTCGGTAGTCTGAGCGCCAGCATCGTCCATCCCCGCGAGGTTTTCAAGAGTGCCCTGCTGTCCTCGGCGGCCGGTCTGGTTTTAGTCCACAATCACCCCTCCGGTCAGACCGAACCCCAGCCACGAGGACGAGGAGGTCACGACCCGGTTGGTCAAGGCCGGGGAGATGCTGGGTATCCATGTTCTCGACCACATCATCCTGGGCGACGGGTTCTTCTCGTTCGCCGAACAGGGACTGCTTTGAAAGGAGTATCCGACATGTCCGACCGAACTTCAGCTTCCCGAGAAGACTCTCCCACGAGACTTAATACCCGATCCTTTCCGCTCCCGATACATCCCAAACTGGCCAAAATTCTCGAAGACGAAATCCGGAAGGCCGACGTTCCGGAGGGGAAGGGGCTGGTGCTGAACTTCCGCGATCCGCACTATTCCGCCCTGGAGGGTGGCTACCATCCGGTGGAGATCGCCGTGGCGTCCGACGGGAGCATTCTGTATGTGACCGATTTCCTCTACCTCGGCCAACCTCCCTACGCGGAGCTGGTCAAGGACCTCGACTTCGACGCGTCGCTGGGACTGTTCCAGCAGGGCGGGATCGACTTCCCCCTGGAAGAGGGGGCCGGGATGTTCGAGCTGTGGCAGCACAATTTCTGCGTGTACTACCGCATGGGGGTATTCCGGGTCGAGGTCGAACCGCTGTGATCCGGAGGTAGAAAAAGGGTGGGGGCGTAGAGCCGTCTGCTTCCCCCTTTTTTGCCCGGAAAGAAGGAGACACTTCTGCCTGAAAACCATCTTCCGGACCGCTAGTGGACCGCCGGATGCCCGGAGTCAACCAACATTCTATTGAATTTCAAACCATTTGAAGGGAAGAGCGACTGATCCGATATCAGTTCCATCGAAAAAAATGTCCCCGGAGGAGGAGAAGTATGGCGAACACGAACCGAACCATTTCCCTGACCAAAAAGGCCATCGACGGCCTTCCGCCCCACGATCCGGCCGGAACGCAAGCCACGGCTACCGAGTATTCGACCGGCGAGCCGGGCCTGCATATCTGCGTCAACATGCGGGGCAACAAGCGCTGGCTGTTTCGCTACCGGCTCTACGGACGGAAGAAGGCCGTCGCCATCGGACCCTATCCGGCCATCGAGCCGCCACTGGCGAAGCAGATGGCCAACGAGATGCAGCGCAACCTGGCCCTCGGAGAACCGGTGGTATCCCCGAGGGCGCAGCAGAAACAGCAGAAGACCTTTGGCGAGTTTGCCCGGGAGTACCTGGAACACGCCAAGCAGACCAAGAAATCGTGGAAGGACGACTACAATAAGCTCACCAATCAGATTATTCCCAAGTGGGGCGAGGTGCCGCTGACCTGCCTGACGCCGAAGGAGATCCAGGGATATTTGAATCAGGTCAAGGCCCGCACCTCGGGGACCAACGCCAACCGGCACTATGCCGTGTTGAATGTCCTCTACAATCTGGCGGTGAAGTGGGGCGAAATCGACCCGGGGAAAAACCCGATGCCTGGGGTGTCCAAGTTTAGGGACAATCCGGGACGGACGCGCTACCTGAGCATGGAGGAGTGCAAGCGGTTCCTGGCGGCCCTGGAGAAGGTGCCTGGTCAGCTGGCGGCCTGTGCCCTGAGATTACTTCTGTTCACGGGTTGCCGTGCGGGGGAGGTACTCAAGAGCAAATGGGAGGAGGTGTCCATGGAGGGGCGGACCATGCTTCTTCCCGAGACCAAGAACGGCAAGTCGCGGGTGGTCCATCTCAATCCGCTGAGTCTTGCTGAGATCGAGAAGCTCAAGACCTTCCGGCAGCCAACTAACCCCTATCTGTTTCCGGGGAGTTCGGAGGATAAGCCGCTGGGGACGGTGCGCAAGACCTTCGAGCATGCGCTGAAGCTGGCGGGGTTGCAGGGGACGGATGTGGTCATCCACACCCTGCGCCACACCCACGCCAGCTTGCTGGCCAACTTGGGGGAATCGCTGGAGACGATCAAGGTCAGTCTGGGGCACAGCTCGGTTAAAATGACCGAGAGGTATGCGCACATCTCCGGTAGCAAGACCAAGGACGCTTCGGACCATCTGGCCGAGCAGTTAAAAGTGGTGATGAATCAGTGACAGTAGCCCCCCCTGCCCCTTGGCAGGGGGGGCTTCAAGTATACGCATCAGATATTTTGGTCAGTTGGCTGTTAGAATTCCATCCTTTAGTATCTATTTTTTTTATAACCAAGGTTCTCAGAATCGTGCCTTGACGAGTAGATGTGTATGTTTTAAGTTGTGTAAATATATCGACGGGTTGATAGGGAAGCCCCCTTAAAAAGGTATGACGTCATGGGAGAATTACTTCGTCTTTCAGAGCACTATTTAAGTCAGCAGTGGTTGGCCCAGTTCAGAACCCCCTATGATCGCGGTCAAGGAACACAGTTGTTGAATCAGCTTAAACTTGTCTCGTCCCGGGAATTTGAGGCGTACATTGAAGAATCACTTATTGATTTACAGAAGAGATTGCAGGAGACGATAGCAGTCTATCCGGTTTGCCCCACGATTCCTGATGACATAGTTGGGTACGATTTGTTTAGGGGGGGAGTCTCAAAGTCCGATGATGTTAAAAAGTCACGAGAAGTCGGGCGCAGGCGGAAGTATGGTAGTGAAGATCGGGTAGGCCATTTTCTCAATAAACTTCAAAAAAGGTTCCAACGTGGCAGCGGTTCGTCATGTATTGAATGTAACCCGACTCTAAATCAGCTTGATACTCAGGGTATCAAACATATTGTCCTTGTAGATGATCTTTGTGGAAGTGGGAAAAGAATCACTGACTATTGGAAGAGCAGTGTTCCTAATCGCATTAAGAGCCTTTTGTCATTTAAGCGATGTGAGCTTTGGATTGTTCTTTATGCAATTACGCCTAAAGGCAAAAAATCAATCAAAAGTTCAATGCCAAATTTTCCTTTAGAAGATCACTTAATCACGGCTCTGCCTGAGGCTGATTTAGGACAATTGTTACCCACTGAATTATCTGTATTTTGCTCGTCTTATGCAAAATTAATAGGAGTTCATTCCTCTGGCATCGGATATCGGAACAGTGGGGGACTTGTCGTTTTTGAACATGGGTGTCCTAATAACCTACCAGAAATTCTATGGTTTAATCGCTGCGGTTGGAAAGGGCTTTTCCCTAACGGGTCAATCCCAACTGATTTACGCTCCTATTTTGAAAAAGATAGTATGGAGCGGGAAGTTGAAGTCCTGTGGCAGGTTAATCAACCAAAACTGGCGTTGAGTTTGTTGGAAGCTGTAGATCGCACCAAGCCGCTGACAACAGAACAAAGGGTAATCCTTTCTCTCCTAGGGTTGCGGTTACGCTCTGTGCCGGAATGTGATCTAGCAAGAAGGTTGTTGATGACTGACGCTGAGTGCAAAGAGTTGCTAAGGAAGGCTGTTGAGATGGGGCTTTATGATCTTGTAACCTCAACAGTTTCTCCAATGGGTAGGGAAGTTATGTCCCGCTTTCGGGCGGCTTTTGGACAATCCCAAAAGGAAAATAAAGTTGGCAAAGATCCCTCCGAGTATTATCCTCAGCAGTGTGAAGGGAGATTCCTTCGTCTTGGCAAAACTGACCGCAAAAATAGCAGGTCAGTACCCATGGAGTGACCGCAGTGTGATTCCATGAACGGGGCGCGGAGTCCGCAGTCCTGGAAATAGCTATTCAAATGAGAGATGGGTAGTCATCCTGCTTGAGCTTCGCGCCTTTCTCGCGACCAGGACGACTATCCACCTCGCAGAGCGAGGTAGAAGCAAGGCATGGAATTCTCCCTTCACACTTACCTGTCGCATTTGCGCCACGATGGTGCTTCGCCCGATTATATCGATACAATCCGACGAAACGCAAAGCCTCTTGTGGATCGTGACCTCCCGGTTATTCTAACCTTGGGACAGCTGGCTTACATAGCTGATAAATCATATGACACTTTACTAAATATCGTTAAGCGCCAAACCGACCCTTATCGTATCTTTCCGATTCGCAAACGAAACGGAGGTAAACGATATATTTGCGTTCCGGAACCAGGTTTGCTTTTCGTACAGCGTTGGATTCATAACCAAGTTTTTCGTTCATCTTGGGTTTTGAAATCCCTTTCCCATAATGTAACAGCGTATGTTCCAGATAGTAGCCATATAAGAAATGCAAAAAGACATCGTGATGCAAGTTGGCTTTTGAAGTTTGATATCACTCGATTTTTTGAGTCAATTTCAGAGCGTCAAGTGTATCAAATATTTCGTGAGCTTGGCTATCGAGCATTAGTTGCTTTCTGTTTGACTCGATTATGCACGAGAATTTTGCCAGAAGGAATTGATCTGCGATTACGTCATCGTACGAAACGTTGGCAAACTGGTAGGCCAAGGAAATATTTAACTACAAACGTGGTGGGGCACTTACCACAAGGTGCACCGACAAGCCCAATGTTGGCAAATCTTGTATGCCGGAAGCTTGATGCAGAGTTGCAAAAAATTGCTGATCGTGAAGATCTGACCTATACGAGATATGCTGACGATATGACATTTTCTGGAGAGTCTTTTGATCGATCCTCAATTGGTAGGCTGATAGGAGAAATATCATCTATTGTCAGTAAACATGGGTTTGGCCTCAATTCACAAAAAACTAGCTTAGCAAAAAAAGGAAGCCGTATGATCGTGACAGGTTTATCTGTAGGGGATGGAATAGTTCGACTACCACGATCATATAAGGATGCTATTCGTCAAGAATTATATTATATCAATACTTACGGACTTCGTGATCACTGTTTGAAAATCGGGAAAAAAAATCACCTGGGATATTTGATGAGACTAGCAGGTCGGATTCGTTATGTTGAAACAGTCGAGGCTAGCGCTGGCAAACGGATGATGGAAAAATTTGAAAAATTATTCCCGAATTTCAGGGAAATTGAGGATCTTCTAGAATTTCAAAGAGACTGATGTGAATACTCCTTGCCAATATGGGAGTCTCGCTGGAGACAATCAAGGTCAGTTTGGGGTACAGCTCAGTGAAGATGACCGAGAGGTATGTCCACATCTCCGGTAGTAAGACAAAGGACGCTTCGGACCATCTGGCCGAGCAGCTAAAAGTGGTGATGAATCAGTGAAAGAAGAGGTGTTTCCCATTTATTTGGGAAACACCACATTGCAGGATAACTTCTGTTACCAGTTGCAGAATTAACTCCTCGGTAAGGTGAAAAGTTTTTTGATTGGCAATTGGTATATTAAAAAAACTTGTCAAGCCGAAGAGAGTGTGCTATCAAAATAGAAAATGGTCGTAACGAACCACCCGCTGCGAGCCCGTGCAGAAATCGTTACAGAAGTTCCCGCCAGCATTATCTTGGCTACTCCAGTTTTGAATTTGATCGCAAAACAAGCACTGTCGGGCAGGTGCATCTGGAGCATGCCATGAAAGCAAAGACCGCAGTACAATCCCAGCCTGTACGTTATCTCCCCTTCGAAAAATTCCACATCGCTCCCATTACGGACATTACTCCCCTGGCGCTCAAGCTGTCTGCAAAAGCGGCCCGAACGAAGTACAGGGACCGTGAGGATATCAAGCTCACGGTATGCCAGAACTTTATCGCAAAGAGTCTTGGCTTCGATGGGGGCTTTGACGGTTTCCAAAAAGAATATCTGGCTCGTCTCCGTCCCTTCATGATCAGGGAAGGACTGACGCATCGCGCCGACCTGATATCCCCGAGATATTCCCCCTCGATTATCAAGCTGAGCCCAAGGGGTGTTGCCGATCGCCTCTTGGTTTCTGGAAAAGCCTTGCCACTGAGGATTTTCACCGGATACGATGTTGATTGGAAAGAGAATAACTCCTCTTTTTTTGGGTTAGAGAATCCATGGTGTCAAGAGTTTAAAATGACTGGTTTTTCGTCTCAGGATGTTCGTAATGTCTTGGCGGAGGGGAGGTTTTCACCTCAATTCAGTCAACTCGAAATCCTTGCAGCAGCGGTAGAGGCAAAGAGGAATCATCTGTATGACTGGAACAATTTGCTTGGAGACCAACTCCTGGAGTTCAGTTCTTCTCCCTTTGAGCACGATGCGGCAATCGCAACCCTCTATTGTCCATCTGATTGCAGCACTGAAGAGTTCCAATCCGATTTAGAGACCCGTTGTAATGCGCTTGAGGTGTTCCGCCTGTGGACTGAGTCATTGGACCATGGTTGGGTTGAGGTCGTCCCTTATAGCGCTAGTCTTTTTTTCCTAAAAGGGAGAAACGGCGAGTACGACTTTATATTCCCTCGATTACGCAACAGAGCGTTCGATCACAACCCGTTTGAACCCTTTTTGAAGAACGCTGATGTACCAAAATCAAACGACACCTATCATTTCCGTCGGTGGCGGTACTTCAATTACGAGGGGTGGGAGGCGCTGCATGAACACGAGGCGGAACAGGCACATTACTCCGACGGGGGGACAATTAGGGACTACCCTGGGGCCGAGGAATGTCTCCGTCGTTTTTTGATTCATACGGGTGTGTATTCCCCTCCCGAAAAAGATGCACCTGCTGCCGCTGGATTCTTCTCGGCAACCATTGAGGGAACATTGCTTTTTGTTTCAAATCTTGTGACGGTTGGCCAGTTTCGCGATTTCATGGACCAGAATTGGGAGTATGCAGCTTACCGCCGAAATCAACCGTCTTTGGATAACTGGGAGACGGTCAACTTAGAGGCAGACAGCTTTCTTCCCGCTGCTGTGACTTGGTACGATGCGAATGCTTATGCCGCTTGGGTCAGCAAGAAGAAAAAGCTTCCAGTCCGTCTGCTAACTGAAGAAGAATACTTGGCCATAGCTCGACCCGTTATTCCTGACGCAGGGATAACCTCGGAGAAATTCTACCAAGGTCTTTTCCCGAGACTCTGTCGCTTCTTTCTGCCTGATGGCACTCCACTTGAGGGACCTGCATCCGCTGCGAAGAATGTGGGAAATCATGCTCTGATTTTGGGGTATGATCCTGAGGCAATCCAGTGGGCAAAGGCCAAAGACGGTCTCAGTTTTTTGTTTTCGCCCGATTTTGGCGAGTGGTTAAATCATAAAGGTGCTGCGGTCAATACAAGTACGCTTGCCTCTCTTTGCGATCCTGAGATCACGCCTCGCCGTTACCGTTTTGCGGCTTCCAGTACGGGCAAATACAAATCCAAGAAAGTTGGTTTTCGTCTCTGTTATTTCGGAAAACAGTGAAAAATTAGTCTGTTTTTTATGTGCCAGGACTCAGTAGAGCCCTGGCACCACACTTTTCCGAGAAGAACGGAGGAAATCACAATGTCCAAATGTGTAGCCGTTTTTATTGATGGTGAAAATATCTCACATCGCTTCTTCCCGCAGATTAGGGAAAAGCTTCTTTTGTTGGGCGAGACAGCCGTCCTACGAATCTATGCTGACTGGTCACTCCCGAACGTTAGAGGATGGAAACCCATCGTATTGCAAAACGGTATAAGACCGATTCATCAGTTTCAAAATGGCAAAAATTCAACCGATGCAGAATTGATCATGGACGTGATGGATATTCTGAATCAGCAGACTCATGTCGATACGTTTTGCATCGTTTCAAGTGATTCCGATTATCGAACACTTTGTCTCCGTCTGCGAGATAGAGGGAAAACCGTGATCGGAATTGGTGAAGGGAAAAGCTCTCGAATCTTAAGGGATGCTTGCAGTATTTTTTATACCCTCTGCGCACCTTCCCTCGTTCGCAAAATAGAAGCTGGTAAGGTGGTAGATAGCGGTATGCAAATCGGCCATCCGATTCGAAGGAGTCAACCCCCTGGACAGTTGAGTCTTTCTGCAGGTACATCTTAATGAGGGGGGATTCCTGTGTCATGGAGGCCTGCAGATTTTTCTGTGGGCCTCTTTGCTTTTTGAGGGGGATTTAGTGGTCTGATGTGATTTGAACTAAGGAAATAGGAGCTCGGACCGCAGATGGACCGCAGGTTCAGGTGGTGGGGAAGTGGATGCTTGCGGAAATCCGTGAAAGGTGATGGAAAATAAGAAAAGCCAGAGACGAAAAAACGCCCTAATATCGGGCGCTTGAAGACTTACGAATCAGTTGCTCTACCAGCTGAGCTAGGGTGGCAAAACTGTATGAGGTCCATGTATTTAGCGCAAATCGGGTGGGATGTCAATCTCTTTCGGGGTGGGGGCTGGGCTCGGGCGGCCAGGTTTTTCTGCAGCTCTGAACAGCCGTCCAAGGGACCCGAAGATTTTTTTGATTATTGTCCATATGCGTGGAAGCAGCCAGATCATGAGTAAAATGAACAGGATAAGCAGGCCGATGAACAGCAACGGGTGATGCAGGGCGACCCAGAGTCCGGCAACGACCACAAGGTCCTCGCTCAGAGAAGCGCCCCAGTTGCTCAGCGGTTCCGGTGAGGTGTTGATCAACACCCTGGTTCCGGCCTTGGTCACGTGGGTGGCGGCGGTGAGGCCGCCGCCGACGATCGCCGCCGCCAGGGCCAGCGGCGGATGCACCTCGCCAACGGCGCCCGCGGCCAGCAGGGCGCCGGCGGGTATGCGAATGAAGGTGTGCAGGCCGTCCCAGCCGGTATCCACCCCCGGTACCTTGTCGGCGAAAAACTCCACGGCGTACATCAGGCCTGCCGCCCCGATGACCATCGGCTCGGTCAGAATCATCAGGTTTTCAGGAAGAACCATGCTGCCCGTTGCGCCGAGTAGGCCAAGCACCAGGATTGTGGCGTACAGGTTGATTCCGCTGGCCCAGGCTACTCCCATGGTCAGAGCGATGATGCTGGCAATTTCATGCAGTTGTTCCATGGTGTCTCCTTGTCGTTGTCTTATCCCGGGAAGGGCTCTCTTGCTACATATATCCTGTTAATCGACGTTTTTACCAGGGCTGCGGTTTACAAGGCCAACGGTTTTGCTGTTTTGAACTCTTGGGCACTCAGGATCCATTGGTCCTCCCCCTGGGTCACAGGGATTCTGTTTTAGAGGGCAATGTGGTGCTATCCCCGCTTCGGCCGTGGGCTCACTGCCGGCTTTTGTTCAGGATCCGGAGCAGCAGTTTTCTGGCTTCGTCGGTCAGTAATACGCTGGAGGCTACCGCTGTGCTCAACAGCCAGTCGGCAGCGCTTAAGGGGGCCGTGCCGAAAACCGCCTGCGCCAATGGCCAGTGAACCACCACCACCTGCAGCAGGAGCACGCCGCCCAGGGCAAGCCAGAGCTTGCGGTTATGCAGGAAGTTGGCGTTGAAGGTGGTTTCGTGTTCCGCACGGGCGTTGAAGACGTTGAAAAACTGGAACAGAACGAAGGTAGTGAAAGCCATGGTCAACGACGCGGTGCCGGTATCTCCCCGCTTCAGACTGTAGCTGAAAACGCCAAGGGTGCCGGCCATCATAATACAGCCGTAGACAACCAGGCGCAGCAGCCGTCCTGTCGGGAGGATCTGGGTTCCCGGCGTGCGAGGCGCTTCTTTCATCAATCCTGCCCTGGCGGGTTCGACACCCAGTGTCATGGCGGGCGGCCCGTCCATGATAATGTTGATCCAGAGCAGCTGGATGGCGGTAAAAGGTACCGGCAGGCCCGCCAGGGTAGCGCCGAGGACGGTGAGAATGGCGGCAATGTTGGTGGACAGCTGGAAACGCACGAATTTGAGAATATTGTCGTAAATCAGGCGGCCTTCTTCCACGGCATGGACAATGGTGGCGAAATTGTCGTCTGTAAGGACCAGCGTCGCCGCTTCCTTGGCCACAGCCGTGCCGGTGATGCCCATGGCGATGCCGATGTCGGCGGTCTTGAGCGCCGGCGCGTCGTTGACGCCGTCGCCGGTCATGGCGGTTACGTGACCGACGGCTTTCAGGGCTTTAACGATTTTTACCTTGTGCTGCGGCGCGACTCGCGCAAAAACCGTGATGCCGGGTATGGCCCGGCACAGTTCCGCTTCGGTCATGCGCTCCACTTCGGCACCGGTGGTCACCTCGCCATCGAGGCCGAGCTCCAGTGCGATGGCGGCTGCCGTTGCCTTGTGGTCGCCGGTGATCATCTTGACCTGCACGCCTGCTTCGCGGCAGCGGGCGATGGCTTGTGCCGCC
>Ga0265295_1004316_pt1 | contig 19304 bp, 12 predicted proteins | sample Munlansysbiofilm_FD_192503 | JGI IMG/M metagenome (GOLD analysis project Ga0265295, IMG submission 192503) | Leachate microbial communities from a municipal landfill in Southern Ontario, Canada - Methane capture system biofilm | ecosystem: Engineered > Solid waste > Landfill > Unclassified ... | reverse complement strand
GTAGTTCCAGATCCAGAAAATTTAGGTGGATATGTAATTACTATTATGAATGCTGCACAAGCATTATCAGATCAAGATCCATTCTTACCTGAATATAAAGGATTAGATAAAACTTATAAACAACAAGCCTGGAATGAAGTTGAAGCTTTATATAACTGTGATATACAAGTAGTAGCTTATCCAGATTCTGCTCCTTGGGGACCTCTTCGTTGGGCATGGGTTAATGAAAATGCTAATAATAATACTGCTCAAGCAGACTTCTTCATTCTTCCAAGTGATATAATTGATGATGTTCACGCATCAAAAGCTTTATATGATACAAAGGATTTATATACATCTTTTGGTAAAAATTCTATGGGAGCTGGATTTAAAGAGTCTGTAACATTTAAAGATGGTATTTATGGAATGGCAACTGGAACTTATGCTGAAAATTACATAGACAGAGGATTATTTTATAATGTTACATTATTAGAAGAATTAGCATTAGAAAATCCAGCACAAATGTTCTTAGAAGGAAGATGGACATATACTAATTTTGAAAAATATATTAAAGACGCACAAGCATTACTAGGTGAAGGACAATTTGCTTTAACAGGTCGTCCATATTATCATTGGTCAGGAATGATTAATGCAGCAGGTATTAGAATTGCTGATACTAAAAAGTTAGCACTTAATTTGGATGGAGCTATTCAAAAGCAAGTTGCAAAAACACTAAGAAATATTGTTATGGCAGATGCTTATGATGTAGCAGGTGTTGCATGGGATGCAAATGTTGCTTCATTTAATAATGGAGATGCATTATTCCAAGGCGCTGAAATGTGGTTCTGTAAGACAGAAAATCGTTGGCCAGTAGATATGTGGGGAGAAGGAGAAACTAGATATGGTTATGTACCATTCCCACATCCAGATAATATGACTCCAACACAAACAAGAGTTGCTAGTAAAGGACAATCTATATATGCAATGGCTAATTTCCGTGATGGAGAACATGCTAAGTTTACTGCAAATTATCAAGGTGTTTATCGAGCATTAAATGAAGTTTTCTTAAGAACAACTCAGTATTTGAAAGATGATATTTCAATGAATGAACAAGATATAAGAGCACAAAATGCAGCATTGCGACTTGATGATCAAGCATCTATTCAAGCAGTGTTATTCTATACTGGTGATAAGGTAATATATGATCCATTTGAAATATTAATTGGAATTAGTGCTTCACCAATTAATACAGCTATTCAAAATGTTATTTTCAATGGTGATGATTATACTGCACAAATGGAAGCTAATAAAGCATCAACTCAAGAAGCTTTAATTAATATCTATGGTTAAAAAATAATTAACTGTATCCACATATGTGGATACAGTTTTTTTATTTTGCTTAAGGTTTATGTGATTGTTTTTTAGGTAAAAATATGGTATAATTATTAATAATGTTTGAAGAATGGAAGATAATTATGGATATAGAAAAAATGGTAAATAGTAAGTGGTATATTTTTTTTGATTGGGTTTATAAACTTATTGTTATGAACTTATTGACCATTTTGATTAGTGTAGTATCTGGTATAGGATTTTATCTTTTGTTTTATTATATTCAAAATGGTATATTCTTTCTATTAGGCATATGTGTTTCTTTTTTTACTTTTATTTTTTGTTTTGTCACTAATTATAGGATAATAAAATTAAATGATGAATCAAAATTAAGTAATATTTTTAAAAATTATTTTATATTTTTTTGGGAAAATATAAAATCTATTTGGTTAATTGCATTGTCTTTTACAATTATATTTTCTATTTTGTTATTTTCAGGATATATATATTGGTTGATTGTAAATACTGAAGGTTTTGTTTTTGATGCAATAGGATGGTTATATGTAATTGGATTTTGGGCAGTTTTAATGATAATACTTTCTTTATTTTTGGGATTGCTTAATTTACCAGCTGTTGTAAGCTATTTTAGAATGAAAACTTGGAATTATATTAAAGCATCTTTTTTCATAGCTTTTAAATATTTTTTTAAATCTTTATTCTATCTTGTTTTAGCAGCTATATTACCACTTTTAATTATAATTACAATTAATCCTGCTTTAGTAAGTATTTGGTCAATTATTGGTATTTCAGGAGTACAATATATTATGTATATTACTTCTAAAGGCAAATTTTGGTATTTAACACATAATGTAGAGGATTTTAAAACAGAAGATAAAATAGAGATGGAGGAAGAAAATGATTAAACTTGGTATTGATTTAATTAATAATAATTTAGACTTATTTAAAAATAAGAGGGTTGGATTAATTACTAATCCTACTGGAATTGATTCAAATTTTGAATCTACGATTGATGTATTGAATAATAAAGTAAACTTGGTAGCATTATTTAGTCCTGAACATGGAATTAGAGGTAGCTTACAAGCGGGAGTGAATTTAGGAACTTATGTAGATGATAAAACAGGTATAACTGTTTTTAGTTTATATGGGTCTACAAGAAGACCATCTAAAGAAATGTTAGATAATATTGATATTTTGTGTATTGATATTCAAGATGTTGGATCTAGATTTTATACTTATATTTATACAATGGCTTATGCAATGCAAGCTTGTAAGGAGTATAATAAGGAATTTGTTGTTTTTGATCGCCCTAATCCATGTAATGCAAAAGATTTTGAAGGAAATATTTTAGATATTAAATATCGCTCTTTTGTTGGTTATTATCCCATTTTACAAAGACATGGATTAACTATTGGAGAATTATCAAAATTATTTAATGAAGAGTTTGAAATTAATTGTAAATTACATGTTATTAAAATGGAAAATTATGATCGTTCCTTATATTTTGAAGATACTAAAAAATTGTGGGTTTTGCCTTCTCCTAATATTCCTACTCCATCTTCAACAATTGTTTATAATTGTACTTGCATTTTTGAAGGAACGAATGTAAGCGAAGGTAGAGGGACAACTACTCCTTTTGAAATTGTTGGTGCGCCTTATATAGATCCAGAAAAATTAAGTGAAAAAATGAATTCTTTTAATTTTAAAGGAGTATATTTTAGACCACAATATTTTACTCCAACATTTTCAAAGCATAAAGATGTGTTGTGTGGAGGAGTGTTTTTACACATTCTAAATAGAAATGAATTTACTCCTGTAAAAGTTGGTTGGACAATGTTAGAAGTAATAAGAACAATGTATTTCGCTAATTTTCAAGTTAATTCACCATATAGAGAAGGTGGAAATACAATGCTAGAATATAATACGGGAACTAATAAAATTAAAAATCATGAACTATCTTTAAAAGAACAAATGACAATAATTGATAACGATACTAATGAATTTGCAAAAATAAGAAATAAATATTTATTATATTAGCAATTGGAGTGAATATGAAAAAAATTACAGAAATGACTTTAAAAGAAAAAATTGGACAATTGATGATTGTTGGTTTTCATGGCGAAGAATATAATGATAATTTAGAGCAATTAATACAAGAATATTCTATTGCTAATATTATTTTATTTACTAGAAATATTAAGAATATTAGTCAATTACATAAACTAAATAATACTATACATCAAAAAATTAACAACAAAACAGGAATAATGCCTTTTATTTCGATTGATCAAGAAGGCGGAATGGTAACAAGAATAATGGAGGAAGCAACATTTTTCCCAGGTGCTATGAGTATTGGAGCAACGAGTTTAAATAACGCTTATAAATCAGGAAAAATAATGGGGCAAGAATTGGCATCGTTGGGAATCAATTTAAACCTAGCGCCATCTTTAGATGTAAATAATAATCCATATAATCCTGTTATTGGGGTTAGAAGCTTTTCTGATAATGCTGAAAAAGTAGCAAAGTATGGTAATGAATTTATTAAAGGATTACAAGAAGAAGGCATTATTGCAACAGCAAAGCATTTTCCAGGACATGGAGATACAGATTCTGATTCTCATAAAAGTTTACCAATTATTTCTCATGATAAAAATAGATTAGAAAATATAGAATTATTTCCGTTTAAAGAAGCAATTAAGTCAGGTGTAGATGCTATTATGAGTGCTCATGTTTTTTTTCCTGCTTATGAAGCTGATCAATTACCTGGAACTTTATCATATAATGTTTTAACAAAATTGTTAAAAGAAGAAATGGGCTTTAAGGGATTGATTATTAGCGATTGTATGGAAATGAAAGCAATAGATGATAATTATACAGCACCAGTTGGCTCTTTAAAGGGGCTTTTAGCTGGCCTTGATATGGTAATTGTTTCTCAAACTAAAGAAAAGCAAATTAGAACATTTAATTTAATATATGAAGCAGTAGAAAGTGGAGAATTTCCTATTGAGTTGCTTGATGAAAAGGTTGAAAAAATTTTAAAATATAAAGAAAAATCATATAAGGTTTTAGAAAAAACTTTTTTTGATAAAGATTATAACGAAAAATATAATTTATTAATTAATAATGAAAGTAAGGAATTCACTTTTAAAGTAGTAGCTGATTCTTTTACTTTAGTAAAAGGAAAGAAGTATTTACCTTACAAAAAAACACTTGTAATCGCTACAGAACCTTTTGCTACAACTAATGCTGAAGATGAATTATCAAACAGGTCAATTGTTGATTTAATTAAATTAAATCAACTACCAATAGAAGCAAAAAAAATAAAAGTAAATATCGATGATAATGAAATAAATGATTTGGTTAAGCAAGCAAGTTTTTATGAACAAGTTATTGTTTTTACATATAATGCCGTTATTTATAATAATCAGGCTAAACTTGTAAAAAGGCTTAATATTTTACAAAATGATTTATTTGTAATTAGCACAAGAAATCCATTTGATATAATTAAATTTGATAATATCGATAATTATATGTGCTTTTATGAATATACACCTAATTCTGTAAAGGCGATTATTAAATTTCTACAAGGAAGTTTACAACCTCTCGGAAAGCTTCCTGTTACTCTGAATAAAGATATTAATTTTGGAGCAAGTATTTACGTTGGATTAGATGATTACTCTTTAGAGTCTAATTTAGCATATTTAAATAAATTAAAAGCTAATAATATTAAATTACTATTTGTTTCTGCTCATATGCCAGAAATGAATAAAAATCGTGATTCAGAGTTGTTAGTAATATGTAATAAAGCAAAACAACTTGGTTTTAGAATTACTTTAGATGTCTCTAAGCCAATGTTTGCAAATTTTGATATTCCTAATGTTGATGTTTTACGACTTGATTATGGTTTTAAAGATGAAGATATTTTAGATTTAGTTAATAAAGGGTACTTAATTGAATTGAATGCTTCTACAATTTCATTTATGACTTTAGAATATTTAATTAACCATAATGTTGATTTGAAAAAGATAAGAGTCAGCCATAATTTTTATCCAAAACCTTTTACAGGTTTAAGCTATCAAGATGTTGAAGAAAAAAATAAAATGTTTAAAAAATATAATTTAACTATTATGGGTTATATAGCTTCAACAGCTGGAAAAAGACCGCCAATTTACGAAGGATTACCAACATTAGAATATCATAGGTATTATCCAGTAAGTACTGCAATTCAAGAAATGCAATTATTAGGATTTGATGAGGTGTTTTTTGGAGATGGTTTTGTAAGTAATGATGAATTAGGACAATTAAATGACTTTTCTGTAATTACACTGCCTATTATTATAAAAAAAGGAATTAGCGAACTTGAAAAGGAATTATTATTAAAATTACATCGAAGTAGAACTGATGAATCTATTTATTTAATTCGTTCAACAATGTATAGAGGCAAAGGACAGGAAATTAATAAATTTAATTGTGTAAAAAGAGAATATAAAGATATAGTGATTGATAATTCTTTATTTAAGAGATATGTTGGTGAAGTGTGTATTGTTATGCGTAATGGCTTAGGACAAGATGATAGAGTTAATGTTGTAGCAAGAACTATCGCAAGTGATTATTTACTTGAAAAAATTACACCAGGTTCAAAATTTTCTTTTATGATTATTGGAGAAGAATAATGGAAAATATTATTATTGGTGTTGACGCTGGTGGCACTAAAACAAAAGTATGTGCTTTTGATAAAAAGGGAAATATTTTATGTGAAATATATAAAGGATGTGGTTCCCCAGCAGTTATTGATAAAAATATAGCTTTATCTAATATTATTGAGGCAATAAAAGAAGTTTATAATATTGTTAAGAATAAATATAATGTTTTATATTTGCAAACAGGAATAAGTGGGCTTGGAGTTTTAAGTATATCTGAAAATGAAATATATAAAAGTTTATTAGAAAAGCTTGTCAATTGTGAAGTGGGTCTAGATAATGATGCTGTATTAGCTTGGAATTCTTATTTTAAACAAGAGAATGACGAAGGAATAGTAATTTTGTCTGGAACTGGTTCTTGTGTTTATGGTGTGAAAAACAACAAAGGTATTTTAATGGGTGGTTGGGGACAACTATCCAATGAAGTCGGTAGTGCTTATGCTGTTGTTAGGGAGCTATTATTAAGAACTATTAAAAAATGTGAAGAAGAAGGAACAATAAGTCCTTTAACAGAAAAATTTTTAAAATTATTTGGGTTTACTGATGTTTATGAAATTAAAGTTTTTATGTATAATAATTCTAAAAAAGAAATAGCTTCTTATGCAAATTTTATTATTGAAGAAGCTAGTAATAATGATCAAGAAGCTATTTATATATTAGAAAAAGCGGGAATAGATTTAGCTGATTTAATTAGATTACAATATAAACGCCATAATTTTATTAATGCTAAAATTGCTTTAAGAGGAAGTTTTATTCAAAATACTAAAATTACTCAAGAAAGTTTATTAAAAACTTTAAAAATATATGGTTTAGATGCTGAAGTTAGTTTTGATAATGGTGATCCTATAATGGGTGCTTATAATCTTGCAAGAAAGAAGGGCAAAATATGATTGCTATAGGTCTTATGAGTGGCACATCTTTAGATGGAGTGGATGCTGCTTTAATTAGTATTGAAAAAGGTAAATTTGATTTACTAAAATTTATTACTTATAGTTATCCTTTGAAGTTTAAGGAAAAGTTAAAAAGAAATTTAAGTAAAGATTCTGCTTTGCTTAATGAAATTAGTAGTTTAAATTTTGAACTTGGTAATTATTTTGTTTCAGCAATTGATGAGTTATTGAAAAATACTGAATTCCAGTATGATGATATAGATTATGTTGCTAGTCATGGTCAAACTATTTGGCACGCGCCAGATGATATAATTCCATCAACTTTTCAAATAGGAGAAGTTGCAGTTATTGTTGCTAAAACTAATATTACTTGTGTTTCTAATTTTAGAGTTATGGATGTTGCTTGTGGAGGCGAAGGGGCGCCACTTGTACCAATAAGTGAGTATATGTTGTATTCAAGTAAGGAAAAAAATATCATTATGCAAAATATTGGTGGTATTGGAAATTTAACATATTTACCTAAAAATCCTGAACTAGAAGACATAATTGCTTTTGATACGGGACCTGGAAATGTTATGATAGATTATTTTGTTAATAAATATTATAAACTTCCTTATGATGAAGCTGGAATAATTGCAAAAAGTGGAAAGACAATAACTTTAATTTTAGAAGATATGTTAAAGCATGATTTATTTATAAAAAAAGTTCCCCCTAAAAGTACAGGTAGAGAATTATATAGTAGTAGTTTTATGGAAGAAATGTCTAGAAAATATAGTTTTAATAAATATAAAAAAGAAGATATTATTAATACTATTACTGAGTTTACTGTTCAATCGATTGTTTTCAATTATAAAAAATATATATCTAATTATGATTTAGTTATTGTTAATGGTGGAGGAAGTCATAATAAATATATTATCCAAAGATTAAATGAAGAACTAGAAAACATAGTTATTACAGGAGATGAATTTGGTATTAATAGTGATGCTAAGGAAGCTTTTGCTTTTGCTGTGTTAGGTTATCTTTGTTTGAATCATAAATTTGGAAATGTTAAACAAGTAACCGGAGCCAATAAAGATGCAATATTGGGTAGTATTACATATGGGAGATATAAATAAATATGGATATAGATATTAAAAAAATAGGAACAGAGAGAAGAAATATAAATACTATTAATATTGATCAAGTAAGTACTGTGGAAGCTTTAAGGATGATTAATAATGAAGATAAAACAGTTGCTTATGCTGTTGAAATGGCAATTTTGCAAATTGAATTATTAGTTGATGCATTAGTTGAGAAATTTGAAATAGGTGGAAGATTAATTTATATTGGAGCTGGAACAAGTGGAAGAATAGGTGTTTTAGATTCTGTTGAGTGTCCACCAACTTTTGGAGTTTCAACTGATATGGTTCAATGCGTGATGGCTGGGGGCGAAAAAGCTTTTGTAAAGGCTATAGAAGGAATCGAAGATTCTTTTACAGAGGCTGTTTTAGATCTTAAGAATATCAATCTTAATTCTAATGATGTTGTTGTTGGCATAGCTGCAAGTGGGAGAACGCCATATGTAATAGGTGGTTTAGAATATGCGAAAAGTATTGGTTCAATTACAGGTTGTATTACAACATCTCCTAATTCTGTTATAGCAAATTTGGTTGATTATCCAATAGAGGCTATTACTGGCTCTGAACCTTTAACTGGTTCAACAAGAATGAAGTCTGGAACTGCTCAGAAATTGATTTGTAATATGATTACAACAGTTTCAATGATTAAACTTGGCAAAGTATATGAAAATTTAATGATTGATGTTCAAATGAATAATTTAAAATTAGTTAAACGTGCTGAATCTATTGTTTGTGAAATTACTGGGGTAGATAAAAAAGAAGCTAGTAAATTAATTAGTAAATATAAAAGTGTAAAAAAAGCAATTTTTTCTAATTTATCTGGAATAAAAGATATTAATCAAATTAATAATCTTCTTGATAAAGCAAAGGGAAATATTCGTAAAGCGTTGGAGATGAATAATAATGATTAAACATCTTGAATTAAAAAGAAAAAATAATAAAATATTGCGAGGTTATTTAACTGATGCAAAAGACAGTGAGATAATCGTTGTTTTTTTTCATGGTTTTACGGGTAATAAAACAGAGCATGCAGGACATTTTAGGAATTTTTCAAGGATATTATTTAATAATAATATATCTTCTGTTCGTTTTGATTATTTTGGGAATGGTGAATCAGATGGAGAATTTAAGGATTTTACATTTGATACTTTGATTGAAGATAGTGAACAAATAATTGAATATGTAAGAGTAAATTATAATAATAAAAGAATTGTTTTGTTAGGGTTTTCGATGGGAGGAGCAGTTGCAGCAATGATGGCAGCAAAACATCCTGAAATTGATAAAATTATTTTATGGAGTCCTGCTGGAAATATAATTGAACATATAAAAAAATATTATGAAGATTTACCAAAAAATAATAATAATAATGTTATTATTGGTGGGTTTTTTGAGCTTTCAAAAGAGATGTATGATAGTTTGCAAAATTATGATACATATAGAGACTTTAATAAATATCCAGGTAAAGTACTGATTATTCAAGGAGAAAAAGATTTAACTGTAAAACCGGATATTTCAAAAAAATATATGGATTTGGCAATGCATTCAAACTATATTATGATAAATAATGCAGGTCATGGATATGATAAGATTGATGAAAGAGATATTCTATATAGTGAATCTCTAAAATACTTAAAGGAAAGATAGGTGATTATTATGAATATAGTTGTATGTATTAAACAAGTTCCAGCAAGTTCGGATGTACAAATTGATCCAATTACTGGAAATTTAATACGTGATGGTAATAATACAAAAATGAATCCCTATGATTTATATGCTATAGAAACGGCTTTAAAAATTAAAGAAGAAGTTGGTGGGAAGTGTCATACAATTTCAATGGGACCTCCTTCAGCAAAAGCAGTATTAAATGAATCTCTTTGGATGGGTTGTGATGAGGCTGCATTGATTAGTGATAGAAAATTTGGAGGAGCTGATGTTGTTGCTACAAGTTACACTATTGCACAAGGAATAAAGTTATTGGATTTCAAATATGATTTAATTATTTGTGGAAAACAAACAACAGATGGAGATACAGCTCAAGTAGGACCTGAAATTGCAGAAAATTTAAGGATACCTCATATTGCTTATGTAGAAGAAATAATTGAAATTAAGGAAAAATCTATTGTTGTTTCTGTAAGTATGGATAAAACTAATGAAATTTGGGAGTTAGATTTTCCGTGTTTAATTACTGTTGACAAAGGCATTTTTACTCCAAGATTACCATCTTATAAAAGAAGTTTAAATTTTGTTGACTATAAAATAAGGGAAATTACATTTAAAGATATGGCTGATCAAAGTGAATTTAATTATGGGATGAAAGGATCACCTACACAAGTAGAAAGAATGTTTCCCCCAATTAAAAATACTGATAAAGAAATATGGGAAGGTAAGTCAAAAGATTTGGGTGCAAAAGTAGCAAATAAAATGAACGACTTAAAGTTATTGTAGGTGAATATATGGGAAGAATAATTGTAGATCAAAGTAAAGTAAGAAAAGAAGATATCGAACCTTCAATAAAGATATGCCCTTTTAATGCAATTGAATATGTAGATGGGGTTTTACAAATTAATTCAGGATGTAAGATGTGTAAACTATGTGTTAGAAAAGGACCTAATGGGATTTTTTCTTTTGAAGAAGATAAAGATAGGGCTAAAGAAATAGATAAAAGTAAATGGGTTGGAATAAGTGTTTTTATTGAGCACTCTGAAAATATAATTCATCCTGTTAGTCTTGAATTAATTGGAAAAGCTAAAGAATTAGCAAAAGTCACTAATCATCCAGTATATGCTGTTTTATTTGCTGATAAGGGTAAAGATATGGCAAGTAATCTATTAGAATATGGAGTAAATAAAGTTTTTCTATATGAAAGCAAATATTTAAATCATTTTAATGTTGAGCATTTTACAAACACTATGGAAGATTTTATTAATAAAATTAAACCAAGCGTTATATTATATGGTGGAACTAGTATTGGAAGAAGTTTTGCTCCAAGAGTTGCAGCAAGATTTAAAACAGGTCTTACTGCTGATTGTACTATTTTGGATATGAAAGAAAACACAGACTTAATTCAAAATAGACCAGCATTTGGTGGAAATATAATGGCAGGAATAATTTGTACTAACAATCGGCCACAAATGGCTACAGTTAGATATAAAATTTTTAAAATGCCTGAAAAAGTTGTACCTTTTGGTGAGGTTGTAAAAATGGCAACTGACCATATAGCTTATAAAACAGGTATGAAGTTAATCGAAATAAAAAATAAACCTAAAGAAATTGATATTTCTGAGGCTGAAGTTATTGTTGCTGTAGGAAAATGTTTTAGAACTAATGAGCAAATAAAAATGGCTCAAGAATTGGCTGATTTACTTGATGCACAACTTGCATGTACAAGACCTGTTATAGAAGCAGGATTAATGGATGCAAAAAAACAAATTGGTCTTTCTGGAAGGACTGTGTCACCTAAATTATTAATAACATTAGGAGTTGGTGGTGCGGTACAATTTACAGCAGGTATGACTGGAAGTGAAGTGGTGTTTTCGATTTGTGATAATAAAAAAGCAAGCATTTTTGATGTTTGTCAATATGGTATTGTTGGAGATGTTTATGAGGTCGTTCCACAAATGATTAAAGATATTAAAAAATTTAAGGGATTTGTTTAAATTTGAATAAAGAGGTAGATTTGAATGTATAAAAAAGTATGTAGCAAAGATATTATAGAATTAAAAAAAATAATTTCTGCTGATAGAGTAATTAAATATGATGAGACATATGAAGAGTATTCAAAAGATGAACTTGGAACTGTTGCGGTTGCTCCAGAGTTAATAATTAAAGTAGTTAATACACAAGAAGTAGCAAAAATTATGAAATATGCAAATGAAAAATTTATTCCAGTAACTGTTAGAGGTTCAGGGACAGGTCTTGTTGGGGCTTGTGTTCCAATTTATAATGGCATTATTTTAGATATGACTTTAATGAATAATATTATTAAACTCGATGAAGAAAATTTAGCATTAATTGTTGAACCTGGGGTTTTATTAATGGATATTTATGAGTATATTGAACCAAAAGGTTATTTTTATGCTCCTGATCCTGGAGAGAAAACAGCTACAATTGGTGGTAATATTGCAACAAATGCTGGTGGAATGAGAGCTGTTAAGTATGGTGTTACAAGAGATTGGGTAAGAGCGTTGGAAGTTGTTCTTCCTTCGGGAGAAATTGTTGAATTTGGAAAAAATGTTGTAAAAGATACAACTGGCTATTCATTAAAAAATTTAATGATTGGTAGTGAGGGAACACTTGGCATCATTACTAAGGCAACTTTGAAATTGGTTTCTTTGCCAAATAAAGTAATTAGTTTGTTAGTACCGTTTGAGTCTTTGGAAAATGCAATTGAACAAGTTCCTAAAATTTTACAATCTAATACGGATCCAACGGCAGTTGAGTTTTTTTCGAGAGAAACTATCAAGTTTTCGGAAGAGTTTTTAGGGAAAAAATTTCCTGAATCGGATAATTTGGCATATATATTACTTACTTTTGATGGTACTAATAAAAATGAATTAGAAGCTAAATATAAAAAAGCAGCTGATTTGTGTTTGAATGAATTAGGTGCAAAAGATGTTTTAATTGTAGATACTGATGAACGAAAAGATGATGTTTGGAAAGCAAGGGGATCATTTTTAGAAGCTATTAAATCTTCAACATCTGAAATGGATGAATGTGATGTCGTAGTTCCAAGAGCTGAGGTAAGTAGTTTTATTAAGTATACTTATGAATTGTCTAAAAAATATAATATTCGTATTCCAAGTTTTGGTCACGCGGGTGATGGAAATCTTCATATATATATTTGTAGAGATAATTTATCTGAAGAAGATTGGAAAAACAAATTGGAAAAAGTATTTGATGAGTTGTATTTAAAGGCAAAAGAAGTTAATGGACTGGTTTCTGGAGAACATGGAATTGGTTTTGCGAAGAAGAAATACTTAAATGATATTTTAGGTGACACACAGGTTGGATTGATGAAAGGGATTAAAAAAGTATTTGATCCAAATAATATTTTGAATCCCGGGAAAATCATATAATAAAGATTTTTTGAAAAAATATGTAAACGTTATTTATTATTCATTGACTTATTATAGTTAATGTTATAAAATAAGTATGATCCTAAATGGGATTTCATTGAACATAAAGAATGAGGAGGTTTAATGTTTATGAAAATTAAAAAAATTCTTGTTGCTCTTCTTTTAGTGTTTACGGCATTCGCTTTAGTTGGATGCGTTAGCCAAGAAGACTTAGACGCTAAAACAGAAGAACTTAAATTAGCACAAGAAGAATTAGCTGCTCTTGAAGTAGTTAAAACCGAATTGCAAACTACAATAAGTGGCTTAGAAGAAGAACTTGCACTTTTGGATGAACAAAGACTAGAGCTTGCTGGATTATTAGCAAACGCAATAGCTGATAAAGGTGATCTTGCGTCTCAATTAGCTGAAAGTGAAGATGAAGTTGCAGCTAAAGAAGCAGCAATCGAAGCAAAAGATTTAGAAATTGCTGGTTTACAAGCTGATGTTGCAGCTAAAGAAGCTGATGTTGCAGCTAAAGAAGCTGAATTAGAAACAGCTAATACTACTATAGTATTATTAAACGCTCAAAAAGTAGAATTAGAGAAACGTCCTATTACTCCTACTGCTGTTGAATTATACATTGGGAGTTTAGTAAGTGTTGGAGCAACAACAGCTATTCCAGATCCTGAATTTGATTTTGAATTTACTCCTGCAGATGCTTATAAAGGACTATATTTTGAATCTGACAATCTAGAAATAGTTACTGTTAACCAATTGGGACAAATTACAGGAGTTCGACCTGGTAAAGCAAATATTACTGCTACATCAGTGTTAAATCCTGAAGCTACATCTACTATTGAAGTAGAAGTAAAAGAAGACGGACAAAATCTTGATATCGTTAAAAACGCAGTTGCTGAAGTTCTTAGTTTAGTAAAATTACAGGGCTTAGATTATGCTGCATCTAACATTCAATTCCCTTATCCTACAAATACATCTGTAAAGATTAAATTTGAAAAGGAAAATGGAAGTGAAATAGTTGATGGACTATATCTATATACAACACCAGCTGCTGATGCAAAAGAGATAATTACTGTTAAGGCTGATTATGGCGATGCATCATATAGCGAAACATTTAGTTTAAACGTAGTTATTGATCTTGAAAATAATATTTTCAAGAAAATGGAACAAGCACAAACTTTCGTTGAGTTATTAATTGCAGATACTACTTCTTTAACTGGAAAAGTTAGCAAATCTATAGCTCTTCCAACAAGTTTTATGGGCGTTACAATTTCATGGTCATCTACTAATAAGTTAGTTATTAGTGCTGCTGGAGAATATGTTCGTCCATTAGATGATGCTGAGGTTACATTAACTGCAGCATATAAATTAGACGCTGCTGCTTCTTCATTATCTTATGATGTTGTTGCAAATGGTTATGATGATGAAGAAAAAATGGCTTACATTGTTGAAGAAGGAAGTTTAAAAGCATTTGATGGCTTAGCTACTAATGCAAAAGTTACTTTCCCATCATATGATGATAAATTTAATGCACAATTAACATATGTTTCTAAAGATACTACTTTATTTACTAATGATGGCTCATATGTAAATCAAGAATTAGCAGTAGATACTCCAGTTATATTTGAAGTTTCATTTGAATATAATGGTGCTGTTTTAGGAACTAAGGAAATTACTATTATTGCTAAAGCAGCTACTGAAACAAGTAAAGCTGCAGCTGATTTCTTAGCTTCTACAGATGCTGATTTAGTACCAACATGGTTCCCATATGGTGGTGAAGCTGGAATTCAAATTACAGGTTTACCAACAGTTGTTGGTGAAACTGGAGTTGCAATTGAATGGACAGGGAATGCTGAAGACTTCGATGAAACATTAACACTTAAAACACAATATTTAAGATATCACGAGTCTATTATTACAGCTACATTTACAAAAGAAGGCATTGAAGATACAGTTCTTACTTTTACAGTAAATACTGGTATTTCTCAAGACAAAGATGCTCTTATAGTTGGTGGACGTTTCTCAGAACAAACATCAACAGAACCATTTACTAAGTATGACTTATTAAATACATTTAGTTATTTTGATAAGATGGTAGGATCTACTACTTATACTGGACAACAATATTGGAGCTTCTATTCTGGATATACTTATTATATAAATGGTGCATTCAAAGAAGATGGAACATTTGAACAAAACGAAGAATTACGTAGAACTCAATATTTTGCAATGGATTTCATGGTTCTTTACATTACAGAAGTTGATGAAGATGGAAACCCTACTTATGATATAGCTAATGTTAATGCTGGAACTGGTGGAAACTGGGGAATTCTATTTGTTAACTTAACTGATAAAGAAGCAAAAGTTGATTTAGCTTCTTATAGCGGTGGACCTGCTGGCCCTGATGGTGTTGCTCATGGAGCGGGCTTAGGTGCACGTGAACATGATATTACATTTGATGGATATAGAGTAGGTTGGACAGCTGATGCAGAAGGAAATATTGTACTTGGTAGCGGAAAAGGTGTTATTCAAGCATTAATTAATTCATCTGAACCAAAAGTACCAATTCCTGCAAATGGTTATGGTATGACTTATAAGACTCAAGAAAATGTTGCTGATGTTGTTGGAATTTTTGCTAATCCTGAAACTACATTGACAATTGAGTATTATGATTTACATCCAATGAATGATTATAGAAATCGTAGATTTGTTACTAATTTAGATTCTGCTGAAAGAGGTATGGATATAATTGATGAAATAATTGTTCCTGATGAAGGCGAAGCTGCAATCCCTATTGCAACACATATTAAAAATGCACATAATTTTATGAACAATTATCGTCTAACTGATTTAGAAAAATCTACATTTGATACTGCTAGATTTGATGCTATAGTTGATAGATATGCTGCAATCGTTGATGCTGATTTATTGGCATTGAAAGCTGAAGGAGAGGATCCTGAAGTTGTTGAAGAAACATATTTACAAAATTTATTAGCTGCATATAATGCTTATCAAGCATATATTTTACCTCTTCAAGAAGCTATAACAGAAGATGTTTGGCTACTTGCAGAATATGAAGATAAATTAATGACTAAATACACTCTTACTTATGATTTAAATGGTGGAGCTGTATATGCTAATACTAAAGCTGACGTTACTGATTTATTCTTAAATGATTTATATCAACATTTAACTGATTCAGGATTTAATGATTGGGTGACTATAGCTAATGATGGTACTACTGAGAAAACTCACACTTTACCTTCTTTAGAAGAATTTAAGAATCCAACTTCTACACATCAAGATTCATTCTTCCAATTGATGAATGATACTTGGTATAATCCAGCTGGTGGATATGACGTATTTAATGGTAATGCAAATCATTTTGCAGGCATTTGGCTATATGAGTACTATAAAGTTAATAATGATGCATTTACTGTTGATGAAACTGGCACGTCTAAACATTTTGTAAGACAACCTGAATATAACAAATGGATGAGATTATTCTGGTATATGAATGAAATGTTACAAGCAGGAAACCAAACAGGAAGAGATGTTTTAGGTAGAGAAGGACTATTATATGATGTTACTTATTTAGGTGACGGAGTTGTTTGGGGTAAAACTACTAAATGGTCTGAAGTTGTTTCTAACTCTACTATAGGATCTTACAGAACAGTTGGAACATACATTCTTCATAAAACTGTTCCAGGAGCTTCATTTACAACTGCGTTCCCAGAAGATTATTATTTATTTGATGCTGTTAAATCTCAAGAATTAGTAGATGCTGAAGTATATCAATACACTGCAGGTACTGCAGTTATTCCTGAACCTGAAATTGGTAGAGAAGGTTATAATTTTGTTGGCTGGGCTCTTGATGCTGAAGGAACTCAACTTGCAACAATGACTCCTCAAGATTTAGGGTTAACAGATATAACTTTATATGCTAAGTGGGAACAAGAAATTCAACTTATTCCTGCTCCAGGAGCAGAAATCGGATCATTTGCAATTGAAAGTTACGATGAAAGTGTTTGGGGATCTGGAGCTAGTGCTAAAACTATGCTTGATGCAAATGGCACTGGTGGAACTTATTGGTATAAAGTTATTCTAAAAACTACTGCTACAGCTGGAATTTATGAAGTTAGACAAGTTATTGGTGGAGTAGCTTATGCATTTAATGCAGAAACTGATGCATTATCTATTCATTATCATGATGATAACCCTGCTTCAGATGCTATACAAGCAATCGGTATAACTGTTGGTGATTTTGTAATATTCCAAGGCACTGATGTTACTGCTTTAGAAGCAGGAGCTGTTGATTTCACGGCAACTGTATATCGTGCTGCTGAATAAGTGATTTAATAATTAAGAGGCTGTTTTCTTTAAAAAAAGGGACAGCCTTTTTTTATATACAAAATTATTGTATAAAATTGTTAAAAATATGATATAATATAGATATAAAATGTTTTTTAAATTTTATAATAATTTATATAATGTGTATTCATTGATTATTAATTGTATAAATTGTATAATTATTCTAAGGAGAATTAAAAAGTTTAAATATTAGTTTGTATCCAAGAAGAAGACACATATTTTTTCACATTAATATTATGTGATTTAATTTTAGAGATTTACACAATGAAAGGAGGCAAAATATGTTACTGTTTTTAATCTATATAATAGCTGGCGGAATAATATCTGATTATCTAGCAAGAAGAAAAATGAAATTTGCAGAAATGGCTCATGCAATATTTTTTGTTGTGTTTGGCTTTTTCTTGTTATTTATACCTTTTGCTGATATTAGAGTTGTTGCAGAACTTATTATAGGGAAAGAAAGTTATGATATACTTTCACAAGTAATTTATGAGCCTTTGGAATCTGCGTGGATCTCTTTTAGTATTTTAACTCTTCTTACTGCTACAACTGCCGCAATAACTATTATTGCAATAAGTATTCTTGCTGTAGAAAATATTTACATGCTAAATTTGCCAAATAAAAATATTGAAATTGAAACAGAACAAAAATCATATGACAAACTATCTGTTTCTACTTATATTAAAAACAGATTATTTTTAATAAACTGTAGGTTTCGAAATTGATAATTAATTTATAAATTTTGTTATATTTTAGTTAGAAATATTTAATAAAGAAAAGGAGAAAAATAAGTTATGGTAAAAAATATACGAAAAAGAGGATTTGCATTAGCCGAGCTGGCGATTATAGTTGCAATAGTAGCTATACTTGCTGCAATTCTAATTCCTACTTTGAGTGGAGTATTTAAAAATGTTCCTATTGCTGGTGAGGATGGATTAACACCAAATATTGGCGAAAATGGTAATTGGTGGCTTGGCGATGTTGACACTGAAGTTTCTGCTGAAGGTAGAGATGGAAGAGATGTTGCTTTTAGAGTTGATTCTGGTCATATTCAAATGCAATATGATGGAGAAACTACATGGACAAATTTAATTGATATTACAACATTAGTTGGTGCTACTGGTCCAGCTGGATCTGATGGTGCTGATGGTCGTGATGTAAAATTAAGAGTTTCTGATGGATTTATTCAGTGGCAATATGATGGTGATGTTGCCTGGACTGATTTAATAAGTTTAGCTTCATTAACAGGAGCTGACGGTGTAAATGGAACTAACGGAGCTGATGGCCGTGAAGTAGAAATGCGAGTTTCAGGAACTTTTATTCAATGGAGATATGCTGGAGCTGATGTTTGGACTGATTTAGTTTCATTAGCAACATTGACTGGTCCTGCAGGAGTTGACGGAACTGACGGCAAAGAAGTGGAAATGCAAGTTGCTTCTGGATTTATTCAATGGCGTTATGTTGGAGATACTGTTTGGAGTGATTTGATTGCTTTAGCAACACTAACAGGCCCTACAGGTCCTACAGGCCCTGCAGGAGTTGACGGAACTGATGGAACTGATGGAACTGACGGCAAAGAAGTGGAAATGCAAGTTGCTTCTGGATTTATTCAATGGCGTTATGTTGGAGATACTGTTTGGAAAGATTTAGTATCTTTAGCAACACTAACAGGCCCTACTGGACCTGCAGGAGTTGACGGAACTGATGGAACTGACGGCAAAGAAGTGGAAATGCAAGTTGCTTCTGGATTTATTCAATGGCGTTATGTTGGAGATACTGTTTGGAAAGATTTAGTATCTTTAGCAACACTAACAGGCCCTACTG